>Ga0307277_10000148_pt1 | contig 22272 bp, 22 predicted proteins | sample ER_DNA_116_FD_194473 | JGI IMG/M metagenome (GOLD analysis project Ga0307277, IMG submission 194473) | Bulk soil microbial communities from the East River watershed near Crested Butte, Colorado, United States - ER_DNA_116 | ecosystem: Environmental > Terrestrial > Soil > Floodplain | place...
CGCCCAGGAAGTAGAGGACGATCAGGAAGGTCAGGACTGTGCTGCCAGGGCCCGCCCGGCCGCTTCCGAGGCCGCATCGGCGGCGCGCCTTGCCCTGGCAAGGCGTTCGTCTTCCTGGAGCGTGACGAGGTTGACCTCGACGAGCCGCACGGCAGCGCGCGCGGCGCCCGAGGCGAGCGCGGCGGCAGCCGAGGCGTCCGCCTGGGCGGCGCCGTCTGCGGCCTCGGCAGCTTCGGCTGCCAGAAGCGCCACATCCGCCGAGGTCTCCGCGATTGCCAGCGGCACTTCGGCGGCGCGCACGAGGGCGCGTTGGAGGCTCGAGTCGCGCCGCTCGAGGGCGGTCAGCGCCCGCTCATAGACGCGCGAGTCCTGGCCGGCGAGCGCAAGGAGGCGGTCGCGGAGATCCAGCGCCTGCGCCCGCGCGCCGTCGGCGCCTTCCCAGCCCTCGGAACGTGACGCCGCCTTGACGACAAGCGCTGCGGCGAAGCCGGCGCTGACTCCCGCGACCCAACCGGAGCCGGGCACGGCGTCGCGCGACGAGATCGCCTCCGCCAGCTCGTGGGCGATCTCAGCCAAGAGCCTCCTCGAAGGCCTGGCGCGCCTTGTCGCCGTGAACCGCGAAGAGGACGCGTTCGAGCGAGACCGACTCGTAGCTCCGGGTGACGTCGACCATGATCTCGGCGCACTCGGGGAGCGGAAAGCCGCCCACGCCGGTGCCGAAGGCCGGCAGCGCGAGCGAGCGCGCGCCGAGCTCGTCGGCCAGCTCGAGGCAGTTGCGGGTCGTAAGTTGGACGAGCTCGGCGTTCGTCTGCAGGTCCTGCCCCATGACCGCACCGTGAAGCACGTGCTTGGCCGAGAGCCGCCCCGCGCCCGTCGCGACCGCCTTGCCGAGCCCGATGGGCCCCTTCGCGACCGCCTCCCGTTCGATCTCCTCTCCACCCGCCCGCTTGAGCGCGCCCGCCACGCCGGCGCCCATCCACAGCTGGTCGTTCGCGGCGTTCGCGACGGCGTCCACCTCGAGCGCGGCGATGTCGCCCTCGACCACCTCGAGGCGCATCAGCGCACCCCGGATTCGACGCGGCGAAACACCTCGGCCGCGGCGCGGTGGAAGCCGTCGGGAAGCCCGGCCGCCGCGAAGGTCGAGGCGATCTCTTCCATCTCGGCGACCCAACGCCAACCCTTCCTGTCGGCGGAGCGCGCGGCTGAGCCCGAGCGCTCGACCAGGTCGGGCAGCGAGAGCCGCCACTCCTCGAGCAGCAGGTCCTCGACGTTCTCCGCCCGCGCGAGCGCCCGGATCGCGATCAGCATCGCCGCGGTTCCTTTCGTCCAGGCGGCGTACACCATCTTCAGCGCCGAGGCCGCGCCGGGCTCATCCGAAATCACTATGGGCTCGAGCGCGGTGCGCCGGAATAGCGCAGCGACCGTCTCCGCCTCCTCGCCGGAGAGATAGAGACGCGTCGTCCCAGGCTCCAGGGGAGGCGGGCCGATGATTCCGCCGTCGACGAAGCGGCCTCCGATCTCGCGAGCCGTCGCCGGTGAGACGGCATTCGCGTCGACGTAGATCCCGTCGAAGCCGGAGACCGAACGCGCCACCTCGAGCGCTGCATGCGGCGGGCAAATCGAGAGGATCACCTTGCTGCGCCGAGCGACCTCCTCGACGGTGCCCACATCCTCGAGGCCCGCCAGCTCCGCACGCTCGCGGGTCTCGGAGCTCCGACCCGCCGAGGCCCAGACCACGTGGTGGCCGGCCACGAGCAGGTCCTCGCCCACTGCGGCACCCATCTCGCCGGGGTGAAGGAGCCCGACCGCCATTACCTCAGAAGAAGAACTGCTTCCACGCCGTCCACCAGTCGTCGGCGCGGGAGACGATCGTGCGCGCGTCGAGCAGCTCCACCCCGGTCCGGTAGCGCAGCTTCGCGGACGAGGTCGACCCCTTGAACTCGACCTTGATCTCGCACGGCTTTCCGGGGTTGTACGGCTCGACGGCCTTCAGGTTCGAGAGGGCGTCCTTGGCACCGGCCTCGACGAGCTCGCGGGCCCGGGCCGGAGGCAGGAGGCGCGCGCTCTTGGCGCCGAGGCCCTTCTTGACCGAGACGGTCGTCAGGCCGTCCCCGAGGAGCTCCTTGCCCTCCTTGCAGGCGGCCTCGTCACCGGTGACGAGCAACACCGGGCAGTCCCAGGTGCCGCAGAGCGCTGCGTTGATCCCGGTCTCGCCGACGAGCCGGTCGTTGAACCAGAGGTTCTGCCAGTCGACGCCCGAGACGGTGTGCGCCATCACGCCGTCGCCGGTGCCGGCCATCGCGTGCATGCCGACGAAGAGCGCGGCGTCAACGCCCTGCTCGAGGAACTCGACGTACTCGGTCCACTCGTCCTGGACGACGTACTCGCAAGCGGGATCGAGCTCCTCGGGAAGCAGCGAGTTGAAGCTGTAGTCCTTGCCCGCGCCATGGCAGTCCATGACGACGATCTCCTTCGCTCCCGCTGCCTTGGCCCCGCGCACGGCGGCGTTGATGTCCCCGGTGTAGAGCTTGCGGCCCTCCTCGTACAGCGGGTCGCCTCCGTGGGTCTGCGCGGGCCGGACGATCCCCGACACGCCTTCCATGTCGCTGATGACGAAGACCTTCACGGCTGTAGCCTGACACGTCGTGGACACCGGCCTGGCAGGGAAGCGCGTGCTCGTGACCGGGGCTTCCGGCGGGATCGGAGCGGCGTGCTCCCGGGCCTTCGCCGGCGAGGGCTGCGAGGTCGTCGTGCACTACCACCAGGGGCGCGAGCGGGCCGAGGCACTGGCGTCCGAGCTCGGCGGCGCGCCGCTCGTCCAGGCCGATCTCCGGGACGAGAACGAGACCGACCGGCTCTTCGGGGAAGCCGGCGCGCTCGACGTGTGCGCGGCCGTCGCCGGCGTGTGGCCGGAGGAGGACGTGCCTCTGTGGGAGCTGCCGCTCGCGCGCTGGGAGGAGACCCTCCGGGCGAACCTGACCGCGACCTTCCTGACCGCGCGGGGGTTCCTTCGAGGCGGCGGCGAGAGCCTGGTGCTGGTCGGCTCCACGGCGGGGCTCTTCGGCGAGGCTGGGCACGCCGACTACGCGGCAGCCAAGTCCGCGGTCGTCCATGGGCTGCTGCTGAGCCTCAAGAACGAGGTCGTGCGTATTGGTTCACGCGCGCGTGTGAACGCAGTCGCGCCCGGCTGGACGGAATCGCCGATGACGCGAGGGTCCCTGACGCCGGAAACCCTCGAACGAGTGACGCGGACGATGCCGCTGAAAAAGGTCGCTCAACCGGAGGACGTCGCGGCGCAGGTCGTCGTGCTGGCCTCGGACAAGCTCTCGGGACACGTGACGGGCCAGGTCCTAACCGTGGCGGGCGGCATGGAAGGAAGGGTCATAGAAACGTGAACGGCGGGCCCGAAGCCCGCCGTCCATAACCCCTTAGCCGCAGACATGATTGCCGTCAGTCCCCGGCCGGAGGAGTTGTGTCGTGCAGATCGGCACGAGAGGCCGGCGCCTTTAGTTCGCGCCCTAAATACATCAGGCGGGGCCGCCGCCCGGCCCCGCCTGAGTCTCCCGTGAGAGAGCCGCAGTTACATCTGACGGGCCCCGCCGCATCGGGCCCGTTCCGACTGAGCTGTCCCCGCCGCATGGGGCGCTCCGTCGTTGCACGCTGAGTATCGATGCGAGCGGGTCGGTTGATCTATCCCTCGTTAACGGTTGACCGTCCCACTTCACTCGTCAGTAGGGTTGACCCCGCATGAGCAGCCGCTTTGAAGAGCGCCTTGCGTCCGGGCCGGTGATTATCGGCGACGGCGGAATGGGCGCGCTCGTAACGAGCGCCGTCCCGCGACTGCGCTGCCCGGAGGAGGCCAATCTCCGCGCACCGGAAGCCGTCGTGTCGCTCCACGTCGGCTTCATCAACGCGGGCGCCGACCTGATCGAGACGAACAGCTTCGGCGCCAACAGGCGCAAGCTGGCGCACCACTTCCTGGAGGACGAGCTCGAGCAGATCAACTCGACCGCCGTCAAGCTCGCCCGCCAGGCCTGTGAGACGGTCGGCCGCGACATCTTCATCGGAGGCTCGATCGGCCCATTGGGCGAGCCGGCCAGCTCCCGGATACGGCACGAGCTCTTCGCCGAACAGGCGGCGGTACTCGAGGGCCGGGGCGCCGACCTCTTCATGGTCGAGACGTTCTACGACCTCGAGGAGCTCGCCGACGCAATCGAGGGCATCCGCGAGGTCTCCTCGCTGCCGATCGTCGCGCTGCTGACGTTCGACGACGGCGCTGTGACGCTCGCGGGTGTCACCGCGAAGGAGGCGGCGGAGCGGTTGGCCGGCCTCGACGTCGCCGCGATCGGCGCGAACCACGGCGCCGGGCTACTGGCCGCGCTCGCGGCATTGGAGGAGATGGACTCGCAGAAGCCGCTTGCTGCGCTTCCGAACATCGGGCTCGCGAGCCTCGCCGGCGGGCGCGTCATCTTCCCGCACGCCTCGCCGGACTACTTCTCGGAGTTCGCGGCGCACGCGCGCGAGCTCGGCGCGAAGATCATCGGCGGCTGCTGCGGGACGACTCCCGTGGAGATCGCCGCCATCCGCGACGCCGTCGAGGAGGAGCGGAAGCCGCGCACGCCGCTGTCCTTCGACGAGCGCGAGCTCGTGGTCGCGCTGGGCGAGGAGCAGCGGGAGACCGGCCTCGCACGCGCGCTCCGCGAAGGTGAATGGGTCGTCTCGATCCAGCTCGACCCGCCGCTCGGCGGCAACATCAGCGGCCTCGTCGAGCTGGCGCAGGCGCTCAAGGACTCCGGCCGGGTCGGCTTCGTCGACGTCAACGACAACGCGGGCGCGCGGGCGGGAATGCACGCCGTGATCGTCTCGAGCATCCTCGAGCGAGCCGCGGGCATCGAGACGATCCCGCACCTGACGACGCGCGACTACACCGTGATGGGCCTCGAGGCGGTGCTCTTCGGCGCCCACGCGGAGGGCGTACGGAACATCCTCGCGGTGACGGGAGACCCGCCCGAAGTCGGCGACTACCCCGGCTCGCGCGGCGTCTATGAGGTCGATGCGATCGGGCTGGTCGAGCTGATGGCGCGACTGAACAAGGGCGAGGACTACAACGGCCGGACGATCGACGCGCCGACGTCGTTCTTCATCGGCGTCGCGGTGAACCCCACCGCGGACGACCTCGACGTCGAGCTCGAGCGGTTCCGCCAGAAGGTCGACGCGGGCGCGCAGTACGCGATGACGCAGCTCGTCTTCGACCTCGAGCATCTCGACCGCTTCTTCGAGCGCTTCGGCGGGCCGTCACCGATCCCGCTCCTGGTCGGCATCTGCCCGATCTGGAGCTACCGGTTCGCCCTGCGCCTTCACAACGAGCTGCCCGGCATCGTCGTTCCCGAGTCACTCCAGGAGGCTCTGCGGGATGCCGGCTCGGACGCCGCCGCGGTCGGCATGGCGTACGCGAAGGAGCTCTACGCGGCGGCGCGCGAGAAGGCCGCGGGCGTCTACCTCGTCGCGCCCTACCGGAAGCCCCTGAACGTGCTCGATCTCGTCGTCTAGCGAGCGCAGGGGCCGGTCGAGACCGGGCCGCCGGCGGAGTCGAGCGCCCTGCGAACGAGCGGCGCCGGAACACCGTAGCCGCCTCCGCCGTTGATGCGCGCTGCGAAGACGGTTGTCTGCACTGCGCCCGACGCGTCCACCGCCGGCCCGCCGGAGTCGCCGTGCCGGACGAATCCGCTCAGGCTCGTCACGGTGCGCGACACAGGGCCACGGCCGTAGGCGTCCTCGCTGATCACGGTCGCGGTCGAGCCGATCCGTCCGGGGACGGCGTCGAATGGGCCGTTCTCGGGGTAGCCGATGATCGCGACGCTCGTGCCTCGGCGCGGGTCGACGAGCCGCAGCGGCCGCGCGCGGAGGCCGGTCACGCGGAGCACGGCGACGTCGTTGTGCGAGTCGAACCTGACGGCCTCAGCCGGGAGCGTCGTGCCGGCCAGCGTCGTCACGGTCGTGTCAGTCTCGCCCGCGACGACGTGCGCCGCGGTGACGACCAGCCCAGGGCGGGCGACCCAGCCGCTCCCTTCGAGCCCGAGCCCGCAGGCCGTCCCGAGCACCCGGACGACGCTCGGAGCGGCAGCACGCACGCCCGGTTGGCTCAGGACGCGAGGATCCGGTGGCTCGGTGGGCACGGGCGGCCCGGCGAGGTGCGGGAACGGGTCGATCCTGCCGAGTGCGTTGAGCAGCGTCCGCGGCGGCACGATCGAGTTCAGGCGCTGTAGCAGCACGGAGCGCTGGACCGCCCGCCGGAGCTGCGCCTGGCCAGGCAGCTGAAGCACCATCGCGCCGAGCACCCAGACCGCCGTGAGTCCTATCAGCGCGCCGCCGGCGACTCCGGCCGCCGAGTCCAGGTCGCGCAGAAAGCGCCTTCTTTGCCGACCGCGAAGGGCGGCGCCGGCCGCGCTGCCGGCGACCTCGAACGCGATCGCGAGCGTTACCGCCCCGGCCACGGCGATCACCGGGGCGTACGGCGAGCTCGCTCCTTGCGCGAGCAGCACCGGCGCCAGCCGCCCGCCGATCACCGCCCCGCTGACCAGTCCCGCGAGCGAGAGCGCGCTCCAGACGAAGCCCTGCGCCGCCCCGCCGAGCGCCGCGAGCAGCACGACCCCGATGGCGATCCAATCGAGGGGCGTCATCTCAGTACGCTACGCGCCATGGACGGGCAGGAGCTGCAGGACTTCATCGATCGCTACAACGCCGCCTGGAACGACCACGACGTCGAGACGATCGTCTCGATGCACACCGACGACTCGGTCTTCGAGAACCACGTCACCGGCGACGTCAACGTCGGGCGCGAGCAGATCGCACGGGCGATCTCGAGCATCTTCTCGGTCTTCCCGGATCTTGCGTTCGAGACGCGCCGCGCCTACATCCGCGACGACCTCGTCATCCAGGAATGGACCGCGCGCGGGACGCACGAGGGCACGATGACGCGCTCCGGGATCGAGGTCCCGCCGACGGGCAAGAAGGTCGAGTACAAAGGCATGGATGTGATCCCGATCCGCGACGGCCTGGTCGCGCGGAAGGACGTCTACTCGGACTCCGTCACCCTCCTGCGCCAGCTCGGGCTCACCGCCATCTAGCCCTTGACAAGACTCCTTCGTTTTAGTCAAATGACTTAGCCGTTTGACTTAGACAGGAGAGGAGGCGCAGATGGCGCTTTACCGATCACCGCAGGAGGCGATGCAGGGGCCCGCCGAGGAGTTTCTCTACCTCGCTTGCCTGCGCGACGACGGCCCAGACTTTCTGGCTGTCGTCGACACCGAGAACGGCGAGGTAGTGCACGAGCTTCCGATGCCGAACAGCGGCGACGAGCTCCACCACTTCGGCTGGAATCGCTGCTCGTCGGCCTGCCACGGGCCCGACCGATCCCACCTGATCGTGCCGGGATTCCGTTCCTCGCGATTCCACATCGTCAACGTCGCCGACGATCCGCGACGGCCCCGGATGGAGAAGGTAATCGAGCCAGAGGAGGTCGTCGCGGCGACCGGCTACACGCGGCCACACACGGTCCATTGCATGCCGGGCGACAACATCGTCGTCTCGATGCTCGGAGATGCCGACGGCAACGGCGCCGGCGGCTTCGCCGTCCTCGACGCGCAGACCTTCGAGCTCAAGGGCCGCTGGGAGAACGGGGGCGACGTTGCGCCGCTCAACTACGACTTCTGGTACCAGCCTCGCAAGAACGTCCTCGTCTCGAGCGAGTTCGGCGAGCCGAACGCGTACGAGCCGGGCTTCGACCTCGCGGACGTCGAGGCCGGCCGGTACGGGCAGCGGATCCACTTCTGGAATCTGGAGACGCGCGTGCTCGAGCAGACCGTCGATCTCGGCGAGAAGGGTCTCGTCCCGCTCGAGGTGCGCTGGCTCCACGACCCCGATGCCGAGGAGGGGTTCGTCGCTGCCGCGCTCTCCAGCGTCGTGTGGCACTTCCACCGGAACGGCGCCTGGGCTGCCGACCCGATCATCGAGGTCGAGAGCGTTCCCCTCGAAGGCTGGCCTTTCCCGGTGCCCGGTCTCATCACGGACCAGCTCGTTTCGATGGACGACCGGTTCCTTTACATCGCGAATTGGCTGCACGGCGACGTGCGTCAGTACGACATCTCCGATCCCCGTAACCCGAGACTGACCGGCCGGCTCTGGCTGGGCGGAGTGATCGGAAAACCGAGTGACGCAGGGCGCGAGCTGAACGGCGGCCCGAACATGATCCAGCTCTCGTATGACGGGCGCCGCCTCTACGTCAGCAACTCGCTCTACTCGACGTGGGACAACCAGTTCTACCCGGAGCTGCGCTCGTGGCTGCTACGGATCGACTGCGACCCGAGCGGCGGCATGGAGATCGACCGCGACTTCTTCGTCGACTTCCACGACCGGCCTGGTGGGCCCGCCCGTGCCCACGAGATGCGGTTGCAGGGCGGGGACTGCACGACGGAGATCTTCCAATGATCGTCGCGCACGTCATGGGCCTCCCGATCGAGGAGACGGTCCTCCCGTTGGTGCCGACCGCAGCCGTCGTGGTCACTGCGGTGGCCGTGGCGGCGCGCCTCCGGCTCCGGAGGGTGCGTGGTCAGCTATGGCGACGCTGACCGAGCAACAAGCAATCGTCGCCACCATGCTCGACTACTTCGAGGGCTGGTTCGACGGCGACGTCGAGCGGATGGACCGAGCGCTCCATCCGGCGCTTGCGAAGCGGTCGTTCGAGCTGAAGAGAACGGTGACGAAGGAGCACATGGTCGCATGGACCGCGGAGGGCCAAGGCAGGAGCGAGGACCCCGGCGACCGGCGCATCGAGGTCGAGGTCGTCGACGTCCACGGCACAATCGCCAGCGCCGTCGTTCGCTCGGCCGTCTATCGCGAATACGTGCACCTCGTGCGCACGGAGGAAGGCTGGAAGATCGTCAACGCGCTCTGGAATCACACGTGACGAAGACGGCTGCTCGCTCGGCGGCGGAAGAGGCGCTGCTCGACGCCGCCGAGCGGCTCCTCGTCGCCGTCGGCTACGCGCGGATCACGACCCGGGCGCTCGCCGAGGAGGCCGGCGTCAACCACGGGCTCGTCCACTACTACTTCGGCTCGAACGAGAACCTCCTCGTGCGGGCGCTCGAACGCTTCACCGAGCGCCTCGTCGAGCGCCAGAGGGAGCTCTACGCCGCGGACATGCCATTCATCGAGAAATGGCGAACGGCGATCCGGTACCTGCTCAGCGAGGACGTCACGTACGAGAAGGCCTGGCTGGAGCTGCAGGCGCTCGCGTGGAATCACCCCGAGCTCCGCGAGCGCCTCGCGCGAGTCAACGCCGAGTGGCGCGCGGTGCTGACGGAGGCGTTCCGGGAACCGCACCGGGAGCTCGGAATCGAGATGCCGCTCGACGCCCTCGTCGCGCTCGTGCTGACGTTCAACCTGGGGATCATGGTCGAGCGGCTCGGCGACATTGAAACCGGGCACCGCGAGCTGTTGGATTGGATCGACACGTGGCTGTCCAACTGACCGCGCCGGCACCCGAACAGACTCGCGCGCGCTATCCAGACGCCGAGGGCTATGTCGAGCGCGACGGTGTGCGCGTCTTCTACGAGGTCTACGGCAAGGGCGAGCCGACCGTCCTTCTCCTGCCGACGTGGTCGCTGATCCACTCTCGGCACTGGAAGATGCAGATCCCGTATCTGTCGCGCCACTGCCGCGTGGTCACGTTCGACGGGCGCGGCAACGGCAAATCCGACCGGCCCGCCGACCCCGCGGCCTACGACGAGCGCCAGTTCGCCGCCGACGCGCTCGCAGTGATGGACGCCACGGGGACCGAGCGGGCGGTGATCGTCGGCTTCTCGCTCGGCGGACAGCGCGGTCTGCTCCTGGCCGCGGACCATCCGGAGCGCGTCGACGGCGCGGTCTTCATCGGGCCGGCCTTCCCCGGCGGCGGGACCCCCCTGCCCGAACGGACCGTCTACGAGTTCGACACCGAATACGACACCGACGAGGGCTGGGCGAAGCACAACCGCTTCCACTGGCTCCGCGACTACCGCGGCTGGGTCGAGTTCTTCATGGCGAAGATGTTCACGGAGCCGCGCTCGACCAAGCCGATCGAGGACGCAGTCGGCTGGGGCCTCGAGACGGACGCCGAGACCATGATCGCGACCCAGGACAGCGCGGGACTGACACCCGAGGAGGCGCAGGCGCTCTGCAATCGCGTTCGCTGCCCGGTGCTGGTGATCCACGGCGACGGCGACGCGATCACGTCCGTCACGCGCGGCGCGGCGATGGCCGAGCAGACGCGTGGCGAGCTCGTCGTGCTCGAAGGCTCGGGCCATGCGCCGCACATCCGCGACCCGGTCAAGGTGAATCTCCTTCTCCGCGATTTCGTCGATCCGCCGAAGCCTGCCCGGGGCTGGGTGCGAGGCAAGTCGCGCCGCAAGCGCGCGCTCTACATCTCGTCGCCGATCGGGCTCGGCCACGCGCAGCGCGACGCCGCGATAGCGAACGAGCTGCGCAAGCTCCATCCCGACCTCGAGATCGACTGGCTCGCCCAGCACCCCGTCACCGCCGTGCTCGAGGCACGAGACGAGCGGCTCCATCCCGCGAGCGCGCTGCTCGCGAACGAGTCGAAGCACATCGAGAGCGAGTCCGCGGAGCACGACCTCCACTGCTTCCAGGCGATCCGCCGGATGGACGAGATCCTGCTCGCGAACTTCATGCTCTTCCACGACATCGTGCGCGACGAGGACTACGACCTCTGGATCGGGGACGAGGCGTGGGAGCTCGACTACTACCTGCACGAGAACCCCGAGCAGAAGCGCGCCGCCTACGTCTGGCTGACGGACTTCGTCGGCTGGCTGCCGATGGCCGACGGCGGCGACCACGAGGCGTTCCTGACCGCCGACTACAACGCCGAGATGATCGAGCACATCGCGCGCTTCCCGCGCGTGCGCGACCGCGCGGTGTTCGTCGGCAACCCGGAGGACGTCGTGCCGGAGACGTTCGGGCCCGACCTGCCGCTCATCCGCGAGTGGACCGAGGAGCACTACTCGTTCGCCGGCTACGTGACCGGGTTCGACCCTGCCTCGCTCGGCGACCGCGAGGAGCTCGGCTACCGCGACGACGAGAAGGTCTGCATCGTGACCGTCGGCGGCTCGGGGGTGGGCGGCCACCTGCTCCGGCGCGTGATCGCCGCGTTCCCCGAGGCGAAGGAGCGCGTGCCCGAGCTTCGGATGATCGTCGTCGCGGGCCCGCGGATCGATCCGGCGAGCCTCCCTCAGCACGAAGGGCTCGAGGTGCGCGCCTACGTCCACGAGCTCTACCGCCACCTGGCCGCGTGCGACCTCGCGGTCGTCCAGGGCGGGCTGACGACCTCGATGGAGCTGACCGCGAACCGCAGGCCGTTCCTCTACTTCCCGCTCCGCCATCACTTCGAGCAGAACTTCCACGTCCGCCACCGGCTCGGGCGCTACGGGGCTGGGCGGTGCATGGACTTCGAGACCGACGGCCCGAGCGAGATCGCCGCCGCGATCGCCGAGGAGATCGGCCGCGAGGTCAACTATCGGCCGGTCGAGACAGACGGCGCCGCGCGGGCCGCGGCGGTGATCGCGGATCTCCTGTAGGCCGCTAAACTGGTCGCTCGCTTTGGGGGCGTAGTTCAGTTGGTTAGAACGCCGGCCTGTCACGCCGGAGGTCGCGGGTTCGAGTCCCGTCGCTCCCGTAAAAGCCCTGCAAATCACTAGATGTGTTTGACATAACGACCGCCGGCTTCTTTCCATCCCACGCAGATCCCGCACGAGAATCGGCCGGAAATCCCCGCAAGGAGCCGGCGGTCGCCGGGAATCCCGCAGAAGGATAACCGGCCAGGTCGGCCGGAGGTCTTGTGTCGCCCTAGGGGCTCCACGTTGAACGTAGGCCTGGGCCGCCCGACGAGCGGTGGGCAGGTGGTTAAGCGGTAAAGCTGGCCGGAGTACGACGAGAGTACGCTTGTCCGGGCCAGATTCGTGGATAACCGTGCCACTCGAAGAGATTTGGCGAGTCGGCAAAGAAGGGAATGCCCCACCCACCCGGCAGGGCATTCCCGTGTAGTTGGTGGTTAGGCCGGGCTCCCGCCGAGTGCCGGGCAGATGACCTCCGCGAACGTCTGATCCCCAGCACTGTTGGGCGTGAAGCTGATGCGCTCGGCTACCCCTCGTCCTCGTCCTCGGTGCCGGTGCCGCGCGGCTGCCAGCCGGGTACGAACTGGAGCCCTCCCGGATGGACTGCCTGCGCGTCGCTGCCGTCGGCGGCGTTGACCGTGTAGATGGTCCGTGTGGGCATGTCCATCGTGGCGATGCGGCTGCCGTCCGGCGACCAGGCGGTGCCGTAGTAGGTCGCGCCGCTGGTGATCGGGTGCTGGCCGGAGCCGTCGGCGTTCATCACCCAGATGTCGCCCCAGCTGGGGTTGTCGATGTCGGCGATGCCGTGCGTGTCGGCGAGGTAGGCGATCTTGGAGCCGTCCGGGCTCCAGTCGGGCACCTGGTCCTTCGGCTGCGCGTCGAAGGTCAGCTGCGTCTGGCCGGAGCCGTTGACGTTCATCACGTAGACCTGCGAGGTGCCGGTGCGCCTGCTCGTGAAGACGATCTTTGTGCCGTCGGGTGAGAAGGCGGGATAAGCGTTGTCGACCGAACCGCTCGTCAGCTGGGTAAGACCGCTGCCGTCGCTGCCGATCACGTAGATGTCGCGCGTCGGCGACCCGGCCGGCTTCGCCGTGAAGACGATCTTGTTCCCGTCGGGCGAGAAGTCGGGGAAGGTCGCGGGGCCGGTCAGATGGGTGACCTGCTGCTTGTCCTTGCCGTTCTGCTTCATCGTCCACACCTGCACGGGGCCGCCGCCCTGGCCCGAGCAATAGGCAATCCGATTGCCGTCCGCCGAGTAGGCGGCGCAGGCGTCGAAGCCCGGGTCAGTCGTGAGCCGGCGCAGGTCCTGCCCGTCCGGGCGCACCGAGTAGACGTCGGTGTTGCCGTTGATCCTGATGCCGAAGGCGAGCCGCCCGTTCGTTGCCCCCGGGTAGGTGGCGCGGGCGGATCCGACCACGGCGGCCAGGGCCGCCAGCGCGAGCACGGCCGCAAGCGCGGTTGTGGCAACCGTCTTGTTCATCTGATTCCCTCCTCGTGTTGTGGACGTCCATGCCGCGACTGTCGCCGGCCGCGGTAAGACGCCGGCCGCATTCCGATAACCGCACGGGTTCCGGCTCTTCCGTTCTGGCTTCAGAAGCGGTAAAACGTGCTCGTGGAGTACCGGATCCTCGGACCACTTGAAGTGGTCGACGAGGGCGAGCCGGTCGCGCTGGGCAGGCTGAAGGAACGGCTCGTCCTGGCGGTCCTGCTCTTGCATGCGAACGAGTTCGTCTCGCGCGAGCGCCTGATCGACGAGCTCTGGGGCGAGTCGCCCCCGCCCACGGCCAGAAAGGCGGTCAACGTCTACGTCTCCCAGCTGCGAAAGGCGCTGGCCCGAAACGGTGTCGACCCGATCACAACCGCGGACGGCGGCTATCGCTTCGAGATCGACTCCCAGGAGCTCGACGCCGCGCGCATGCAGCAGCTTCTTGCGAGCGCCCGTGAGCGCACCGCCGCAGGAAAGCTCGAAGCGGCCGGCGAGCTCCTAAGCGAAGCGCTCACGCTCTGGCGCGGCCCGACGCTCGCCGGATTGCTGCTCGAGTCGCACGGGCGCGACGAGGTGTCGCGGCTCGACGGGCTGCGGCTGACGGCCCTCATGGACCGGATCGACTGCGACCTCGCGCTCGGTCGGCACGAGGACGTGCTCGGCGAGCTGCAGGTGCTCGTCGGCGAACACCCTTTGCGCGAGCGTCTTCGCGCCCAGCTGCTGCTTGCGCTCTACCGAGCCGACCGCCAGGCAGAGGCCCTCGACGCGTACCAGCAGACACGTGACGTTCTCGTGGAGGAGCTCGGAGTCGAGCCGGGCCCGGCGTTGCAGCGACTGCAGAAAGGGATCTTGAGTCAAGATCCGGCACTCGAGTTGCCGGCCGGGACCGCCTCTCCGAAAGGGGCGGCTTTCCCGCCGACGCGGCTCGTGCTGGCCGAGGACCACTATCTCTTGCGCGAGGGGATGAGACGACTGCTGGAGACGAACTCCGACCTCGAGGTTGTTGCCGTCTGCGACGGCCTCGACTCGCTGCTGGCGGCGGTCGAGGCCGAGCGGCCCGATGTCGTCGTCACCGACATCCGCATGCCGCCGGGCAACCTCGACGAAGGGATTCGCGCTGCGGACCGGTTACGCGTCGAGCATCCGGACGTCGGCGTGGTCGTGCTCAGCCAGTACCTGGAGCCCGCTTACGCGCTGGCGCTCTTCGAGGCAGGGACGGAGCGCCGTGCGTACCTGCTCAAGGAGCGCGTCCACGACGTCGGCCAGCTCGTCGCGGCGATCCGGGCTGTGGCAGAGGGAGGATCGGTCGTCGATCCGAAGGTCGTCGAAGCGCTGGTCGCCGAGAAGACGCGCCGCGAGCATTCACCGCTGAATGAGCTGACGCCGCGAGAGCGCGACGTCCTGCGCGAGATGGCGGAGGGCAAGAACAACGCAGCGATCGCGGAGGCGCTCCGCCTGAGCGAACGCACGGTCGAGAAGGCGATCCACTCGATCTTCCTCAAGCTCGGTCTGGCCTGGGAGCCCGCCGTCCACAAACGAGTGAAGGCGGTGATCCTCTACCTGAGCGGGACCGACGCGGAGACACGGCCGGCGGAGAGGTCGAGTTGACCGCCGACCGCGGAGATCCGCTCGCGCGCGTGCGAAAGCTCGTCGTCATCGGCGGCGGTGACGCCGAGGAGCTCGAGGCGAAGCGCATCACCGTCGCGCCACACGCGAGCCCGGGTCGCGCGGCTCCGCAGCGCGCGACACGAGAAGTAGACCGCCTCCTCGATCTCGAGCGGATACCGCTCCAGGTTCGCGGTTTCGACATCGAGCGAGCGCAGGGCATCCGTCAGCCCGCGCGCGGGGAGGATCGACGGGTAGACCGTCCCGGCGAGCTCCCGCACTCGCTCGAGTGCTGCCTCGACCTGCGCGGCCAACTCCTCGAGCACACCGCGCGCAGCTGCCGGGTCGGAGTCGAGGAGCTCCCGTGCGAGCTCGAGCGCCACCACCGTCGCGGCCAGATCCTGCTGAACGCCGTCGTGCAGGGCCTCCTCGATCCGCCGGCGCTCGCGGTCGAAGTCGGAGAACATGCGGAGAGCGTAAGCCGCCGCGTCGGGGGAGGCCAGCACGATCGCGGTCGCGGGCAGGCACGCTATCGCCGCGAGACCGGAAGCGCGTAGCGTCAGCGAGCGATGGCCCAGGAGAACAGTTCTTCGCTGGACGTCCCGCCGGAAAGGGTTGGGATCCCACGACGCGAACGCACCTTTGGCTGGGCTCCACTGGTACGGGTGGTCGCACGCGTACCACTCCCCATCCGGGCGAAGCAGCTCTTAGGCTCGGTCGCGGTCGCCGCACTGCTGGCCCTCGTCGCCGTCCTCGGCCTCGTCGCGCTCGGCCAGTCGAACTCCCGCGGCACGGAGCTGAGGAGGCTGCAGCAGCAGGGTGTCTACGAGCAGCTCCTCCTGACGGACGCGACACAGCTCCAACAGGTGATCGAGAGACGCCTCAGCTCCTTCACGGAGCCATTGCCATCAGAGTCTCCATCCCCCCGCGCGTATGACCGCGGGTTCCTCTCGGCTTTGGATCAGCAGATCGGCAACCAGTTCGAGCGGCTCTGCCTCGACGCGGGCGCCGGAGACTGCCTTGCTGCTAACGAGGGGGCCCCGGACCTGCCGCTCACCCTCGAGGCCGTCGCTCCATCGCTGTCGCGGAAGCTCAAGGCCGTTGACTCGACCGCGCCTGGCTCAGCGCCGATCGATCCCGTGTGCAAGCGCTTTGCCCTTTTCTTCTGCATCACCGCCTCCTCAGGCACTCCACAGCGTCCCATTAGGCCGCTCGCCGTCCGTGCCGATAGTTGGGTGGCTTCGTTCGCGGCGAAGCTCACCGTCCTCACTGCGAAGACCCGGGCCCGGGCGAACGCGCTCGTCGCGTCCGACCGGCGCTCGTACAGCCGCTCGCGGAACCTCCTTATCGGTGCGGGTGCGGGCAGCCTCCTCCTGGCTCTCGCGCTCGGGCTGCTCCTGTCCGACTCGTTCCTCGTACCGCTACGGAAGACGCAGAGGCGGCTGGCCACGATCGCGGCCGGTGACTTCTCAGGGCAGCTGCAGGTTCCGAATCGGGACGAGATCGGGGCGCTCGCCGCGGACGTGAACCGGATGAGCGACGAGCTGCAGCGCCTGTATCAGGAGCTCGAGACCGCGAGCCGGCACAAGTCGGACTTCCTGGCCACGATGTCGCACGAGTTGCGGACGCCGCTGAACGCGATCATCGGCTTCTCCGAGGTGCTGCACGAGCAGATGTTCGGGGAGCTGAACGAACGCCAGCTCGCCTACGTCGACGACGTCCTCGCAGCAGGCAAGCACCTGCTCTCGCTGATCAACGACGTGCTCGACCTGGCCAAGATCGAGGCCGGGAAGATGGAGCCCGAGTTCTCCCGGGTCGCGATCCCGGACGTCCTCAGGAGCGCCGTCTCGATGCACTCGGAACGGGCGAGCCGCGGGGGGGTCGAGCTCTGGCTGACGACGGAGCCGGAGGAGATCACGATCAGCGCCGACGGACGTCGCGTCCGCCAGGTCGTCTTCAACCTCCTCTCCAACGCAGTCAAGTTCACTCCCGCCGAGGGCCGCGTCGACGTCTCTGCCCGGCTCGACGACGGCCAGGTCGAGATCGCCGTCGCCGACACCGGCCCCGGCATCGCGCCGGAGGAGCTCGAGGCGATCTTCGAGGAGTTCAAGCAGGCGACCGACGGCAAGCGGGCCGAGGGCACCGGGCTCGGCCTGCCGCTTTCGCAGAAGCTGGTCGAGCTGCATGGCGGCCGGCTCTGGGTCGAGAGCGAGGTCGACCGCGGCAGCACGTTCCGCTTTACCCTCCCCGTGCGGCAGGAGGCGTGATGGCCGGGCAGGTCATCCTCATCGTCGACGACAACGCGCACAACCGGAAGCTGACGCGCGACGTGCTCGAGTTCTCCGGCTTCGGCACGCTCGAAGCGGCCGGCGGAGTCGATGGCGTCGCAATGGCCCAGGAGCACGTGCCGGACCTGGTCCTCATGGACATCCGGATGCCCGATCTGAGCGGCCTGGAGGCGCTCAAGCTTCTGAAGGAGGATTCGCGGACGGCCGAGATCCCGATCGTCGCCCATACCTCCTCGACGATGCGCGGCGACGAGGAGCGCTTCCTGGCCGACGGCTTCGACGGCTATCTGCAGAAGCCGATCAGCGTGCGAGAGTTGCCCGACCAGGTGCGCGGCTTCCTGCGGGCGTGAGATGACGGCCGAGACGGAGCCGGCGCCACGGATCCTCGTCGTCGACGACGTCGCGGCAAACGTCCGGCTGCTCGAGGCGATCCTCGAGCCGGCCGGCTTCTCGCTCAGCTCCGCGTCGTCGGGCCCGGAGGCCCTCGAGCGCGTCGCGACGGAGCTGCCCGACCTCGTCCTCCTCGACGTGCAGATGGCGGGCATGAACGGCTACGAGGTCTGCCGCCGGATCCGCGAGAACGAGGCGGCGGCCCTCCTGCCGGTCGTGATGGTGACCTCGCACGACAGCGAGGCGCGCATCGACGGGATCCGCGCCGGCGCCGACGACTTCGTGACGAAGCCGTTAGACCAGCAGGAGCTGCTGCTGCGCGTGCGTTCGCTCGTGCGGATCAAGCGCTACCACGACACGATCCGCGCGCAGGCGGCAGAGCTCGCGGATTGGAATCGGACGCTCGAGGGGCGGGTGGCGGAGCAGGTGGAGGAGCTCGAGCGGATGGCGCGGCTGCGCCGCTTCCTCTCTCCGACGCTCGCCGAGGTCGTGATGTCGCGCGGGGACAGCGTGCTCGAAAGCCACCGGCGCGAGCTCGCCGTCCTCTTCGCCGACATGCGGGGCTGGACCGACTTCAGCGCGGGCACGGAGCCGGAGGAGGTGATGAGCGTCGTCGGCTCCTACCACTCGGCGACGGGCTGATGGTCTGGTTCAACGACCCGATCCCATGCGACGAGCCGGCGGCGCGGGCGGTGCGGCTGGCGCTCGAGATGCGGGACGCGATGGGCGAGCTTATGGCGACGTGGCGGAAGCGCGGGCACGAGCTCGACTTCTCGGTCGGTGTGGCACTCGGCTACGCGACGATCGGCCGGGTCGGCTTCGAGGGCCGCTACGACTACGGCGCCGTCGGCAGCGTCCTCAACCTCGCTTCGCGTCTCTGCGACGCCGCGCCGCCGGGCCAGATCGTCGTCAGTCAGCGCGTGCTGGCGGAAGTGGAGGAGATCGTCGAGGCGGAATCGCTCGGCCTCCTCGAGCTGAAGGGCTTCGGCAAGCCGGTCGAAGCGTTCGCCGTCAGCGCGGCGGCCCCCGCCCCCGTGCTGTCTCGTAGGCGCTGACTCCCGAGGCGCAGCCGATTCTCGTGTCCTCCAGCTCTCTGGGCCGGGCTGGATTCGAACCAGCGACCCCGGCGCCTCGGGGCTGTCCCCGACCCGCACGCGCGACACCGGGGGCACGCCCTAATCGCAAAAGCGGGGTTCGCCCCGTTTCGGCCACACCCCTCGCGGACGTAGCGTCGGCGGCGTGACCGGAACACATGCGGAAGGAGTAGCGATGAAGAGGCTTGAACCCACCCGCCCGCGCCGTCTGGTCGCCCTCGGCGTCCTGTGCGCGGCGTTCGCTGTGGGGGCGTTCCTCGTCCCCGGCAGTGGTCAGGCGCGGGCGAACGACGTCAGCTGCGGCGAGACGATCACCACCAGCACGACGCTCGATAGCGACCTCGTCAACTGCCCGAACAACGGGGTCGTGATCGGTGCCGACAACATCACGCTCGACTTGAACGGCCACACCGTCAGCGGTGACGGCGTGCCCGTCGAATCCTGCCCCGAGGGCGCATCTTGCGACGTCGGGATCGACAACAGCGGGGGCCACACCAGCGTGACGATCAAGGACGGCGCCGTGCGCGGGTTCAATGTCGGCGTCGCCATCCTCAGCGCGAGCGGAAATCGGATCGAGAGACTCGCTTCGGCGAACAACACCTTCTTCGGCCTGATCGTCGACGATTCGAGCGAGACCCGCATCGATCACAACTCCTCCGTCGACGACGGCATCAGCGGCCTCCTCATGATCGACTCGAACGACAATCGCATCGACCACAACTCGGTCGCGGGCACGACGGGGTACGCGCTGCCGATCTTCGGATCCAGCCACAACCGGTTCGAGCAGAACGTGCTCGAGGGCGACCAGCACGGGTTCCTCCTCGAAAGCTCGGATCAGAACGAGGGCTCCAACGACAACGAGATCAGGGGGAACCGGATCTCCAACGGCGGATCGATCGAGATCGCCCATTCCAGCGACAACCGCGTCGAGGAGAACACACTCAGGGACCCCGGTGACGGCATTCTCCTCGAGGGGGCGCTCCGCACCCGGGTCAGCGACAACTCGGTGACGGACGCAGGCGTCGGGTTCCCGGACACGGGCGGCTTTGGGATCCTGCTCGACGGCGCCGACGACAGCCTCCTTCAGCGCAACGCGGTGACGGGCGGCAAGGGCCCGGCGATCCTCGTCACCTCATTCGAGTCGCAGGACACCTCGGATCGGAACGTCGTCTCGCACAATGTGGCGAGCAGCAGGTTCAGCGACGGCATCCTCGTCAACGCAAACGCGACGGCGACGCTCCTCGAGCGCAACAGGGCGAACAAAAACGGCCATGACGGCATCGAGGTCGACGCCGCCGGGACGACGGTCGCCCACAACACCGCCAACATCAACCACGACCTCGGGATCGAGGCGGTGCCGGGCGTGATCGACGGGGGCGGAAACCGGGCCAGCGGAAACGGCAACCCTCTTGAGTGCGCGAACGTCACGTGCTCATAGCCCGGAAACGAGGAAGCGATGACATCGCCTGCGCCCGAGAGACGCCGCTTCGGCCCTCGGGCGCAGGCTCGCCTTAGGTCTCTATGCAGTTCTGCCTGCGAGGCGTAGCCTGATGCGAAGAATCCTGACGAAGGAGTCGCGCGTGAAGCGGATCGAGCAGGCGGGCAGGGTCCTGGCTCTGACGCTCGCGCTCGTCCTCTTCCCGGGCTGCAGCGGCTCCTCCTCGAACAAAGCGGGCGGGAAGCAGTCTCGAAAACCTGTCGTCCTCACTCTGGCGAGCTACCTGGGCGATCCCGAGGAGCTCGCCGGCTTCACCGACGGCGTGGCGAGGCTCTCCCACGGTGCGATCCGGATCAACGTCGAGAGCCGCTGGCGGCTTGGCCAAGTGCGGTACGAGAACGGGCTGATCGGCGACGTGCGCGCGGGGAAGGCCGATCTCGGCGTGGCCGGCAGCCGCGCCTGGGACTCCGTCGGGGTAACCAGCCTCCGCGCGCTGGTGGCGCCGCTCTTGATCGATAGCTACGCCCTGCAGGACCGCGTCTTGAGGAGCCCGCTGATCCCGGAGATGCTGAAGGGGCTGCGGCCACTCGGCCTGGTCGGCATCGGAGTAATGCCCGGGGCGCTGCGGAAGCCGTTCGGCGTCGCCCACCCGCTGCTCGGGCCCTCCGACTACGCAGGGCTCACGATCGGCGTCCAGCAATCGCGGGTCGCCGATGCAACCATGCGCACCCTCGGCGCCAGGCCGGTGTGGTTCGCACCGCAGGGCCCGATTGCCGGGTTCGGCGGAATCGAGCAGCAAATCGACTCGATCCAGGGAAACCGCTACTACCGAGTGGGGAAGTACCTGACCACCAACGTCAGCTTTTGGCCGCGCTCGCTGGTCGTGTTCGCGAATCAGAAGGCCTTCGCTGCGCTCAGACCGGCTCAACGGCGGATTCTCCGGCAGGCACTCGCCGCCGCGGTCCCCGCGCAGACGACGCTCGTCCGCGAGGGAGAGCGCAGAGAAGGCACCGCACGGCTCTGCCGCGGCGGCCTGGTGCGCTTCCTCACGGCAAGCCCCGGGAACATCGCTGCGCTTCGCCGGGCGGTGCAACCCGTGTACGACCAGCTCAAGCGCGACCCACAGACACGGCACTTCATCGAGCAGATCGCGGCCATGCGCCGAGAGGTTGCGCCTGAACGCGCGCCGCAGTGTGCGCCGCCGGTGCGGCACGCCTCCGCGGCGGGTCCGCTTGACGGCGTGTACCGGTTCACAGTCACCGCTGCGCAGTCGCCGAGCGGCGTCGTTCCGGAGAACTACGGCGCGTTCACGTTCGTCCTCGATCAAGGACGATTCGCGCAGACCCAAGAGAACAAACTGGCCTGCACCTGGGCCTATGGCACGATCGCCGTCAAAGGCGACAGGCTCGAGCAACGGTTCAGGGATGGTGGAGGCATTGCGCCGACCGGCGCCGCCAACAAGCCGGGCGAATCTTTCGTCTGGCGCTGGAGCCTTTACCGTGACAAGCTCAAGCTCGTCCCGATTTCACCGCCGGACCTACCGACATGGGCCTGGACGCGGACGACCACTTCACCGTCCGCGCGCTACCTCAGCAAGCGGTGTCCGCCGCCGGCCAAAGCGCTTGTGCACTAGAGGCTCGCCTGATACGTGGCGCGCCGGCCCGGTCCTCTCCTTTGGGGAAGCTGCTCAATGCTCGCTCGCGGCGAGCCGGGATACTCGTTCGCCGGCGCCTCGGCATTCAGAGGAACCGCCGAGCGAGTTCCGTGGCCCAATCCGTGGCCCAAACGTCTCGCGCAAAGGGCCTGCACAAAGCGATTTCTGATCAGCTTTGTGATCGGTCGCACGATCAAGTTCCGGTCACAGTTCAGACTGCTTGCCGAGACAGGCAGCCGGCGTCCGACGGGGCGGCTCAGCAGGCCGGCGGTGAGGCGCTCGTTCGCACGGGTCCAACGGCTCGCGAGGCGAAGGGCCAGGCGGGCTTCCCGCGGGGTGCGGTCCTCCTGCTATGCGGTCTTCGTCCACGGAGGTGCGAAAGCCGCACCGAAGTACCCTCCGCCGTGATGCGGTAGATCCAAGAACCTGAGCTGGCTGCCGTCGAACGACCAGCGGAACGAAAGCCGGTCCTCGCCGTCGGAGCTGGTGAAGACGATGCGGTCGCGGTAGACCGAGTATCCACCCGACATTCCGACGTCTGTCCGTCCGCTCCGGAACCTGTCGTAAAGGAAGAAAGCCCCGGATCTGAGAACAAGGGTGTGATGGGTCGGCAGCTGACGGTAGATGGGATCGCCCGACGGGACACGGGCC
>Ga0307277_10000149_pt1 | contig 22151 bp, 20 predicted proteins | sample ER_DNA_116_FD_194473 | JGI IMG/M metagenome (GOLD analysis project Ga0307277, IMG submission 194473) | Bulk soil microbial communities from the East River watershed near Crested Butte, Colorado, United States - ER_DNA_116 | ecosystem: Environmental > Terrestrial > Soil > Floodplain | place...
AGGCGAAGCTGCGCATCGCCGAGGCGCTGGCGCGCTATCGCCGGCCGGCGACTCCCGCCGCCGTTCTCGCGGCGGAGTGAAGAAAGGGCGGCCCCATGGATTTTACCCTGAGCAACGAGCAGCGCGTCTGGCAGATGACCGCGCGCAAATTCGCGGAAGAGGAAGTCCGCCCGATCTCGCTCGAGCGCGACGAGATCGAGGATCCCCGCACCATCTTCGACTGGGAGATCATCAAGAAGGGCTCCAAGCTCGGCTTTCGCACCATGGCCGTGCCCAAGGAATGGGGCGGGCAAGGCACCGATTTCGTCACTCAAGCGCTGGTGATGGCGGAGCTCGCGAAGGGCGACAGCGCCATCTCCAAGACCTTCAGCCAATGCTGGAAGTGGAGCCACCTGATCGCGGCCACCTGCAGCGAGGAGCAGAAGCGGCGCTTCCTCAAGCCGTTCCTGGAGGACGACGCCTTCCTGCTCGGCAAGGGGATCAGCGAGCCGAGCGCGGGGTCCGACAATCGTCTGCCGCCGGAGGACCCCAAGGCGGGCCTCAAGCTCAAGGCGGAGCGCCACGGCGACGAATGGATCCTGAACGGCGAGAAGTGCTTCATCGCCAATGCCAGCGTCGGCAAGCTGTTCTTCATCGACGCGCGTACCGATCCGAATGCGCCGCTTCGGCAGGGCACCACCATGTTCCTGGTGCCGCGCGACACGCCCGGCCTGCGCATCGGCAAGGTGTTCAACAAGAGCGGCTGGCGCTTCTACCAGAACGGCGAGATGATTTTCGAGAATGCGCGCGTGCCGCACGCCAACGTCGTGGGCGCGGTGAACGGCTCGGACATGAAGACGCACGCGGCCGGCGACCGCACGGGCGGCGACCTGTTCGGCGACCTCGAGCTTGCGGCCAATGCGCTCGGGGTGTGCGACGACGCCTGCGCCATGGCGCTGGCGCTGGCGCGAACCAAGACCCAGGCCGGCCGCGCCCTGTTCGAGCAACAACTGGTCCAACTCAAGCTCAACCGGATGCACCTCCTCACCGAGGCGCTGCGGGCATTCGTGATGCGGGTTGCCTGGGAGCACGACCGCAAGCTGCACTCGGCCAACGCCGGGCTGTGTATGAACTTCTCGACCGATGTGATCCAAGAGGTGACCGAGCTCAACCTCGATCTCCACGCCGGCGCCGGCGTGCCCGACCGGCGCGCCGAGAAGCTCGTGCGCGACGCCATCATCTGGAGTCATCTCGCCGGCGACAGCGTGCAGCGCATGAAGGCGACGCGGCGGCTGGGAACGTAGGCCGGGGCGCGCTTCCTCCGGTTTGATCCCGCCAATGGTGAGAAAAATTCACTCGCGGACGGCTCTGGCCTGATCGAAGTAAGTATAGCTTGCGGCACCACGGGTGAGGATCTTAGTTTTCAGCTCGACGGAATAGCTTGTCAGCTTGGGATCGACAGCCCGCCCGTCCAGATCCGTCGGGAGCTTCACAATCAATCCGCTCCGGTTCGAGGAGCGATGGACGTTGTTCATCACCGTGTATTCGGTGACCGGCGGTCCGCCCTGGAGCGATTCCTCGAGCACGCGTCCCTGAGCAGCGGGCATGTCGAACTGCAAGATCCGCGCGACCGTCGGTGCAATGTCCACATTTGCGGTGGGCAGCGGGTCATAGAAGCCGGATTTGAAGTCGGGCCCGCTTGCCAGCAGTGAAATGTGCGTGTCGGTCGGCGAGAAGCTGCCGTGGTCCCCCCTGCGGTTGACCGAGCTGGCATAGCTGATGCCGGACCTTCCCGCGACAGCCACATTCTCGTCATAGCTGAAGCTGACAATGATGTCCGGCGCCCGACCGCTCGCGCCGCTGTCGGTCTTGATCAAGCTCATGGGCAGCGTCCCTGCGATCTCCCCATGCTTGTCGCTCACGAAGATCGCCCCGAATTGCAGGCGGCTCTGCAGGCTCACCACGGCGGCCTTCACCGTCTTGATGTCGCCGTCCGGAACGAAAAGATAATCGCTGCCCGCGTTCGCGGCGACCACAATGGCTCCATCGGGAAGCGGCTTCGGCACTGCATAGCTCGGCGAGGTGTACTTGTTCGGTCGACCACAAACCTCTCCGTGCTGATCGTCTTTGCGCGCGTGAAGGTGTGTGCCGTCTGCCATCATGCCAGACAAGATCGGGATGTCGCGACATCCCGCCCCATCGTAGGCTTTGAGACCATCGCGGTTTAGTAACTCGGCGGTCCGCACGAAGCCTGACACCGAGAAGCCGTGCGGATCATACGCTCCGACGCCCCGATCGACGATGGATCGCAGTGGAAAATAGGTAACGTCACCGGACACCGTACCGTGACCGTGATCCTGGGTAACGATGATGTCGGTAGACTTTTCCCAGCCGAGCTGGCGCAGTTGTTCGATGACCCGGCCCAGGAACTCGTCGTTCATCCTGGTCGCGTCGATCGAGTTGCAGGTTCCTGGCCCGTACGCGTGATTCGTGGCGTCCGGCTCCTTCGACCAGAAGATCGTCAGGTCCGGCTTCTTGTTGGGCAGGATATAATTCACAAACACATCCGTCAGATAAGTAAAGCCGCGCCGGGACAGCGCCCCGCTGCAGTCGAGCGGATTGGCAGTCTGTCCAGGACTTGAGGCGGTGGGGTCGCCGTTGTCATTGGCAAGCGTCAATGCGCCTACCTCGTAGGCATTGCCGCTGTTGCGCGGAAGCGGATAACCCGCCTGCTGCAATTCCCTGGCGAAACCGATCGGCATCGCCGCGTCTTCATCGAGAATGATTCCGGCGCGCTTGTAATCCTGGATGAAGGCGGCTCCGAACTTGCCAATGGCCGCCGTTGTCAGCCCTTTGCCCTGGGCGGCCTCCAGCATCGTCGGAACCAGCGCAAGCCTTCCCTGGTATGCGTCGCGCACGGCCTCGACTACGCCGAAATCCTCGATGAACGCTGGCGCGGAAAAATCGATGTCGGCGCCCTTGGCGTTTCGTCCCTTCGCGGACGGGGCATACACCACGTTGCCGTAGAACCCGTGCATGCCCGGATAGGCACCGGTGGCGATGGATGCGGAATTCATCATCGTGAAGGTCGGATAGACGGCATGGTGGTCTGCAAAGACGACGCCGGATCTGGCCAGGGCGAAGTAGTACGGCGCAATGTCCGGCGTGAGTTCGTCGGCTCGAAGGCCGTCCCACACGAATATGATGACTCGCCGTCCTGCCCGGCCCGTCTCCTGCTGCTGTGCTTGCAAAGCTCCCGGCATTCCGAGCAGCAGGCACGCCAAGAAAATCAGCAGCCGCATTTTCATGGTTCATCCTAGCCGGTGATGCGAGGACGACAACGATCTGTTCCCGTCCGACTGTCCGCCGGGCTGGCTTCGCAAGAGAGAGACTATGCAGTGAGTGCGTGTTGCCAGGCTATGCGCGCCCGACGGGTGGCGTCCAATACATAATTGTTCTATTCTTTATGCATTTTGGAGATAAGCAAAAATGGACCTGAAGCGCCTGCGGACCTTCGTCGCGGTGGCCGACCTCGGCACGGTATCCAAAGCGGCCCTGCGTCTGCGCATCAGTCAGTCTGCTTTGTCACGGCAGATCAGCGATCTCGAATATGAATGCGGGTTTAAGCTTTTTGATCGCATCGGTCGCCGGCTTTTCCTGACCACCAGAGGCGAACAGCTGTCGGGCGATTGCCGCGGAGTGCTTGGCCAACTGGGATCGCTCGGCGAGCGCATAGAGCTGCTCAAACGTGGAGACTCTGGCGTACTCAAGGTGGCGGCACCGCCGCAAACGATCGAGAGCGTCTTGTCCACATTCCTGCCCCGATATGCCAAACGCTTCCCCAACGTGCGCGTGAAGTTGACGGAGGCTCTTGGCATGGACCAGGTACCGTTGCTGGAACGCGGCGAGGTCCATTTCGGCATTAGGCACGATCAGGGCGTGAATCCCTGGTTCGAGAGCCTCGCATTGCCTTCCGATGATGTCCTTGCCGCGTGCCTTCCTTCGTTCCAGCTTGGCCGCGGAGGCATGATCGATATCGCGTCGATCGCACCTCATCCATTGCTGCTGCTGGATTCCGGCTACTCTGTTCGCCGGCTGTTCAATGCAGTGTGTCGTGTTGCCGACATCGAACCCAATATTCTCCTCGAGAGCCGCGCGCCGCACACATTGCTCGCGCTCGCCGAAGCCGGGCAAGGCGTGGCCATCATTCCATCCGTGCTGCGCACGGATCGGTATCGGCTGACAATCGCTCGCGTCACCCACCGGCGAAAGCCGTTGCGCGACCGTTTTGTCATCCAGTGGGACAAGCGACGTCCCATGCCGAGCTATGCCCAAAACTTTTGCGCGGCGCTCGCGGCGTATATGCGTGAGGTCCTTCCGATTACGCGTCCCTTGTCACGATAGCGGGCCAACCACACTGTCCGCTTCGGCACTCCTCGGACCCCGGGAAATTCAGACTGGAGTCTGCAGAGTGGGCCAGAGCGGGCATTGATCCAACAGGTCGCTATCACCAATCGCGATTTTACGAAGACGCGCCCCAGCTCAACCCTTCTCGCGTCATGGCCAGGTCGGTGGATGCCCGCGACATAGCTCAGTCACGCGCGTCTTCCGACCTGCTGCGCAGGCATGACGATTCAACTTAATTCGTTCAGCTCTAGCCGGTGCGCAACGTCGCAAGCCCGTTGCTCAGCACGAGGTCGTTGCGGGAAACGACGCGGCACTGGAACGAGATGCGCTCGCCTGCGCGCCACATCTCGGTGCGGATCGTGTCGCCGGGAAACACCGGGCGCGAGAACCGCGCCTCGATGCTTTTGAGCCGCTCCGGCCGGTACTCGGCGCACGCGCGCAAGATCGCGCGCGCGGCGACGCCGAAGCTCGCCGCCCCGTGCAGGATTGGGCGCTCGAAGCCAGCGGCCTTCGCGCGCTGCGGATCGGCATGCAGCGGATTCTCGTCGCCGTTGAGCCGGTAGAGGAGCGCGAGATTGGGCGGCGTCGGCAGGTCGCAGATCTCGTCCGGTGCGCGCTCGGGGATCGCATGCGGCTCAGCCGTCTGCGTCGCCTTGCCGCCAAAACCGCCGTGCTTGCGCGCGAAGGTGCTGCTGTCCACGGTCGCGACCGGCGCGCCATCCTCGCCGATCAGCTCGCGCCTGCTCTGGATGATCGCTGCGCCGCCGGGACCTTTGTCGATGACCTCCTTGACGCGCGGACGGCTCACCAGCGTTGCCTGGGATGCAAGCGGGCGATGCAGCACCACCTTGAGATCGCCGTGGACCACGAGGCGCTCGTCGATGCCGAACGCCGGGTCGGTCATGCGGCCGGGCCAGCCCAGCACCACCGGCATCGTGGGAAAGGCTTCGAGCCCCGCCCGCTCGTAGACGAATTTGAGCTCGCCCGGATCGAGCGGGTCCATGCCGATGCCGATGCCCAGCGCGTAAAGGATGCAGTCGCGCTCGCCGTAGCTCACGCGGATGTCGGCCGGCCGGTAGGCCATGATCCGGTCGTAATTCAGCTGCGGCTGCGCCAACGTCGTCTCCTGCAGTTTCCTCACACGGCAGTTTTCGCAAGGCGAGAAATAATGCAATCTCAATCCACCCGGTAGTCTACCCGACGGCAGGAAGCGATGAGCGAATCCACCGTTCTCATCAGCAAAGACGCGCGCGGCGTCGCCACCGTGACCATCAACCGGCCGAAGGTGCGCAACGCCATCGACGATACCGTCATCCGGTCGTTGACCGACGCGTTCAAGGCGCTCCACGCCGACGACGGCGCGCGGCTTGTCGTGCTGACCGGAAGCGGCTCGGCCTTTTGCGCCGGCGCCGACCTCGGCTGGATGCGGCGCATGGCGGCGGCCGGCGACGCGGAGAATTTCGCCAGCGCCAAGACGATCAGCGCGATGCTGCGCAGCCTCAACGAGCTGGCGAAGCCGACCATCGCCAGGGTGAACGGCGCCGCCTACGCGGCGGGCACCGGGCTCATCGCCGCCTGTGACATCGCGGTGGCGGCCGAAGAGGCGATGTTCTCGATCTCCGAGGTGCGGATCGGCCTCGTCCCCTCGACGATCAGCCCCTACGTCATCGCCGCGATCGGCGCCAGGGCGGCGCGCCGCTACTTCTTGACCGGCGAGGCGTTCTCCGCGGCGGAGGCGCACCGATTGGGCCTCCTGCATCAAATCGTTCCCGGCGGCGGCCTCGACGCGGCCATCGAAAGCGTGATTGCGAGCTTGCTGGCCGGCGGGCCGCAATCGCAAGCGCGGGCGAAGCGGCTCATCGCCGACATCGCGGACCGTCCGGTCGACGACGCGCTCGAGGCGCTCACAGCGCGCAGCATCGCCGACGCGCGCGCCTCGTCAGAAGGACGCGAGGGCATCGCCGCGTTTCTCGAAAAGCGCAGGCCCGCTTGGCGGCGCGAGTAGGACCAGCTGTCATTCGATCTCGGATTTACCCTTGATCGGGACTTTGCTAGGGCGGTGTACTCGTAAAATTTGCCATGTCCGCTTTGGTTGTGCCAGGAGGCTGCCAGCTTCTGCGGTCGGACCAAGCTGTTTCTGCAACGGCGAGAAGGGAAAACAAGGCTCCCGATCCGAGATTGAGCGCGCCAAGAAAGCTTCACTTGTTCATCATGCTCATATCTGTAGATCGACACGTCGAGCCGATTTGCGTTTTCCGCCGTCCAAGATCCAGTGCGGATTCACCTCTGCGTCTTCATGAACTCATGTAGCAGCGCCGCAATCTCATCTGCTTTGGTATCGAGCGCGAAATGTCCTGCATCGAGGAGGTGGATTTCGGCGTTGGGAACGTCGCGGGCATAGGCCCCCGGTTCCGAAAGTGCGAACGAGGGGTCGTATATCCCCCACAGGACAATAAGCCTCGGCTGCCTTTCGCGCATCCATGCTTGCCATTTCGGGTAGTTTTGCACGTTCGTTTGATAGTCGTAGAACAGGTCGCTTTGAATGTCCGCCTGCCCCGGCTTACTCAGAAATGCGAACTCGTCGATCCACAGATCAGGATCGTAGCGATCCACGTTCGGATCACTGCCGATATGGCGGCCGCGAGTCGTTTCCAGCGACAGGAAATTAGTGCGAAGCGTGTTTTCGTTGGCAGCGCGATCGGCCCAAAAGGCTCGGCGCGGCTTCCAAATCGCTCCCAGGCCTTCGTCGTGTGCCACCGCGTTCTGGACGATGAGAGCCTCAATGCGGTCCGGATGGGCCAAGGCCATGCGAAAACCCACGGGACCGCCGTAGTCCTGCATGTAGAGCGTGTAGCGCGAGAGCCCGAGCGCTTCGGTGAAGTGATTCATGATCTCAGCGCAGTGATCGAACGTGTATGCGAATTTTTTCGGGTCTGGCCAATCGCTGTGGCCGAAGCCCGGGTAATCCGGCGCGATAAGGTGATAACGATCCGAAAGCCGGGCAAATAGCGGCTCGTACATCCTCGATGAAGGGGGAAATCCGTGCAGCAGGAGAAGCGTGGGCGCGTCTTTCGGGCCCGCCTCTCTGTAAAAGATGGAGAGCCCATCTACCTGAATCGCGCGATAGAAAGTCGGGTATTCAACGGGACGTCCGCTTCCTTGGGCGTGGGCCAGCAATTGCAATGATGCGAGCGTCACAGGGATTACCAACGTCATGCGGGAGAGGTGTAAGCATCGGGTCCAACGGGACGAGCTGAAAGGGCGCATCGTTTACCTCCGCCTATGCGCGTAGCGGACCCGTGTCGCATCGCGTACGCTTCGATAGATCGCAATTCGTAGATCATCAGACATTCCCCAGCCAGGAACGACCGGCTCGGCGCCGCGCGTGTCGGTGACAGTCAGGTTCAAACTAGGTTGATCTCTAGGTCCACGTTGTTGCGGGTGGCCTTGGAATATGGGCACAGCTCGTGCGCAGCGTCCGCCAGGGCCTGAGCGACATCCCGCTCCAATCCGGGCAGGCTTATGTTGAGGCGAGCCCGGAGGAAATAACCCTCGTCGTTCATGTTCAGATCAACCTCGGCGTCGATCGCCAGGTCGGCAGGCAGTACGATCTTCATCTTGCGGGCCGCGATATCCATCGTCGATTCGAAGCAGGCGGACCAGCCAGCGGCGAACAACTGCTCCGGATTGGTACCTGGGCCTGCGGTGCCGGGTCTGGAGAGCTTGACATCCAAGCGGCCATCCGAGCTGCGGGAGGCGCCCGCGCGGCCACCCGTCGTATGAACTTTAGCCGTGTACAACACTTTTTCCGCTTGGGTCATTACCGGTGCCATAGCCTGTGTTCCTTCCTAAGTGTAGCGACCCAGCGCAGTGTCAGTGCCCTGCGCTCTGGCCGCCATCGACGTGATGGATCTCGCCGGTTACAAAACCGGCCGATTCGAGGTAGAGGATCGCCTCGACGATGTCGGAGATCTCGCCCATGCGCCCTATTGGGTGCAGGGCACCGAGCTGTGCATGCGCCTCGACGGGATGCATCGGCGTTTTGATGACGCCGAGCGCGACCGCATTCACCCGGATGCCGCGCTTCGCGTACTCGATCGCGAGCGACTTGGTGGCGCCGTTCAGGCCACCCTTCGTCAGCGATGCGAGCACCGACGGCACGCCGGCGATCGCGTGGTCGATCAGGCTCGTCGTGATCTGCACGATATGGCCGCTGCCCTGCCTCTCCATCTCAGCGACGGATGCCCTGCGAGGCACCGGTGATGACTGCAACCTTCCTTTCGGTGCTCATTAGCGTGCTCCCTCTTCCTTGCTAATGGCGACTGCAACTTCCCATCCGTTAGTCCGCCGATCGCGAGATCCGCGGATATGAGGTGGAGAATGGCTGGACGAAATGGATGCCGGCTTCCTGGAATGATTGCGGTCAGTGGCGGCCAACATGGGAAACTCACCTGTGTTCGGGGCGTCCATCACCGACTGGCGGGGAAGGCTCGCTCCCGCCCCAGATGGGCTTAGGTGGTCAGCAGGGGAATATCGGTGAGCCGGCAGATACTCTTCCGCAAAGCGGCACAATGCTGCCAGGCATGCCCGGTTACGGCCATGCGGTGCAGCAACTGCCTGATGAGGATGCTTAGAGGCGCTCGGCCTTGAGGCGGGCGGCGAGGAGCTCGACGAATAAGTGGGTCTTGGCCGGCAAGAGTCTGGTTGTCGGCCACACGGCGTGGACCGGCATCGGCGGCGGCTAGAAACGAGTCAACACGAGCTCGACCGCGCCGCGATCGACCAGCGGGCGCACCTGCCATAACGGCGAATTGGCGATGCCCAGCCCCTGCGCCGCCGCCTCATTCACCGCCTGCGCCCCACTTGAACGGAATCGTCCTGCGACTTTCACGGTTTTGAGCCGGCCGCCAACGACGAATGGCCAGGCATTGCTGTCGCGTGCCGTAGTGCGAATGATGCATTCGTGCCGGACGAGATCGTCCGGTTCGCGCGGGCGGCCGTGTTTGGCGAGATATTCCGGTGCTGCGAACACGACGCGGCGTAGATTGGCCAGCCGCCTGGCCTTTGAGGCTCGAGTCGGGAAGCTCACCTAGCCGAATGGCGAGATCGTAGCCGTTCTCAATGAGATCGAGATAGCTGTCGGACAGATCGAGCTCGACATGAACCTTGGGATACAACTTGAGGAACGCTGAGACCGCGGGCACCACGTAAAGCGGCGCAAAGACCGTTGAGCTGGCGATGCGCAATAGGCCGGCGGCTTCGGAGCTGCGGTTCGCGGTTTCTAACTTCGCTGCCTCGATCTCGGACAGTGCCGCGCCGACGCGACGATAGAAGGCAAGACCCGCTTCCGTGGCAGCCGAGCGACGCGTGGTGCGAGCGACGAGCTCGACCCCAAGATCGCCTTCGAGGGCGGCCAGCGACCGGCTGACCGACTGCAAGGATCGCCCCAGCTGCTTCGCCGCCGCTGTGAGGCTACCCTTGTCCACGATGGCGACGAACGCCTGAAAATCCTCGATCCGGTCCAACGCGCATTCTCTCGTCCTGCGGAAGAATATGTCGCACTCCAGCAAACTTCTTTCAAGCAGCCAGAGCTCCATCGCGGACGCACCAAACGCCGCCGCTCGCTCATAACGTCACGGCGGGGAGACCGCGAGCGCTTCGGCGCAGGCGATGAGCCGCGACCACGTGCCCTGCGGCAACGGAATGCCCTCGCGCGTGCGTTCGCGTAACACGCTGTCGCCGCGCTCGCCCGGAAGGTAGATGCGCTCGACGTGCGCGTCGGGCGCAAGCGCCGCAATGCGCCCCGCCAGGCGATCCGCTTCCTCGAGGATGCGTGCGCGATCGCCGAACGCGGCAAGATCGACGGCGATGGCGAGCCCGTTGAGAAACGGCGCGTCGAGCTTGCCGCCGGCCTCAAGCGCGGGCGCGATGATCGGATTGCCGACGGTGAGGCTGCAGAGGCACTCGATCATGAAGGAAAGACCGGAGCCCTTCGGTCCGCCGAGCGGCAGCAGCGTTGCGAGTTTCCCGGGATCGGTCGTGTCGCGACCCTCGGCGTCCAGTCCCCAGCCGAGCGGAATGTCGCGTCCGGCGTCGCGCGCGCTCATCACTTTTCCCATCGCGACGGTCGAGGTGGACATATCAAGGAGCAGCGGTGGCCGATTGCTGGCGGGAAACGCAATCGCCAGCGGATTGGTCGAGACGCCGGCGACCTTGGCGCCGTGATAGGCCATCATCGGCCCCGAGGCCGACATGACGATGCCCGCCATTCCTGCGCTCGCTGCCTGCAGCGCGAAGTAGCCGACGGCGCCGGCGTGGGTGATGTTGCGCGCCGCGCACCAGCCGACATGCGCCTCGCGCGCCCGCGCGATCGCTTCCGCCATCGCCATGGTCATGGCGACCGCCCCCGGGGCACGATCCGCCTCCAACACCGTGATCGCGCCGGCACGCTTTTCCACCCGCATGTCGGGGGCCGGATTGATGTCCTTGCGCTTGAGCCGCTCGATGTAACCGGGGATGCGCAAGACGCCGTGCGAATCCACTCCCCGCAGATTCGCCCAGACCAGCGATTTCGCCCACGCATCCGCCATTGCCGGCGCAACGCCGGCCGCCACGAACAGCGCGCGCGCGAAGCGCTCGAGCTCGGCGCTCGAAATCACGTGCGATTCAGTATTCGGCGGCATACCGGCACCCACGGCAACACTCGCACTGGCATAACTCTCCACGACCTCTATACGAAGGGACTGACCGGGCAACAATCCCGCCTCGCTCGCACGCGCGCGTGTGTGGGATTGGCGCAGTGGTCGGCTTGTCTCGGCGCATAGCGAACGGCACTATGCTCGCAAGCGCGCTAACGCGCGGCATGCGACCGGGGAGGAAAATCCTGCACAGGCGCCTCCATCCGAAACGCGAGCGGCCGTAAGCCGCGCCGAGCGGCCGGCTTTTCTCCAACTCAGCGAAGATCATGATCGACGAAACCCATTCCGTCGCGCGGCGCAGTTGGGTGGCCTCGGCCAATGGCCATGCCGATTTCCCGATCCAGAACCTGCCATTTGGCGTGTTCACGCCGGGAAGCGGCGCCGCCCGCGGGGGCGTCGCCATCGGCGACGAGATCTTCGATCTCGCCGCGGCAGCCGGCCTCGGCCTATTCGACACGCAGGCCGCCCCCGCCGCCGAGGCCGCTTCCGGCGCAACCCTCAATCCGCTGTTCGCGCTCGGGCGCGGCGCGCGCGTGGCGCTGCGCCGGCGCGTGAGCGAGATTCTCGACGCGGACGGCCCCGAGCGCGCGCGCATCGAAGGATTGCGCGCGCGGCTTCTGCACCGCGGATTGCCGCCTCGAGCTTCCCGCCGCAGTGGGCGACTACACCGACTTTTTTGCCGGCATTCATCACGCCACCAACGCCGGCAAGCTGTTTCGTCCCGACAATCCGCTGCTCCCGAACTACAAATACGTCCCGATCGGCTACCACGGCCGGGCGTCCTCGATCCGGCCCTCCGGCGCAAACGTGCGCCGCCCGAACGGCCAGCGCAAAGGTGCAACCGAAGCGGCTCCAAGCTTCGGGCCGTCGCGCAGTCTCGACTACGAGCTCGAGCTGGGCGTTTGGATCGGGCCCGGCAACGAGCTCGGCACGCCGATCCCCATCGCCGCGGCCGGAGACCATGTCGCCGGTTTTTGCCTGCTCAACGATTGGTCCGCGCGAGACATTCAGGGCTGGGAATACCAGCCGCTCGGCCCCTTCCTCGGCAAAAGCTTTTTCACAACCATCTCGCCCTGGGTGGTCACGCCGGAAGCGTTGGCCCCTTTCCGCATGGCGCAGGCGAGCCGGCCCGCGGGAGATCCGCCTCCGCTGCCCTACCTCCTCGACGCGGCGGACCATGCGGGGGGCGCCTTCGATATCGAGCTCGAGGTGTTGCTGCTCACGTCCGGCCTTGCGGTGAAGAGCCTTCCCCCGCAGCGACTGTCGCTCGGCAACTCGCGGCATCTCTACTGGACGGTGGCGCAGCTTGTTGCGCATCACAGCAGCGGAGGCTGCAATCTGCGCGCAGGCGATCTGTTGGGCACCGGCACGATCTCGGCGCCGACCGATGAGGGGCTCGGCAGCCTCCTCGAGATCTCAGCGGGCGGACGGCGCCCGCTGACCCTCACCTCGGGCGAGATGCGCCGCTTCCTCGAAGATGGTGATACCGTCATCATGCGCGCGCGCTGCCGGCGCGAAGGATTTGCCAGCATCGGCTTTGGCGAGTGCCGCGGAACGATTGCCCCAGCCCTTTGAGGTTGGCCGGCTGGCCAGCCCGCGGCAATCGGCGCTCCGGTTAAGAAGGCGCTGTCGCGTGCGGCGCCGGCTTTCTCGGCGTCATCAAAGCGATACACAGGGCTTATAGATCTTGTTGAGTATCCGCCCAACGAGTCGGGCCTCTCGACGGCTGCGGCCGACTCGGAAATGATCGGAACCATTGCCCCGGTTCGGCGTTTGGTGGGTACCCCATAATGGGAGTGGACGACGTGGACTTCCTGCAACGCCTGCTGCTGCACTACGGAATATACCGGCGCTACCCCCTCAGGCGCTGGCCGGCATTTAAGAACGCCTGGCGGATCGCGTTCAGATAGGCGACATTCCCCCGCACGAGTCTCGCAAGAGGGCAGCCCCATGCGCCCGCGCTTGCGTATATTTTGCCTTTTCGTCGCCGCCGGCGGCGTCTTCGGCCCGCTGGCGGCTTTGACGCAGGTCGGTTCGCCGCCGACCGTGGGACAGATCATGCCAGCCGACATCGATCCCCAATCGGGGTTCCGCCTGCCGCTGCCGAAACGCGAAGATTTGGACGACGCCGGCAAGGCGCACTACGACCGGGTGGCGGCGCCGGGCGCCACGATCGCCGGGCTGCAAGGCCCGAGCGGGATCGGGCTTTATAGCCCGAAGGCGTCCGAGCACGCGCGCGCCCTCAACCGTTACCTGCGTTTCGAGGCCGGTCTGGCTCCGCGCGTGCGCGAGATCGCGATCCTGACGACCGCGCGTGAGATGGACAGCCAATTCGAGTGGGCGGCGCATGAGCCGGAGGCGCGCAAAGAAGGCGTCGAAGGGCGCGTCATCGACGTCATCAAGCACCGCACGCCGACCGCAGGGCTCGAGGAGACCGATGCGACCGTCATCGAGCTTGGCCGGCAGATTTTCCGCGACCGCAAGGTGACGTCGGACACCTTCGCCAAGGCGAAGGCGCTGTTCGGAGCGAACAAGCTCGTCGAACTGGTGATGTTGATGGGCAACTATGCCGGTACCGCGGCGCTGCTCACGGCCGTCGATATGCAGGTGCATCCGGGGCAAAAGCCGCTGTTGCCCATGCCGTAAGCCGATCAGATTGAATGGCCAGCGCGCGCCCTATGCAGGCGCGGGAAGGCTCAGCGCCCAGGCGGCCAAGAGCGCGACCACGACGGCGAGCAGGACCGCAAGCAGCGGGGCGAGCACCTGCATCAGCCCCAGCGGCTTGAGTTGCGGCGTAATCACGGGCACCGCTCCATCATTCTGCGCGTTCCGCCTCGGCAGTGAAGCCCGGCGCTCCGCCGACTGCAAGCCGCCTGGCCCGATCGGGGCGGGCGATCCGCCCTGCCTTCTCGCCACAGCGCCCGTTGTCGCACTGCCCGGCAGCAGCCGGCAATGCTAACATCGCCGAAAAACCAGGGAGGAAGCACATGAACACGACAATCCACCGGCTTCTGCTTTACGGCGCGCTCATGTTTGCGGGTTCATGGCCGCTCGCGGGTGCGAAGGCCGAGGACAACTATCCCTCCAAACCGGTTCGCATCATCGTATCGTTCTCCGCCGGCGGCCCGACCGACATCGTCGCACGCGTCATGGGCGCCAAGATGGGAGACCTGCTGGGCCAGCAGTTCGTGGTGGAGAACCGGGTGGGCGCGGGGGGTAACATCGGCGCCGATCAGGTCGCCAAGTCCCCGTCCGACGGCTACACGCTGCTGATGGCGACGGTATCTACCCACGCCATCAATCCGGGACTGTACCGCAACATGCCGTACGATCCGGTGCGCGATTTCGCGCCGGTCGCGCAGATCGGCGTGACGCCGACCCTGCTCAGCGTACATCCTTCGCTGCCGGCGACCGACGTCAAGAGCCTGGTCGCCTTGACCAAGCAAAACCCCGGCAAATACACCTACGGTTCTTCCGGCCTCGGCTCGATCCTTCATCTGTGCGGCGAACAATTCAAGGCGCTCGCCGGCGGCATCAACATCGTGCATGTGCCCTATCGCGGCTCTGCGCCGATGATGTCGGATCTGGTGGGCGGGCAGATCTCCATGGCATTCGACGCAACGCCAACCGCCATGCCGCAAGCGAAAGCGGGCGCGATCCGCGCGATCGGCGCCGGCATGGCGACGCGCATGCGGGCGATGCCGGAGCTCCCGACGTTGCAGGAGCAGGGATTGAAGGGCTTCGAGTGCTACACCTGGAACGCAATCCTTGCCCCGGCAGGCACGCCGCAGGCAATCGTCGAGCGGCTGAGCGAGTCCATCAGCACCGCGCTGGCCGATCCCGCGATAATCCACCGCCTGGAAGAGGCGGGCGTCGATCCGACGCCCGGCAGCACGCCCCAGAAAGCCACGGCCTTCGTCAAGGCGGAGCTCGCGAAATGGGGGCCGATCATCAAAGCGTCGGGCGCGCACATCGATTGAGAAGGGCCGAGCGATGAGGATTGAGCCGAGCGGCAAGGCGTTGGGCGCGAGGATCGAAGGGATCGATCTCGCCGATCCGGTTTCGGACGCCGACTTCAAACACCTACTTCGCGCGCTCGGCGAGCACGGCGTGCTGTGCTTTCCCGCGCAGCGGCTGACCACGGAGGATTTCGTACGCTTCGGCCGCATGTTCGGCGAGCTCGAAATCAACGTCGCCAATCAGTTCCACGAGCCCGGCTTTCCCGAGGTGATGGTGCTGTCCAACATGGCCGTGGAAGGCAAGCCGATCGGCCTCGCCGATGCCGGACAGGGTTGGCACACCGATATGTCCTACAGTAACGACATCGCGCTCGCCAACGTGCTCTACGCGGTCAAGGTGCCGGCGCGCGACGGCCGGCCGCTCGGCGATACGCAGTTCCGCAACATGCACGCGGCCTACGACGATCTTTCCGCCGAGATCAAAGCAAGACTTGAAGGGCGCACCGCGACGCACGACTTCGCCAAATTCTGGGACATGATGCGTGCACGCCCCGGCTCGCGGCGCGCGCCGCTAACGCAAGAGCAGCGCACCAGGAAGCCGCCGGTGGCGCAGCCCATCTTTCGCATCCATCCGATCACCGGCCGCACGGTGCTCTACTGCAACCCCGGCTATACCACGCGCATCGACGGGATGCCCGAGGCGGACAGCGCCGAGTTGCTGGGCTTTCTCTTCCGCCACCAGGAGCAGGCGAAATATTTCTACGCGCACCAATGGGCGGAAGGCGACGTGCTGATGTGGGACAATATCGGCACGGTGCACAACGCGGTCGCAGACTACCGCGCGGACGAGCCGCGTTACATGCGCCGCCTGCAGGTCATGGCGACCAAGGACTACGCGCGGCTCGCGGCGTAACGTAACGACCATCAGATCCGCTATCGTTACCGGCCCCAGCGCTCATTCCGGCCGGCCGGCAGCCCTCTTCAGGCGCGCCCGTGCGCCGACGCTGGCACAGGCTCTGGCGCGTCCGCGGGGATGATCGGGACGAGCGATGGCGATTCGGACCCCTCGGCGTCGGCGCAGAACTCGTTGCAATAATACCGCTCGCCGCTGCCTTTCCAGGCTGCCTGTTCGGCAAGCGTTCGGCCGCATGCCGCGCATCTCAGAATGACATTATGCATCTCGGTCTCCACAATCCCGGCCAGACCGCAAACACTCCTCCCATGGCCTCGGTTCCGCGCGGGCTTGCGGCCCCGCCCGGCGTTCTGCGCACAAGGGGGAAGACGGGTGATCGCTTCGGGCAGCATTAAGTCGCGTACCGAACCGACGGTCGGAAAATCGCGCCTAAGACCCCACCAACACCGCAACGACTCCGGCCTGCCGACGGTGCAGGCCCGGTCGCGCTCATGCCTGCAGCGACGACAAAGCGGACATAGCCCAAGGACGGCGTGACGGGGGTCTTCGAGGCCAAGGCCAACCTTGGTTCCGGCACCGCATTCGATTAGCCTTTGATACTGACCGCCCCGAAAGCGTCATCGACCCGGAAGATGGCAGGCTGTTTTGGTTCGCGGAAACGGCCAAAGAGATTTGGGCCGGCATCCTGCATTTGGCAGGCCGCGTGCGGCGCCCCGCGCGAGCGCAAGTCTTGAGCGCAAGCGCCACAGCGCCCCTTTTGGCTTCACTCAAGGGAGAAAGCATTGAAGTTGTCGTTTCATGGCGCCGATCGGGACGTGACCGGTTCCTGCCACCTAATCGAGTGTGCAGGCAAGCACATCCTGATCGATTGCGGGCTTTATCAAGGCAGCCGCGAGGCCGCCGAGGAGAATACCAGCGATTTCGGCTTCGATCCCGCCAGCATCGATTGGGTGCTGCTGACGCATGCACACCTCGATCATTGCGGGCGCCTGCCGCTGCTCACCAAGCGCGGCTTTCGCGGGGAAATCATCACGACCGCGGCCACACGTGAGCTCGCCCGGCTTGTCATGCTCGATGCCGCGCACCTGCAGGAAGAAGAGATGCGGTCGAATTTGCGCCAGGCTGCTCGGCAGGAAGCGAACCACAAGCCGACCGCGCCGCTTTACACGGTGCTCGACGCGCTCAACAGCCTCGATTCTTTCGGCCGAAGCGCGGTCTATGGCCAGCCGGTCGACCTGGCGCAAGGCATCCGCGCCACTTTCATCGACGCTGGACATATTCTCGGCTCGGCGAGCATCCTGCTTGAACTCACGGAGGTGGGCCGGAGGTTGAGTCTGCTGTTCTCCGGAGATCTCGGCAATGCTGGTCGCCCGCTGCTGCGTCCTCCGGCCACGCCGCCGCACGCCGATATCGTCGTGATCGAGACCACCTACGGGGATCGACTGCACAAGCCCATGAATGCGTCTATCGATGAGCTTTACGGGGCCATTGCCGATACGTTCAACCGTGGGGGAAACGTCATCATCCCGACCTTTGCGCTGGAGCGGGCACAAGAACTGCTATGGATTCTTAATCAGGGCATTGCGAAGAAGCGACTGACGCGGTCGACGCAGGTGTTTCTCGATTCGCCCATGGCCATTTCGACGGCCGAGATCTTTCGGCATCATCCGGAGTGTTTGGAGCCGGAAGCTGCCCGGCTGTTCCGCGAGGGACATGACCCGCTGCAGTTGCCCGGGCTCCACCTCACACGGGAACGGGCCGAATCGATCGCGCTGAACAATATCCGCGGCGGGGCCATCATCATGGCCGGCTCTGGCATGGCGACCGGCGGGCGCGTGCGTCACCACCTCAAGCACAATCTTTGGCGCGCGGATTGCAGCGTGATTTTTGTCGGCTTTGCCGCAAAGGGCACGCTCGCGCGGCGTATCATCGACGGAGAAAGCCCGGTGCGCATCCTCGGTGAGAACATCCCGGTTAGGGCCAGAATCCACACAATCAACGGCTTCTCAGCCCATGCCGATCAGGCCGAGCTATTGGCATGGCATGCGCAAACCGGTGCGCGCCGCACGTTTCTCACGCACGGCGAGGAGTCGACGATGCAGCAATTCGCGGCACGCCTCGTCAACACTCAGATCGAAATGCCGGAGATCCATCAGAGCTTCGAGCTAACGGAGCAGAGCGGGACCTGATCGACAACTATTCGTGACGGCATTCAAAGTGCTGCCCAACTTTAGCCTGTAATGATCGAGGTATTATACATATTTCCAAAGCTGGCATCGCAGATGCGGACTAACGCGACAATTATTGCCGCTGCCATCTTCGATAAGTCGGCACGCAGGTTTTGTGTTTTCGCAGGAGCTCCCGAATGTACATAAGCGATAATACCGCGCAACAAGACTCCGATGCATTCCGCCTCCCCGTGCTTGATCGCGATTTTCTTCTTGGCGATTCCATGCGCGGCGTCCGCCTGCAGCTGGAATATGCCAAGGTGGAAGAGCGGCTTCGCGCTTGGGTCGTCCGCTCGACGATTGTCGTCTTTGGCAGCGCACGTGTGTTGCCGCGCGGTAGAGGGGATCAAGCTGAGTCCACCGCAACATTGCCGCCCGGTGCGGTGCCGCGTGCTGGCGATCAGTCGGCGCGGTGGTATGAGGAAGCGCAGCGTTTCGGTCGAATCGCGTCCGAGCGCGGGGGTGCGCTCATATCTCGGGACGGGATTCGCGACAATGTCATCGCGACCGGCGGCGGACCTGGCATCATGGAAGCCGCGAACCGCGGTGCATCCGAGGCCGGTGCGCCCTCCATTGGATTCAATATCGGACTTCCGGTGGAGCAGCAGCCCAACGCCTATTCGACACCGGATCTCACCTTTCAATTTCACTATTTCGCGGTGCGCAAACTGCATTTCGCAATGCGGGCCAATGCCCTCGTCGTCTTCCCCGGCGGCTTCGGTACGCTCGATGAGCTGTTCGAATTGCTCACGCTGATGCAGACTCACAAGATGCCACCCATTCCTGTCGTCCTCGTTGACCAGTCGTATTGGACTCGCGTCATTAATTTTCGGACGCTAGTTGACGAAGGAATGATCGCGCCCGCGGACCTCGACCTCTTCTCGTATGTGGAGAATGCAGAAGAGGCTTGGCGGCAACTAGTCAAGCGCGGATTGAAAAGCGGACCGCGGCCACCGGGATATCCCTCGACGAGCATGGATTAGGATGGCGTCTGACGGTGCCACTGACATTGCAGCCCCGACGAGGTGATTGAATAGCGAGCTTTTTTGCTGCATTGCGAATGTTTGCTTTTGGCACCCTGCGTCACTTCGCTGCGGTGCCGAATTTCGGACGCGATTGGAGATAAAGCGGACATGCCGCGACCGCCGGCGCCGTACCGAGTCGACGCGACTGACCCTGAGCCGAGATTCACAGCCCAGAACAATTGGTCGCAGTTCATATCCCTCTCGCCCCGTTCCAAGACCCGGACCGCTGTGACACGATGCGGTGCGTGGTTTTGACTCCTGGGGTAACCATGAGACGTCGAGAATTCATCGCATTTATCGGCGGCACGGTGGTTACGTGGCCGCTGGCGGCGCGGGCGCAGCAGGAGGCACCCCTGATCGGGTTCTTGATAAGCGGTGCGGCTGACTCCTTTGCGATTTTTGTGGACGCTTTCAAGCAGGGAATGCGTGACAACGGAATGGTCGAGGGCCGAGACTACCGGCTCGACCTACGATTTGCGGAAGGCGATTATAGCCGCTTTCAGACACTCGCCGCTGAAGTAGGCCAGCGAAAGCCCGCCGTGATTGTCGTGACCACTATTAGTGCGGCGCGCGCGGCGCAGCGCGCCAGCTCAACGATACCGATTGTCATGACCGGCCTCATCGATCCGGTTGGGCAAGGACTTATCGCCAGCCTTGCACGACCGGGAGGAAATACGACCGGTCTAGCGAACTTGGCTCAGGATGTGATGCCCAAATTAGTGGAAATTCTGCGCGGTACTTTTCCGGAGGTCAGAGTTATTGGAGTACTGTTTAACCCCGCCAACCCGGCAAACCGTGAATTGTCCAGAGCGATGCCGGCCCAGGCCAGTTCGCTCGGCGTGACAGTTCGCCTAGTCGAGTTCAAGAGCGCGGGTGAACTCGACGCCATCTTTGCCGCTCTTACGCACCAGCAGCCCGAGGCCCTGATCGTCATGTCCGACGCCGCCCTCTATGACCTGCGTGAGCCCATTTCTGCGTTGGCACTTAAGCACAGGCTCCCCACCATCGCGTACGTCCCTGAGTTTACCGACGCCGGCGCCCTGATGAGTTATGGGCCTCCAAGGCGAGCGATGTATCATCTGTCCGCCGAATACGTGAAGAAGATATTGAGCGGGGCGAAGCCTGCCGACCTTCCGGTCCAGCAGCCCACCCAACTCGAGCTGTCGATCAACTTGCGGACGGCCAAAGCCCTTGGCATCACCATTCCTGACACAGTACTGGCGCGCGCCGACCGGGTGATCGAATAGAGCTTGCAGCTTGTAACTTCGCTGCGGTGCATGAGTTCGGGTTGTGGCACTTCGCGACGGTTTGTTGCGAGCATGGATTCGGTCGCTGTTGGAGGCATAGCGGACATGCCGCGAGGGTCGCGAGCATGCCGACGCGACGCGTTTGACCCATAGCGGTCATAGGCCGGATCGAAATCCCGCAGCGCAGCAGTCTCCTGCCGTGGCTCAGGTGTGCTATCCCTTCCGTCGGAACCACGGGAGGTACTGGGCAGTGAAACGCCGCGAATTCATCACGCTCCTCAGCGGCGCGGCGGCATGGCCGCTCGCTGCGCGCGCGCAGCAGCCGATGCCGGTGCTCGGATTCCTCAGCTCGGTCTCGCAGGCGGAGACCCGTCATATGGTGGCTGCGTTCCAGCGCGGTCTCGGTGAGACTGGATATGTTGACGGCCGCAATGTCGCGATCGAATACCGCTTCGCCGATGGTCAATACGATCGCCTCCCCGCGTGGGCCAGTGAGATGGTCCGGCGTCCGGCGTCGCTCATCGTGGCGGCGGGACCGCCGGCCGCGCTGGCCGCAAAGGTCGCGACGACGACCATCCCGATCGTCTTCGTCGTCGGGTTCGATCCGGTCGGTGCCGGGCTGGTCGTGAGCTTCAATCGGCCGGGCGGCAATGCCACCGGCATGGTGCTGGTCTCGGGACAGCTCGGACAGAAACGACTGGAACTCGTGCGTGATCTCGTTCCCAACGCAGCGACCATCGCGATGCTTGCCAATCCCTTGAGTCCGGATGCACCGCCCGAAATCCGCGAGGTGCAAGCGGCGGCGCAGGCCAACGGACTGCAACTGCGGATGCTCAATGCCAGCACGCCCGCCGAGATCGAAGCTGCTTTCGCATCGCTCCCCGAGCAACGCCCCGACGCGCTGCTCATCGGCGGCGATCCGTTCTATATGGCCCGTCGCGAGGACATCGTCCGGCTCGTCGCGCATGCGCGCCTGCCGGCGATCTACCCGTTCCGCGAATTCACCGAAACGGGCGGCTTGATCAGCTACGGAACCAACATCGCGAGTTCCTATCGGCAGGCCGGAATCTATGCCGGCCGCATTCTCGGAGGCGTCAAACCCGGCGATCTGCCGGTCATGCAGCCGACTACATTCGAGCTGGTGATCAATCTCAAGGCGGCAAAGGCTCTCGGTTTCGACATCCCGCCGACCCTGCACGCCCGCTCCGATGAGGTGATCGAGTGAGACGGCGCAAGTTACATGACACTGACAGTGAACAATGATTTTCAAAATCATAGCTTTGATCGCCGCGGCGATCCCGATTTTCCTCTTCGTGCGCTCAGTATTTTTCCAACGAACGACGCGAGTCAACGAGGCTCTTAGGGAATTCAAAAAGCAGGCCAATTTAGCGGTTTCGATATTTCTATTCCTAATAGTGTGTGTTGTTGTCTTCGCCGCAGGCAAGTTGGTTTGGACGTGGTGGTCGTCACTCTGAACGCGAGTGCCGCCTACCGAGGACGGGAAGGTTCAAAGGACCAAATTGAAGAAGACGCCGCGCGCGGTGTGTTGCAGCGCATGAGTCCGCTTGTGGCACGAAGCGGACATGCTAATGACGCCGAGCAATGTCTGCTTTCGGGGCAAAGCGGACACCGCCGAGGGAATAGCCTGGGGTGCACGAGTCCGCCTTTGGCAGCGTAACCAATGCGCCTACTCGA
>Ga0307277_10000150_pt1 | contig 22136 bp, 20 predicted proteins | sample ER_DNA_116_FD_194473 | JGI IMG/M metagenome (GOLD analysis project Ga0307277, IMG submission 194473) | Bulk soil microbial communities from the East River watershed near Crested Butte, Colorado, United States - ER_DNA_116 | ecosystem: Environmental > Terrestrial > Soil > Floodplain | place...
CGGTAGGGAACGAGCAGCTTGTCCGAGCCGAAGCGAGTTGACCCGCCGCCGGCGAGGACGATCCCGGCGATGGCGCTCACGGGCGCGACCTCAGGTGCGGTCCTTCTTCCTCCGCTGCACGTACTGGAACCCGAATCGGCCCTTGATGCACAGATGCCCGCTCGTCACGTCGTTGTCGGCCGGCGAGGTGACCTTCACGATCGCGTTGTCCTGGACGTGGAGCTCCAGCTCGCACCCGACCCCGCAGTAGGGGCAGATCGTGTTCGTGACGGTCTGTCGATCCTCGTCCCACGTGCCGGCGGCACGCATGTCGTGTTCGCTCGTGAACATCAGCGCACCGGTCGGACACACCCCGATGCAGTTGCCGCAGTACACGCACGCCGACGCATCCAGCGGGACCGCGTACTCGGTCGAGATCCGTGCGTCGAAGCCACGACCCGCGACCGCGATCGCGAACGTGTGCTGGGCGTCGGTCCCGCACGCCTCGACGCACTTGTAGCAAAGGACGCACCGGCCGTAATCTCGGACGTAGAGCTCGTTGTCAACCTTGACGGGCTGCATGACCGTCTCGGCGAGGGCCGGATCCGGCGGCTCGTGATGATGCCCGGCCCACCGCCCGTCGCGCTCGCCGCCCTCCATCGGCCCCGTCCGAGCGCCGAACCGATCCGGGTCGGCCGCGTACTCGTCCTGCCAGCGGTGCCAGTCCGACGATGCGAGCGAGGTGTCGACGCTCGACCCTAGGAACTCCATCACGAGCCTGCGGGAGTGCCGAACGCGGTCGGTGTCGGTCCGGATCTTCATCCCGGCCTCCACCGCACGCGAGCACGCGGGGACGAGCGTGCGAGCTCCCTCCACCTCGACCACGCAGACCCGGCACGCGTTGATCGGCGTCAGGTTGTCCGCGTAGCACATCGTGGGGGTGTCGATCCCCTCCGCGCGGCACGCGTCGAGGATCGTCGAACCCTCGGGGACGCGGACGGGGACCCCGTCGACCTCCGCATCCAGCAACCTTCGCGGCGGAGAGACGGGAACCGCGCTCATCCGCCGTCCCCGTCGAACAGGCCGAACGTCGAGATCGCCGAACGCACCGCACCGGCCGCCGTCTGTCCCAGGCCGCAGATCGAAGCGTCGCGCATCACGTCGGCGACATCTTCCAGCAGCGCGAGCTCGTCCGTCCGCGTCCCCAGCGTGCGTCCGGAGACCAGACGGAGCAACGCCTCTTCCTGTCGCACGGTCCCGACGCGACAGGGCACGCACTGCCCGCACGATTCGTCACGGAAGAACCGGGCGATCCGCAGGACCAGGTCGACCAGGTCGGTGTCCGCGTCGAAGACCATGATCACGCCCGAGCCGAGCGTGTACCCGCCCGCCCGCGCGTCCTCGAACGTCAGCCGCGCGTCCAGCCGGTCGGACCCCACGAAGCCGCCCGCGGCCCCACCGAGCAGCACCGCTCGCAGGGGCTTGCCGCCGCGGACGCCCTCCGCCGCCGCGATCGCGTCTCCGAGCGTCACCCCGTGCGGGTGCTCGTACACCCCCGGACGCTCGACGTGGCCGGACAGGCAGAACAGCCGCGTCCCGGTCGAATCCTCCGTGCCGACCGAGGAGTACGCCTCCGCGCCGAGCTCGAGTATCGGGAGCACGTTGATCAGCGTCTCCACGTTGTTGATCGCCGTCGGCTTGCCGAACACGCCGCTCGTGACGGGGAACGGCGGCTTGTTCCGCGGTTCGCCTCGCTTGCCCTCGATCGAGTTGAACAGCGCGGTCTCCTCCCCGCAGATGTACGCGCCGGCGCCGCGCCGCAGCTCGACGTCGAACCGGAACCCGTGTTCCATCACGTCGTCCCCGAGGTAGCCGTGGAGCCGCGCCTCCGCGATCGCTCCCTCGAGCCGTTCCGTGGCGAGCGGGTACTCACCGCGCACGTAGAGGTAGCCCCGTTCCGCGCCTGTGGCGTAGCCGGCGATCGTGAGCGCCTCGACCACGGCGAACGGATCGAGCTCCATCACGAGGCGGTCCTTGAACGTGCCAGGTTCGGATTCGTCGGCGTTGCAGATCACGAAGTGCGGGCGCACCGACTGCTCGGCGACCGCCTTCCACTTGACGCCGGTGGGGAACGCCGCCCCGCCGCGGCCGAGGAGCTTCGCGTCGGTGATCTCCCGGATCGTCCCCTCGGAGCCGAGCTCGATCGCGCGCCGCAACGCCGCGTAGCCGCCCGCCGCGCGATAGGCGTCGATCGACGACGGATCGACCTCGCCGACCCGTCGGAGCAGCCGGAGCCCCGAGCGGACGGCGGGGTCCCACGCCTGCGGCGCGGTGACGGCCCCCGCACACGTGACCGTCGAGTCCGGCGCGACCGCCGCCCGGACGGTCCCCAGGGTCGCCTCGCCGAGCGCCACGTCCGGGCGGCCGGCGCGCTGCGCGAGGATCGCCGGCGCCTGCTCGCACATCCCGAGGCAGGGGCTCGTCGCCCAGGTCCAGTCGCCGTCAGCGCCCTGCGCCTCGAGCTCGGCGAGGAGCTCCTTCCCGCCCTGGATCCGGCAGGCGAGGTCGTCGCAGACATGCACCAGGGTCTTCGGGCGGGGTTGCACGCTGAACATCGCGTAGAACGTCGCCACGCCGTACGCCTCGGCCGGCGGCACCGTGAGGCGTTCGCAGATGTAGTTGAGGCCGCCTTCGCTGATCCAGCCCTCAGCGGCATGGAGAGTGTGCAAGGCCGGGAGCAACAACGTCCGGTCACCCTCGGTCTCGTGACCGCCGCGAACCACCCGGTCGTCGACCGGGACCGCGGGTCCCAGCAGCGCATCGACCGCACGACGTTCCTGGTCCGTCGGCCGCGCCGTCATCAGATGGAGGTCCATCAGGGCACGTCCGCATGCATCTTGTCGATCCGGATCGCCGTGGCCTTGAACTCCGCGGTGCCGGATTTCGGATCCGCCGCTTCGATCGTGAGCCGGTTCGTCTCGACCTCGTCCGGGAAGTGCAGCGTCATGAACGCGAGACCCGCCCGGAGCGCCGAAGAGATGTACACCGGCGCCTCGACCTCGCCGCGACGCGAGGACACGCGGACCCGCTCCCCCTCGACGACGCCGAGCGCGTCCGCGTCCGCCGCCGAGAGCTCGATGGATTCCTGTCGTCGGAGCGGCGAGGTGTAGCCGGCCGTCTGGACCCCGGTGTTGAACGAGTCCAGCCGCCTGCCGGTCGTCAGCCGGATCGGGTACTCGTCGGTCAGCAGATCGACCGGCGGATCGTCGACGACGACGCTCAAGGGTGCCTTCCGCCCTTGCCGCTCCGGATCGTCGAAGGCCCAGAGTCGCGCGTGCAGGAACTGCGCCCCGTCCGGGAACTCGTCGTTGCACGGCCACTGCACGCCGCCCCGCTCCTCGATCAGCGCCCACGACATGTTCGTGTGCATCGGCGAGAGCGACCGGAGCTCCTCCCAGGCATCGAACGACGTGAGCTCGCCCCAGTCGTAGCCCAACCTGCGCGCGAGCTCCGCGATGATCCAGATGTCGTCCTTCGCCTCTCCGGGCGGGTCGAGCGCCTTGCGAACACGCTGGACGCGCCGTTCGGAGTTCGTGACCGTCCCCTCGGATTCGAACGCGGCGTTCGAGGCCGGCAGGACCACGTCGGCGATCTCGGCGGTCTTCGTCATCACGATGTCCTGCACGATCAAGGTGTCGAGGTTCTCGAGGAGCGGCGTCGCGTGCGTCGCGTCGGCCTCCGAGCTCACGGGGTTCTCGCCGATGCAGTACACCGCGGTGAGCTCACCGCGATCCATCGCGTGGAACATGTTCGTGAGGTGCCAGCCGTACTGCGGCATGATCGGACGGCCCCAGGCGGCTTCGAGCCGCCCGCGCGCGTCCGGGTCCTCCACGATGTCCTGGAAGCCCGGGAGCTTGTTCGGGATCGCGCCCATGTCACCGCCACCCTGGACGTTGTTCTGGCCGCGCAGCGGGTTGAGGCCGCTCCCGTACTTGCCGACGTGACCGGTGAGGAGCCCGAGGTTGATCAGGGCCAGCACGTTGTCCACCGCGTTGTGGTGCTCGGTGATCCCGAGGGTCCAGCAGATCTGGGCTCGGTCGGCCTGCGCAAACGTGTGCGCGACCTCTCGGATCACCTCCGCGGGAACGCCCGTGACCTCCTCGCCGCGCTCGAGCGTCCAGTCCGCCACGCTCTCCACGTACTCCTCGAAGTTCTCGGTGGCGTTGGCGACGAACGCGTGATCCTGCAGGTCGCTCGCGATGATCTCCCGCGCGATCGTGTTCGACAGCGCGATGTCCGTGCCGACGTCGATCCCCAGCCACAGGTCCCCGAACGCTGCGGACTCGGTCCGCCGAGGGTCGACCACGATCAGCTTCGCCCCCCGCTCAAGCGCCCGCAGGACGTGGTGGAAGAAGATGGGGTGTGCCGCGCGGGCGTTCGAGCCCCACAGCACGATGAGGTCGCAGTTCTCGACCTCCTCATATGAGCTGGTACCGCCACCGGCACCGAAGACCGTGGCCAGACCGACCACGCTTGGAGCGTGTCAGGTGCGGTTACAGCTGTCGATGTTGTTCGTGCCCAGGACCTGACGAGCGAACTTCTGTGCGACGAAGTTCATCTCGTTGGTCGCCTTCGAGCACGAGAACAGGCCCGCTCCCCAACCGGGGTTCCGCTGCATGGCTCGCCGCAGCCCCTCGGCGGCCCGATCGAGGGCCTCGTCCCAGGTGGCGGTGCGGAGCTCGCCGTTCTCGCGGACCATCGGCTCGGTGAGCCGGACCGGTGCCGTCGCCATCGACGCCATCTCCTCGCCCGCCGGACCATCCGGCGAGGTTCGATTCTAGGACGCCGCCGACGACGAACGGCAGTCGGCTTGGTCCGCCCGTATGGCCGAGCGATCCGTCGCGGTCACGCGCGGGTAGACATCGCCTCGCTCAGCATCCATCATCGATCGGTCCGCTCCCCGAGAGGGCCACCTTTGAAGCTTGCCGAGGCGTTGCAGTTGCGGGCCGATCTCCAGAAGCGGCTCTTGCAGATCCGCCAGAGGATCGCAGCCTCCGCGCGACACCAAGAGGGAGAAGCTCCTCCGGAAGATCCGAACGCGCTGCTCGCCGACGCCGAGCGTATGGCGTCCGAGCTCGAGGGCCTGATCCGCGGGATCAACCGGACGAACGTCGCCACCGAGATCGAGCCCGGACTCACGATGACCGAGGCCCTCGCACACCGCGACGTGCTCGGGCTCCGTCACGCGATCTTGAGCGAGGCGGCGCAGCACGCCTCGTTCCGTCAAGACCGATACAGCAAGTCGGAGGTTCGTTTCGTCACGCCGCTCGACGTTGCGCAGCTGCACCGAGCCGCGGACGATCTCGCTCGAGAGCGCCGTGAGCTTGACGCGAAGATCCAGGCGAAGAACTGGGAAGCCGACATCGTCGGATGAGGAGGTCAAGCGGAAGCAGGTAGCCGTTCCTGGGGACGGGGCGAGCGCCGAGGTTGCCCTGTCAGGCGGATCGGCCGAGGGGCCGGCCGAGCGGGGTTCGAATCCCCAAATGACGCACAAGCCCAGCAGCGCGCACAGGCGCACGGAGCACGGACCAACCGAGCACCACCATGGCGCTGACCAGAACCAGAACGGTGAGGGTGGGAACGGGGACCTTCCGCTCGAGATCTCGGATCACCGCTGTACTTCGCGCCAGCGACGGCAGGGTCGAACGCGTGCCCAGTCGCATTTTGCAGAGGACAACCAACACGCCTACGCTCGAAGCGTGATCCGCCCCGACGGGCCGCCTTGGCGAGCCGCCCTCGTGTTGGCGCTCGCACTCTTCGGTTGGGTAGCGGCGCCTCGATCGAGCGCCGAGCATCCCGTCGGCCGCTCGTTGCCGCCGGTCGCCTCAGCGATCGAGTCGTTCCCATCGGTGCTCGGCACGGCCTCTGACCGACCGCTCCGTTCGTTCAGCCCGAGGCTGAGCGAAGGCCAGCGAGCCCTCTGGATCACGACGGTGAGCGTTCCCGGCATGGCGCCCTTCTCGGTGCCGAGGAGCGTGCGCTCCTCTCCCTCGATCCTCTCGGCCGGGCCGATCGCGCTGGGCCTCGCCGGTCGTGGCCCGCCTTCGTCGATCAACGCTTGAACACCGCCCGATGGGCGTTAGTCGATCCAGGTCTCATAGAGGGAGGACCTCATGACTACCGGAGATATCGTGAGAGAACGCGCGCTGGAGCTCGCTCGCACAGAGACGGACCGAGAGCAAGCCGTGTCCGAGTTGCTCGAGAGCTGTGGTGGACGACGGGTACCCGTGGTCAGCGCCCGGCAACATCTCATCGCGTCGCTCGACAGCGAGCCGAGTCCGGCAGACGCGATGAGGGCGATCGAGTTCTTGGACGAGTTGCTCGAGAGGCTTCCCGTCTAAGCGGAGGCACCCTGGCTGGCCGTTCGAGTCGCACGCCTCGAGACGAGTCAAGAACGCACCGCTGACTCCCTTGAGCGTGTCTGAGCGTCAGGGGTAAGCGCGAAGAGGGCTGGGTTCACCGTGATCGAAAGGAGTGCTACCGCCACGATCACCTGGAAGCCCTCATCTGGAAGCATGCCGAGCCCTTGTGCGGCTGTGGCCACGATGAATGAAAACTCGCCGATCTGCGCCAGCCCGGCCGCGACAGTTCGTCCCACGTCGCGTGATCGTCGGAGCGCAACCACGATGACGAAAGCGGCGAGCGACTTCCCCAGGACCACGATCGCGAGCACCGCGAGGATCTCCTTGGGATGGCTCGCGATGATCGCCGGATCGAGCAACATCCCCACGGAAACGAAGAAGAGCACGGTGAACACGTCCGTGAGGGGCAGGATGTCGGCGGCTGCTCGGTCGCGTATCCGCGATTCGCTGATGACAGCTCCCGCGAGGAAGGCTCCCAGGGCGAGCGACACATCGAAGATCTGAGCACTCGCGAACGCGATACCGATAGCCGCCGCCAAGACGGCAAGCGTGAACAGCTCGCGTGAGCCCTCCCCCTCGACTCGCGTGAGGACCCAGGGGAGCACGCGAGAGCCCACCACCAGCATCAACGCGGCAAGCAGGACGGCCTTGCCGAGCGCCGCGCCGATCATCAGCCCCGTCCCAACGAGCGATGTCGTGCCCGCGTGCTGGGTGTCCGTTGCAGACGCGATCACCGGCAGGAGCACGAGCGCAACGACGGTGAACAGATCCTCGAAGATGAGCCAGCCGATGGCCACTTTCCCCGGTTCGGAGTCTGTCGCGCCTCGGTGTCGAAGCGCGCGCAGCAAGACCACCGTACTGGCAACGGAGATCGCCAGTCCGAGGACCAGCGATGAGCGAAAGCTCCAGCCGAACCACGATCCCGCGGCTGTTCCCAGCGCAGTCGCGATCGCGATCTGCACAACCGCACCCGGCACGGCTACGCGATGAACGCCGATCAGATCCTTGATGCTGAAATGCAGTCCCACCCCGAACATGAGCAGGGCAACCCCGATCTCCGCCAGCTGTTGAGCCTCATGGGGATCTGCGACCAGCCCGGGTGTGAACGGACCCACGGCGACGCCCGCGAGCAGGTATCCGACGATGGAGGGCAGCCCGACCAGCCGGGCGAGGTAGCCGGCGACGAACGCCGCGCCCAACGCGATGGCGATGGTGGCGATGAGGTCGGTGCCGTGGATCTCGATCGGATCCTCCAGATCTCGGTCAAAGGGGGCGGTTGCCGACTAAGAATGGAGCGGCAGATCGATTCGCCCATGCTACGTGGGACGCGATCACGACAACTCCGCGACGGCTTCACCCACATAGGACGAGCGTGGTCGCGACGGAGAACGTCGTCATGTTGGGGGGCTGCGTCTACGTAACCGGCCGCTCCGCCTGTGTTGCAAAAGCGTGCCTCGCATGTCCGCCTCTCGCATCGTTCAGCTCATCAGTGTCATCGGCCTGAGCGTCATGATGGGTTGTGGTCGAGGAGTGCAAAACATGCACCGCGATCGGCGCGCGCCCGACGATCACTATCGACGTGCGTCGGGATCCTCGCCGATGTGCGCGGGCCGGTTCGCGTCCACCCATGCGTTTGGGCGGCCTGTAACTCAACGTCGAAACGAGACGGTCGGCAACTCGACGCCGTCTTCCTCGACGACCCGTCGATCCACGACTCGGGACCCGTGCTCGTCGGACTCTCGATCGAGAGCGGGTCGAGGGAAGTGATCTATGCCAGAAAAGCGAACGTCGACCTGTCGAGGATGCAACCGAACGGCCCGAGCTGCCCTCCGATGTTCTACTCGACCGCCCTCGTTGCGACCGCCCGAGGCGGCCTTCCACCTCGTGGATAAGCTCGCCGAACGAAGCACTACCACGAGTCCGTGAGTCAGCGTTTCCCGCTCAACTCCTTCCAGCGGAAGCACGACGCTACGTGGTCGTTGACCAGACCGCACCCTTGCATGAACGCGTAGCACACGGTCGGTCCAACGAAGGCGAACCCTCGCCGCTTCAGCTCCTTCGACATGGCTCGAGACGCCGGCGTCTCGGCCGGGATGTCGCCGATCCCCTTCCACCGGTTGACCGTGGGCCTCCCGTCGACGAACGACCACAGGAACGTGTCGAGCGGACCATCGGCACCCAGAGCGCGGATCGCCCCTGCGTTGCGAACCACAGACTCGACCTTCAGGCGGTTCCGCACGATGGACGGATCCTTCAGCAATCGCTCCACGCGGGCGGGCGTGAATCGAGCGACCTTCGCCGGATCGAACGAAGCGAACGCCCGGCGGTATCCCTCGCGCTTGTGCAGGATCGTCGACCAGGAGAGACCGGCCTGCGCACCTTCGAGGCTGAGCATCTCGAACAGACGGGCCTCGTCGTGGACGGGCACACCCCACTCCTCGTCGTGGTACGCCAGGTACTCGGGATCGTTCGTCGAGGCCCATGGGCAGCGAACGGGCACGGCGATCTCAGGTCACGCGCCCGGCGTGCGTGTAGACGTTGCACCGGCCGTCGCGGACGAACCCGATCACCGTGACGCCGAGCCGCTCGGCAGCGTCGACGGCGAGCGACGAGGGCGCGCCGACCGCGCTCACGATGGGGATGCCCGCCACGGCCGCCTTCTGCACGATCTCGAACGAGACCCGCCCTGACACCTGCACGATGCGCTCGGAGAGCGGGACGGCACCGGCCAGGAGCTGCTCACCGATCACCTTGTCGATCGCGTTGTGACGCCCCACATCTTCGCGGACGCTCACGAGCTCGCCGTCGCCCGAGAACAGCCCTGCGGCGTGCAGCCCGCCCGTCCGATCGAACACGCGTTGCGCGGATCGAAGCCGGTCCGGGAGCTCGACGATCGTCCCCACCGGAACCGTGAACCCCAGCGGGATGGGCGCGCATCGCACCTCCACGTCTTCGAGGGCCGCCTTGCCGCACACGCCGCAGGACGACGTCGCGAAGAAGTTCCGATGTAGGACGGTCTCGTCGAATCGCTCCGCGAGTGCGACGGTGATCACGTTGTACCGCTGCTCCTCCGTGTCGACGTCGTCGCAGTACGCCACCTGCCGGACGTCGCCGGGCCGGATCAAGCCTTCGGTGAAGAGGAAGCCCACAGCGAGCTCGAAGTCTCCGCCGGGCGTCCGCATCGTCACCGCGACCCGCACCGCCTCCTGGCCGGGTCCGTGTGCCCGGATCTCCATCGGCTCCTCGGTGGCGAGCGCGTCCGCCCGTTCGCTGCGGGTTCCGCCCCCGAGCGCGATCACCCGCACCGGTGTGACGTTCTTCCGCAGCGGTTCGGAGACGGCCATCTGTCCAGTATCGCTCCTCGTACCGGACCATGACGCCGCTGCGCTATCGTCCGGAGATCACCGGAGAAGGAGTGCGTCGCCATGAAGTCAGGGCTCGAGATCGCCCAAGCAGCATCGCTGGAGCCGATCCTCGATGTAGCCGCGGCGGCGGGCATCCTGCCGGAGGAGCTGCGTCCGTACGGGACCTACCGGGCGAAGGTCGCGCTCTCGATCCTGGATCGTCTCCGCGATGGTGCCGACGGCAAGCTCGTGATCACGACCGCGATCACCCCGACCAAGGCCGGGGAAGGCAAGACGACGACGTCGATCTCGCTCACGCAGGGCCTGGGCGTCCTGGGGAAGAAGGTCGCGCTGGCCCTCCGCGAACCGTCGATGGGCCCCGTGTTCGGGATCAAGGGCGGTGGGACCGGTGGCGGCTACGCCCAGGTCGTGCCGATGGAGGACATCAACCTGCACTTCAACGGGGACTTCCACGCGGTCACCGCGGCCCACAACCTCCTGGCCGCGGCGATCGACGCTTCGATCTTCCACGGCAACCCGCTCGGGATCGACCCTCAGGCCATCACGTGGCCGCGGACGATCGACGTGAACGACCGCGAGCTCCGACGTACGGTCGTCGGGCTCGGTGGGAAGGCCCACGGGATCCCTCGGGAGAACGAGTTCGTGATCACCGCGGCATCGGAGATCATGGCGATCCTCGCGCTCGCGTCGGATCTGCAGGACCTCCGCGCGCGCCTGGGTCGCGTGGTCGTCGCGTCCACGTACGACGGCGAGCCCGTGATCGCCGACCAGCTCCGCGTGGCCGGCGCGATGACCGTGGTGATGCGCGACGCGATCGAACCCAACCTCGTGCAGACCCTCGAGCATCAGCCGGTGTTCATCCACGCGGGGCCCTTCGGAAACATCGCCCACGCGAACAACTCCGTCATCGAGGATCGGATCGCGCTCAAGCTCGCGGACTACGTCGTGACCGAGGCCGGGTTCGGGAGCGACCTCGGTTTCCAGAAGTTCTGCGACATCGTGTGCCGCCTGGGGGGGTTCGCCCCGTCGGCCGGCGTATTGGTGACGACGGTCCGCGCGACGAAGTCCCACGGCGGCATGCCGTTCGATGACCTGGGCTCGGAGGACCTCGATGCGCTGCGGCGGGGCGTCGACAACCTCGAGGCCCACGTCGGCATCATCCGGCAGTACGGACTGCCGTGCGTCGTGTCGATCAACAACTTTCCCAGCGACACGGACGCCGAGGTCGAGCTGATCAGCGAGCTCGCGACCGGGGCCGGCGCCGAGACGGTGGTGGTGAACCGTGGTTTCGCCGAAGGCGGCAAGGGCGCCGTCGACCTCGCCGAGGCTGTGATCGCCGCGTGCGAACGTCCCAGCTCGTTCCACCAGCTCACGCCGGATGGCGCGACGCTCCGGGAACAGATCGATGCGATCGCGACCACGTTGTACGGCGCCGACGGCGTCGACTACCTCCCCCAAGCCGAGACGGATCTGGCGCGGATGGACCGTCTGGGCTTCGGCACGGTCCCCGTCTGCATGGCCAAGACGCACCTGTCGCTCAGCCACGAGCCCACGTGGCTGAACCGGCCGCGTGGCTATCGGCTCCCAGTGCGAAGTGTCGTCCCCGCCGCCGGCGCCGGGTTCGTGGTCGCGCTGTGCGGCGAGATGCAGCGGATGCCGGGGCTGGGCCGAACCCCGAACTTCACGGGCGTGGACATCGACGCGGAGGGCAGGACCATCGGCCTGTTCTAGGCTTCTACACTTGGCCGGCGATGGCTGTTTGCCCGAACTGCGGTGCCGAGAACCCCGACGGAGCCAGGTTCTGCAACGCCTGCGGCAGTCCGCTCCCCGAGTCCGCACCGACCGTTGCCGGGGAGGTCAGGAAGACCGTCACGGTGATCTTCTGCGACGTCACGGGTTCGACGGCGCTCGGGGACCGGCTGGACCCGGAGGCGGTCCGGCGTGTGATGTCCCGGTACTTCGCGGCGATGACCGAAGCGATCGAACGCCACGGCGGCACCGTGGAGAAGTTCATCGGCGATGCCGTGATGGCGGTCTTCGGCATCCCGACCACCTTCGAGGACGACGCCCTCCGCGCCGTTCGCGCCTCGGGCGACATGCGCGCGGCACTCCGTCTCCTCAACAAGGAGCTCGAGCGCGACCATGGCGCGACGCTCGTCTGTCGTATCGGCGTCAACACGGGCGAGGTCGTCGCCGGCGAGAGCAGCGCCCGCCAGGCGCTGGTAACGGGCGACGCGGTGAACGTGGCGGCGCGCCTGGAGCAGGCCGCTACGCCCGGGGAGGTCCTGATCGCCGACGCGACGCTCCGACTGGTGCGCGACGCCGTCGTCACCGAAGCCGTGGCACCCCTCGAGCTGAAAGGCAAGTCCGAACCGGTCACGGCCCATCGGCTCCTCGCCGTCCACGCGGGGGCCGCGGGCATCGCGCGACGCTTGGACTCGCCGCTCGTCGGCCGCCAGCGCCCGCTCGCGCAACTCCTCCAGGCGTTCGAGGACGTCGTCGCTGATCGCGTCTGCCATCTGTTCACGATCCTCGGTCCTCCGGGCGTAGGGAAGTCCCGGCTCGTCCAGGAGGGACTCGGGTCGCTCGCCGAGCGGGCGACCATCGTCCGCGGGCGATGCCTCTCCTACGGCGAGGGCATCACCTTCTGGCCGCTGGTCGAGATCGTGCGCGACGTCGTCGGAGCCGACCCCGGCGACGTCGCGGGCTCGATCGTCTCCCTCCTCCCGGATGACCCGTCGGCGTCGGAGGTCGCGACCCGCGTCGCGCAGCTCGTCGGCGGCCAGACAGGGTTGGCGCTCCCCGCCGAGGAAGTCGGATGGGCCGTCCGCAGGTTCCTGGAGGGCCTGTCCCGCAGCCGACCGTTGGTCGTCGTGCTGGACGACCTGCAGTGGGCCGAGCCGAGCCTGCTCGACCTCGTGGATCAGGTCACCGACTGGAGCCGGGACGCGCCGATCCTGGTGATCTGCATGGCGAGGCCGGATCTCCTGGACGCTCGGTCGGACTGGGGCGGCGGGAAGCTCCACGCGACCACGGTCGCGCTGGAGCCGCTGTCGCCCCAGGAGGCCGAACGGCTCGTCGACAACCTGGTCGGCGGCGTCGACGGTTCCGCGCGCGCGCGGATCGTCGAGGCCGCCGAGGGCAACCCGCTGTTCGCCGAGGAGACGGTGGCGATGTTGGTGGACGACGGCGTGATCCGTCGAGAGGGCGATCGTTGGGTCGCGGCGACCGATCTCGAACGGGTCTCGGTCCCGCCCACGATCCAGGCGCTGCTGGCCGCGCGTCTGGATCGGCTGGATGACGCGGAGCGCGCGCTGCTCGGGCGCGCCGCGGTGGTCGGACAGGTCTTCTACCTGGGGGCGATCCGCGAGCTCGGTCCCGAAAGCGAGCGGAGCGACACCGGCCGGTTGGTCCAACAGCTGGTCCGCCGCGACCTCGTGCGTCCCGCCGCGTCTGACCTGGTCGGTGAAGAGGCCTTCCGGTTCCACCACGGGCTGCTCGCGGACGCCGCGTACCAGATGCTCCCCAAAGAGGAACGCGCCGTGCTGCATGAGCGCCTCGCGGACTGGCTCGCGGCCCGCCCGGGCATGGCCGACCCCGACGAGTTCGTCGGGTTCCACCTCGAGCAGGCATACCGGTACCGGGGCGAGCTCGGTCCCGACGACGAGCGATCGCACCACCTCGCCGCGCGCGCGGCCGAGCGGCTGTCGGCAGCGGCGTCGCGGGCGATCGCCCGCAGTGACACGGCCGCGACCGAGAACCTGTCCCGCCGAGCCGCCGCGCTCCGCGCTCCCGACGATCCACAGCGGGCGTGGGATCTCATGGCGCTCGGTTGGATCCTGGGCGACGCGGACCGCGCGACGGAGATGGCCGAGACCTTCGACGAAGCGCTCGCGCTCGCCGAGACGACCGGCGACGAGCGAGCCATCGCCCATGCCTCGCTCGGCGCGACCTTCGGGCGATGGCTCGTGGCGCCCGAGGGCGGCTCGGACGCGATCGCCGAGCTGCTCGATCGGGTGTTGCCGCAGCTGGAGGCGTGGGCCGACGATCAGGGGTTGGCGATCGCGTACGTGTGTCGTTCACAGATCCACTGGAACGCGTGCCGCTTCGAGGAAGCGAGGCGGGATTGTGCTCGCGCCGTTCCCCACGCCCACGCCGCCGGCGACGGAACCTTCGAGCGGATCGCCCTTATGACGGGAGCGATCGGGGGAGCCCTGGGTCCGGCTTCCGCGGACCAGATCCTCGAGGACGTCGAGGACCTGCAGGCGCGTGCCACCGTGTACCCATCGCTGCGTCTGATGTCCATCGATCTGACGAGCGCGGTGCACGCCCTCCGCGGGAACTTCGATGAGGCGCGGCGGCTCCGCGACGAGGAGCTCGACGTGACCCGAGAGCTGCTGGGCCGGGTGCCGAGCGGTGTCTACGAGGCGTCGTGGCGCTTGGAGACGCTCGCCGGTGATCACGGGGCGGCCGAGGTGTGGGCACAACGCGGCTACGACCAACTCGTATCGTACGGTGACCGTGCCCACGGCTCGACCCAGGCCGTCTACCTGGCGGTGTCCTGTTACTTGCTCGGGCGTTTCGACGAGGCGCGTGCGTACGCCGCCGAGTGTCGCGAGATGTCGGCGAGCGACGACGCGATCAACCAGTACTCGTGGCGCTCCGTCGAGGCGAAGCTGTTGACGAGGGAGGGCCGCATCGACGATGCCGTCCGCTTGATCCGGGAAGCGGTCCAACTGGCGGAGACCACCGACGAGTTCCTGCTCCGGTGGCTGCTGTGCTGGGACCGAGCCGACGTGGCGATCGCGGCAGGCGACCCTCGCGAGGCACGGGCGGCGCTCGAGCAGGCGGTCGAGCGAGCGGAGCGCAAGGGCGCGGTCGTGCTGGTCGATCGCGCACGCCGGCGTCTCGCCGAGCTCTAGACCCTTCAGGCGACGTCGTCGTCCGGGGGCATCACGCAGAACTCGTTGCCCTCCGGGTCGAGCATCACGCACCACATGCCGCCGTCCCCCTCGGCCCAGTTGCGGATCGACGCCCCCAGCCCCTCCAACCGTTCCACCTCGATCTCCAGCTCCTCGCCGGCTTGGAGGTCGAGGTGCATCCGGTTCTTGACGACCTTCTCCTCGGGCACCTCGACCAGGAAGATCACCGGGAGGTCCGAGTCGTCGGGCGGTTCGACCATCACGGTCGGATCGTCCTCGGGATCGAAGATCCCCTTCGAGGCGAGACGCGCGAGCTCCTCCTCGTCGTAGGGGGCCACGTGCCACTCGAGCGCCGCGGCCCAGAACCGTGCGAGCGGGGCCGCGTCGCGGCAGTCCAACACGACGGCGTCGATCCTCACGGTCGCAGCCTGCCGCGACGCGGCCCCGCGCGCAAGCCCTCGCGGCCGCGACCGGATCAGGTGTGGACGGCGATCACGAAGGCTTCGCCGACGTCGCGCAGGATCGACTGCGCGCGGTTCCGGAGCGAGCTGGCGGAGTCCGACAGCTCGCGCTGCCGCGTCTTGTCGATGAATGTGATCGCGTTGATGTCCACGTTGGCGAGGGCCGACAGGGCGGCGGCGTGCAACGCAGCGGCCGCGCTGTACGCGTCGGAGGCGGCGTTGGGGTTGCCCGAGGTGATCGCCTCCTCCGCGAGCCCCATCAGATAGACCGAACGACGAGCGATCTCGAGCGGCACGTCGGCCGCGTTCTCGAGCGCGTGCTGGAGCGTGTAGGTGCGCACCTGTTGCTCCTCCGCGGTTTCCTTCGGCAGCTTGTACGCCGCCATCACGTCCCGATAGGCGGCCGCGTCACGGTCGGCCAGGCCCAGGAGGATGTGCCGTTCCTCGTCGCACTCCTCGGCCATCGCCGCCATCCGTCCGGCAACGTCTTCGAACCCCTTCTTCTTCAGGGTCAGCCGAGCGACCATCACGATCAGCGCCGCGCCGGCCGCCGCCGAGATGCCGGCCCAGGCGCCCCCGCCGGGGGTCGGCGCGTCCGATCCCAGTTCGTCGAGGAACCGCTGGATCCGCTGTCCACCGAGGGGCATGTCAACCGTGATCGCGGGTTGCGGGATCGCGACGCTCTTCCCGGTGGTCCAGCCGGCGGACGACCGTTCCGGCGGGGTCCCTTCGTCCCTGTCGCTCATCCCGCTCCTTCGATCAGCCGCTCCAGGACCTGGCGGTCCGCATCGAATCCTCGCAGGCGAACGCGGGCGATGTCTCCTTCGGTGATCGCCGCCTCTGGAACCAGGCCAACGATCTCCGAGTCCGTGATCCCCAGTCCTCGGGAGCCGGCCTCGGTGGCGACCGCGTCGAACGCGTCGACGATCCCGGTGACCTCGTGGTCGACGAGGTTCATCGACACGGTGATGCTCCCCCGTTCCGGCACCACGAACCCGATCGCCCGCAGCGCCGGGAGCCCCCCGCCCGACGTCCGGATCGCCCGGGCGATCGCCCGTGCCGCGTCCTCGTCGGTGCCGTCGAGGTAGACGTTGAACGCGATCAGCGGCTTCCGCGCGCCGACGGCGGTGGCCCCCGCGGCGCCGAGCGCATGGGGCCCGAAGTCGGGGAGACGCTCCCCGCGAGCGACGGCGTCGCGGAGCCCCTCGAACTCACCTTTGCGCACGTCGGCCAGCGACGCGCGTTCCGGGACGAGCGCCGCCCGATCGTAGAGGTACACCGGGAGGTCGAGTGACGTCGCCAGCTCCTTCGCGAAGCTGCGCGCGAGCTCGACGCAGTCGTCCATCGTGACCCCGCGGACCGGCATGAAGGGGATCACGTCGGCCGCGCCCATCCGCGGGTGCCCACCGGTGTGGTGCTCCATGTCGATCAGGGCGACGGCCACGCGCGCCCCGGAGAGCGAGGCGCGCGCGACGGCGTCCCGATCGCCGAGGACGGTCGTATCCAGGCGGTTGTGGTCCGGGTCGGCTTGGTGGTAGACGAGGTGGGCGCCGGGCACCTGCAGCGCCCGGCAGATGGCGTCGATCACGTCGGTCCGTCGACCTTCGCTGAAGTTCGGAACGACGCCGAAGAGCTGCTCCGCCACCACGGGCGCGACTCTAGCGCGCTCAGTCGCGCGGCCGCCGTTTCTGCGGATCGAGGATCGACAACGGCGCGACCGTCGCCGCCGCCGTGCCGTCGCCCACCGCGACCTCGACCTTCTCGCCGTCCGTGGCGACATCCGCATCGAGCACCGCGAGACCGATCGTCCCCACGCGCGGACTGGAGGCGGGCGAGGTGACGACGCCCACCTCGCGGCCGTCCTTCGTGACGGCCGCCCCGTAGTCGGGAGCGGCCTCCCCCTCGATCTGGAGCGTCTTGAACCGCTTCGGGGGGTTCTCCCCTCGTTCCCGCAACGCCGTCGCCCCGACGCACTCGGTGTCCGTATCGATGAACCGGTCCATCGAGAGGTCCCAGGGGGAACGCTCGCCGGGGTCGTAGTCCACCGCGATGATGATCAACCCCACCTCGGTGCGGGCGAGGTCGATCGCGGTCAGGCCGAAGGGCACGGCCCCCGCCCCCAGGAGCGCGTCCCACACCGTCTGCGCGTCGCCCGGCGCGACGATCACCTCGTAACCATGCTCACCGCTGAACCCCGTGCGGGTCACCGTGGCGGGCACGCCAGCGACGGTCACCGGCTCGGGCCAGAACCGGAAGTACCCCAGTTCCCCGAGGTCGCGACCGACCAGCGGCTGCAGCGTGTCCTGCGACGTCGGGCCCTGCACGGCGATCATGGCCAGGTCGTCGGTGCGATGCTCGATCGCAGCGTCCAGATCGCCCGCGGTCTCCCGGAACCAGTCCTGGAGCGCCGCCGTGTTGATCAAGACCCAGAAGCGGTCGTCGGCGAACCGGTACACGTTGCCGTCGTCGACCATGGAGCCGTCCGCGTTCACGAACGCGCCGTAGCGGACCTGGCCGGGTCGCATCCCCTCGACCGTGTTGGTGAACCGTCGCTGGATCAGCCGCGCCGCATCCGGCCCGGTCACCTCGTACTTGCACGTCGAGAAGAGGTCCCAGATCCCGGTCGCGGTCCTGACCGCCTCGTACTCCTCCAACGGGTCCCGCCCCTCATGCATCGTCCAGGGGTACCCGTCCTCCCACATCGTCTCGGCCCCGTGGGCTTCATGCCATGCGTGCAGCGGCGAGTGCTTGTCCTCGGTCATCAGCGTGTCTCCTCCGGTCGTGGACGCCGCGGCCTCAGGCGCGCGGCCTCTCCTTGGCAGGGTCGTAGATCGCGAGCACGTCGACGGACCCGGTCATCGTCCCATCGCCGTGCTCGATCGAGACGCGGGTGCCGGGGACCGCCAGATCCGTCCGCAGGACGGCGAGGCCGATCGGTCCGAACCGCGGGCTGTCGGCCGGGGACGTCAGGACCCCGACCGTCTCGCCGCCGTCCGTGATGGCCGACCCGTACTCCGGGAGCTCATCCCCCTCCAACCGAACGGTCACGAACCGGTTCGGCGGGGCCGCGGCCACCGCGCGGAGCTTCTCCGTTCCCATGTTGAGCTCGTTGAGCGACACGAACCGGTCGAGACCGAGGTCGAACGGGGTCCGCTGATGGGGCTCGTAGTCGTAGTCGGTCACGATCATCCCGACCTCCACGCGGATCGGTTCGATCACATCTGCGCCGTAGGGGGTCGCGCCGGCGCTTTCGACCGCCTCCCAGAGGGTCTCGGCGTGCTCCGGACGGAGGAAGACCTCGTATCCCAGCTCGCCGCTGAACCCCGTCCGGGAGAGCCACACAGGCACGCCACCGACCTGCACCTGCTCCGGGAGGAAATGGAAGTAGCGGAGCGCGTCCAGGTCCGCGTCCGTGATCGAGCGCATCAGCTCGCGGCTCTTCGGTCCCTGGATCTGCATGCTGGGAAGCTCCGGAGCGATGTACCGCACCTGGACGTCGAGGCCCTTGGCGGCGGCGCCGAAGTACTCCTCACGTTCGTCCGAGTTCGTGCAGACCCATAGGTGGTCCTCGGCGAAGCGGAAGACGGTCCCGTCGTCCACCAGCAGCCCGTCCTCGTCGACGAACGGGCCGTAACGGACCTGGCCGGCCGTCATGCCGACGATGTCGGCGGTGTGCACGCGCTGCGCGGCCTCCACGGCGTCCTGCCCGGTGAACTCCCATTTGTTGAGCGGGGACAGATCCCACATCCCCACCCCCTCGCGGATCGCGCGGTACTCGGCCGCGGGATCGCCGAAGTTCGTGACCCACAACCATCCCGCCTCGTCGGAGAAGCCGGCGGCCTTCTTCGAGGTGATCGGGTGGAACGCGGTCTCTCTCGCCATGGGCTCGTTGTACCGCACGGCTGAACCGCGATTCAAGTCTGTGAGGTCGGGGGCCGGTCGGCGCCGGGCGCGCAGCGGATCGTCTCAGTCTCGGTGACGATGACGTCGACGCCGAGGTCGAAGCTCCCGACGGGAAGCTCCCGCGGGAGGACCTGGAGGTCGAAGGCGATCGCGATCCGCGGCACGCCCCGCCGGGTACGGCGGAGGAAGCGGTCGTAGAACCCTCCTCCGTACCCGATCCGGTTCCCGAACCGGTCGAAGGCGACCCCCGGCGTCACGACCAGTTCGAGCACCTCGGGCGCGAGGATCGTCCCCGCCGCCGGCTGGCGAGCGCCGAACGACGTTTCGCGCAGTGGGTCGCCCGGTTCATAGGCGACCGCTACCAGATCCCCGTCCTCGATCCGCGGCAGGCAGACCCGGACGCCCCGAGCATGCATCGCCTCGAGGAGCGGCGGCGTCGCCACCTCCGAGCCGAAGGACCAGAACCCCATCACGACACCACCGTCCCGGACCTCGGGGAGCGTCAGCAACCGCTGGTGGATCGCCGCGCTGCGCGCGACGCGCTCGGCTTCGCCGAGCGCGTCGCGCGCAGCGAGCACGGACCTGCGGATGTCGCGTTTCGCGCGCTTCAGCTCCGACGCCCGCATCAGGCGCGGAGCGTTGCGGCGAGGAGCCCCGAGCGATCCGATGGACCCGCGGCGACCGCGATCAGCCACGTCGCTCCGACGCCCTCGATCCGGTCACGGAGCCGGCGGAGATCGTCCCCGGTTCCCCGCCAGATATCCATGCCGAGACCCTTGGCCGCGCGCTCCGCCTCGAGCGTGGCGAGTTCCTTCGCGTCCCGGCCGAGCAACACGATCCCGGCCCAGGTGGGTGGAACCTCGGCCGGGTCCCTGCCGGCGTCGGCGGCGAGCCGCGCCAGGTCCGCCGCGCGGGCGACGAACGTGTCCGCATCGAGCCCCCATGCGTTCCACCCGTCGGCCGACCGGGCGGCGACGCCGATCGCGGTCTCCTTCGTGCCGCCGACCCACACCGGCGGCGCGCCGGGGGGTAGGAGCGGACCGGTGAGCGCGGGGGTCCACGGCCCTCCGGGCCAGGGCCTCCCCCCGAAGAGCGCCCGGAGCGCGAGCACGGTCTCCTCCAGGAGGGCGACGCGTTCGGGGAACGGCGGATAGTCCAGCCCGAGCGCCGCGTGCTCGGCGCGGCCGTTCGCGTCACCCGCCCCGAGCCCGAGCACGGCGCGGCCGCCGGTGACGGTGTCGAGCGCCGCGGCTTGCTTCGCCAACATGCCGACGGGACGGAACCCCGCCCGGGTGACGAGCACCCCGACACCGAGCCCGGGCTCCGCGGCAGCGATCCCCGCGAGGAGCGTGTACGGCTCCAGCGAGGGACGGTCCGGCGCCCCGGGTGGGAAGAGGTGGTCCGACGCGAACACAGCGTCGTAACCCGCCGCCGCCGCGCGACCCGCGGATGCCAGCGGTTTCGCAGGATCCGCAGTGAAGACCGTGAGGACGAGCCCCAGCTTCATCGCCGATCCTCCAGCGCCAACAGCGCGGCGCCGATCGCGGCGCTGTCCATCCCGAGATGCGCCTCCACGATCGGGACGGCGGGGCGATACTGCGCAGCCTCCACCGCGTCGACGAAGGCCGCGCGGGCCGGGTCCAGCAGGAGGTCGCCCGCGCCACCGACGCCGCCGCCGACGACGACGGTCGCGGGGTCCAGCACGTTGACCAATCCCGCGATCCCCTCCCCCAGGCGCCGGCCCACCTCGGTGATGATGCCGCGCGCGACGGCATCGCCGTCGCGCGCCGCATCCACGACCATGTGGCCGGTGACGGCGCCCGGATCACCGCCGGCACGCGCCGCGAGCGGCGCGTGCCGGCGCGCCGCGGCCCGGCCCTCACGGGTGATGGCCGATCCGCTCGCCACCGTCTCCCAGCAGCCACGGTTGCCACAGCCGCAGACGGGGCCGTTCGGCTCCACCACGATGTGGCCGACCTCCGCCGCGAACCCGTGGGCGCCACGGTAGAGGGAATCACCGAGGATCAAGCCGCCCCCGATCCCGGTGCCGACCCCGATGTAGAGCACATGTGCGACCCCGCGCGCCGCCCCGACCCGGTACTCCCCAAAGGCGCCGGCCGTGCAATCGTTCTCGACGATCACCGGGGCTCCGGCGGCCCGCCCGACCACCTCCGCGATCGGGGCGTCGCGCCAGGCGAGGTTCGGCGCGAACCGCAGGACGCCCGTGCCTTCTTCCACGAGGCCGGCGGCCCCTACGCCGACCGCGACGACCTCCGGGCCCGACACGTCGCCGAGGGCCGCCACCAGGGTCGCGAGGGTCGCATCCATGTCGTCGGCAGGCGTCGGACGCACGGAGCGGGCGAGCTCCTTCCCCTCGCTCGTCACGCGCAACGCGACGACCTTCGTGCCGCCGACGTCGATGCCGACGGCCTGCGGAACCGCGTCGCTCATCCGATGTCGATCTTCTCGAGCCGCGTGGGGTTGGGCTGGTCTCCCTCGCTGGGCTGCATCTCCTCTGCCCGGGCATCGATCACCCCACGGAACGCGAGCAACATCTCCGTGCCCGCCCGCAGGAGGTGTTCGATCACTTCGGGCTTGAGCGGTTGGACGGCGGTGACGGCCATGCAGATGGGGCACCATGCGACCGGGCATCCCGCCTGCACGTGGGAACCCTCCGGCGCGGGATCCGGCGCACCGCTTTCGGGGACGGCGGGCCCGACCCGCTTCGCGCGCTCATCCTTGGCGGCCTCGGCCATCGTCAGCCCCTTTCCGGGTCTGCGGGTTGGGACCCGCGACCGAACATGATCTCCAGATGGTCCCCCGCGAAGTTCGCTTCCCGGACGACCATGCGTTTCAGCGACTGCGGCAGGATCAGGTTGCGCTTGTACGACCCCACGCGGACGACCAGCTCCTCGCCGCGCCGGTGGATGTCCATGTCGTCACGGGAGACGAACGGGAGCCGCATCCGCAACACGTACCCGTCGTCGCGTTTGCGCACACGGATCGGGTCGTCGTGGTACAGGATCGACACCGGATCCAGGTCACCGTAGACCTCCTGCCCCATCTCCTCGAGCAACGGGATCC
>Ga0307277_10000151_pt1 | contig 22133 bp, 20 predicted proteins | sample ER_DNA_116_FD_194473 | JGI IMG/M metagenome (GOLD analysis project Ga0307277, IMG submission 194473) | Bulk soil microbial communities from the East River watershed near Crested Butte, Colorado, United States - ER_DNA_116 | ecosystem: Environmental > Terrestrial > Soil > Floodplain | place...
ATCCCCAATCCGACCTCGCCGATTGACCAGGTCGGGTACGTCGTTATCATGGCAAAGATCGCTGCGACCTCCCCCCGCTTCCCCCGGCGATCGGGTGTGCCGGCGCGAACTCCACTCGGCCAACGGCGCTCGACCAAGCGCTAGCACAACCAGGGTCGATCCGGGTGCCGTCAGGACGGTGTTGTAGGTTGCTACGGGATCGAGGAAACAAGCGGGGGCGGTGCCTGGTCGTCGACCAGTGCCGTCTTGGCTTTCGGCGTGCTGTCGTCGGAGCGGCGATAGGGCGACACGGCGAAGAGTCGGCGTCATCAGCGGCCAGTCCCGGCACCGGGCGTGCTCGCCCAGCGCTCTCGGGTTCCCCGCGCCGCCTCGTCGTTGTTGCGAAGGGAGGCGGGAGCCATCAGTCGGCGACCCAATGAAGCACCGCAGGTCGACAACGAGCGCACTGGCGGGTTCCTCAGCAAGCTCCTGGTGGCACTCGGCCTGGGGCGGCCGAAGAAGGCGACGGATCAGGCAGGCGAAGGAGATCGAGAGCAGGGTACGTCGGTGCGGCCGGCGCCGCCCCCGGCGACCACCACGGAAACGGCCAGTATCACGGAAGGGTCACCCGCGGGCGAGACAAGCGGGCACGATGCCGTCCCGGGACCAGCACACGACCACGAGACGTCGACGGCGGATCATGCTCCGGAGTCGCCGTATGGCGATACCGGACCCAGGCAGGACCCAGCCGAGTCTCGACCCGACCCAATCTGGGGATCCGACCCACCGGATGCCGTCCGTGGGCACATCGGCACAACCACGAACGAGGAGGCCGCGACCCCCCACACGCAAGGCGTAGAGGCGCAGCCACGCGAGAACGGCTCGCCGGAGCCAGCCGACAGCAGCGGGCCCTCGACGGCAGACGGGGAGACCGAGCAGGCCGCCCTATCGACAGAGCCGCACACGGAGCATGGGCAGTCGAGCGCGGCGACATCCCGACCTCCGGACGATGCCAGATCCGAGGCTGGGTGGTTCTCGACAGAATCTCGCGCGGGAGAACCTGGAGCCGCTCCTGACAATAGGGCGCTGTCCAAGCAACTGAGCACCGAACGACCAAGCGAAGAACCGCCCCGGGATCCCGTCGCTGAGATGCAAGGGTCGGCACGAGCCCCCGACGACCTCGATACGGATGGGTACGACACGCCAAGCCCGTCCGGAGCTGAGAGCTCCACAGAGCCCGGATCGTCGGGCATCGACGAGTCGTCGGGTGCTGTGAGGCCAGCGACCCCTGAGGGATTCGCTGATGGTGGAAGCACGGCTGGTCCTGGGGGGCCGATGAATGGCGTCGGATCCCCGTCGAGCACAATCGGATCCGACGCAACCGGGGGGCCGCCTGGGCCTGAAGATTCGACAATCACCGGGGACGCTGGAGAGCCCGTGGGCACAGGGGGATCCGCACATGAGCTTGGCGCCGAGGCCCGTAGCCTGGCTGATCTGGGGGGCACCCCCGAGATCCGGGGCGCCGGCGAGCTGCGGGACGCCGCTGCGTCTGGTGCTGCTGGTGAGTCCGAGCGCCCCGCTGACCCTGGCGATGCTGCGGAGGCCGGGAGCGTCGAGGCTGAGGACACGGCTGGGGACGAGGATACTGCTGAGGCTGGCGGAGTGACTGGGTCTGCCGATGCCGCCGATGCTTCGTTCGACCCGGCCATTGATCCCACGTCGTTGACTGAACCAGCGCTCCCGATGGCTTGGCCGCCAGGGATGACGCCGCCGGTTCGTGTGGAGCCGAGGGAAACGCCGGACGACGATGCAGGCGACTCCGAACTGGTACCGAAACCAGATCCGACCTGGCCGCGCCTCTTCGCTCAAGGCCATGAGGCCCAGGACAGCGGCGGAACAGGCGACCCTTCGGATCGCCGCCAGGAGATGGGGTCGCCACAGGAGATCAACGACGTGCAGCGCAGTGAGGATGCGGCTGAGCCCCCGGATTCCCAGCAGGAGGAACCAGTCTCTCGGTCCGGCGAGGAAAGCGAGGCTCGGTCGTCGACAGGGGAGCCGGAAGGACAAGCGCGTACCCGAGACGGCCAGGGAACCTCTGAGGCTGCATCCGCTCTCGCGACGCCGCACAGGGCCCACGGCCTCGAGCCATCTGAGGTCTTGCCTGGAGGTTCTGGGGAGGGGCCCGGACCTGCGGAGGCTTCGGGAGACGCCGACGGCCCACCGAACGGTAACCCATCGATAGTGGATGTCCCGACCGGGGAATCCACGAGCGCGACTGGGGCTGGGGCACGGCCAGGACCTGACCGCGCAGCCGCGGAGGCAAGAGCGCTTGACGCGGGAGCCGCCACAGCCTCCGGCGCCGAAGTCGGCGTCGTTGCGGCGGGGAGCGCGAGCATGGCGACCGTTGCCTCATCGGCCGAAGTAGAGGAGGGAGACTCGCGCGAGGCGCCAGCGAGTCCCCCTGGTGTCGATGTTTCACGTGAAACATCTGCGGATGGTGGTGAAGCGATGGATCCAGGGCGCGAGGACCAGGCTCTCGAGGATGAGGCGGCCATCGCGGTCCGAGATGCCGTGTCGCGGGCGGCAGAGGCCCGGGCCGATGTTTCACGTGAAACAGGTGCACCAGCGGCGGACTTCTCCATCGATGAGCCGGGTGAGGAGGTCATCGACAGTGAGTCTGCGGCAAGGAATGCAAGGGTCAGCTTCCGCATCCATCAGGGGACACAGAACGCGATGCGCCGGGTTCTGGCCATCGCCAACCAGAAGGGAGGAGTGGGGAAGTCCACGACGGCGGTGAACATCGGGGCCTACCTCGCCTTGGCAGGGGCGCGTGTCCTGGTGATCGACCTCGATCCACAGGGCAACGCGTCAACCGGGCTGGGCTTGGACCATCGCGAGATCGAACCTTCGATCTACGACGTCCTCACCGGTGAGGCATCTCCAGTCGCGGCGATTCGAGCGACAGGGGTTCCCAACCTTCATGTCCTGCCCAGCACCATCGATCTGGCAGGCGCGGAAGTCGAGCTGGTGAGCGCGATGTCACGGGAGACCCGGCTGCGCCGGGCCCTCGAATCGATCGACCACCAATACGAAACGATCCTCATCGACTGCCCGCCCTCTCTGGGGCTGCTCACGGTGAACGCCCTCGCCGCCGCCGATGAGCTCCTGATCCCGATCCAATGCGAGTACTACGCGCTCGAAGGGCTCGGGCAGCTACTCCGCAACGTCGAGCTGGTGCGGGCCAACCTGAACCCGGACCTTCGTATCGGTGGAATCGTCCTCACCATGTACGACGGCCGGACGCGGTTGGCGCTCCAGGTGGTCGACGAGGTTCGCAAGCACTTCACGGACATCGTCTACCAGACGGTGGTGCCTCGGAGCGTCCGGCTCTCAGAAGCTCCTGGATACGGCCTCCCGATTGCCCTCTACGATCCCCTGTCGCGCGGCGGCATCGCCTACCGTGACCTGACCTTTGAATTCGCGGAGCGAAGTGGTCTGCTCGCGCCGACCGGAGAAGGAGCCAGCTGATGCGACGCCGTGGTGGTCTCGGCCGTGGACTGGAAGCGCTGATCCCAAGCAGCCCGCAAGACGATCACGAGCCAGCGACCCAGGGAATCGGCCAGCAGCCGGCGGCCGCGCAGGCTTCTGAGGAGCCGTCGGGTCCCTCGTTCGAGCAGCTCCCACTCGGCCGCATCGACCGCAATCCGCGCCAACCCCGCGACGCGTTCGACGAGGGGTCGCTGCAGGACCTGACCACCAGCATCGAAGCGGTGGGTGTGCTGCAACCGATCGTGGTTCGTCCTAGTGGCGACCGCTACCAGATCGTGATGGGCGAGCGGCGGGTCCGGGCGGCCAGGGCGGCGGGGCTGGAGCGCATTCCAGCCATCGTCCGCACCACCGAGGACGATCAGCTACTGCGGGACGCACTGCTGGAGAACGTTCACCGAGAGGACCTGAACCCGCTCGAGGAAGCGGCGGCCTACAAGCAGCTCTTGGCCGACTTCGGGATCACCCAGCAGGAGCTGGCCTCGCGCCTCGGGCGGAGCCGGCCGGTGATTGCCAATGCGATTCGCCTGCTCAATCTGCCCGGAAGCGTCCAGCGGCGGATCGCGGCCAGGACGTTGTCGGCTGGGCATGCCAATGCGGTCGCATCGCTGGACGATCCTGTGCAGCAGGAACGACTCGCCGACCGGATCGTGGCCGAGGGGCTGACGGTCCGTATGGCGGAGGAGCTCGCACAGCGCATCAGGAACGGGGAGCCGCTCCTAGGACCTGACGAGCGTGCTGGGCTCCGGGTGCGAGCAATTCCGCAGGCTCCGGGGATGGCGGAGCTGGCCGAGCGGCTCTCCGATCGTCTGGAGACCCGGGTGCGAGTCCAGCTCGGGAAGCGCAAGGGCAAGGTGCTGATCGAGTTCGCCACCCTGGATGACCTGCAGCGGATCTGCGACGCCATCGGGCTCGACCAGGAGACGGCGCAACTTCCCGAGGCCTCGGCATCGACCGAGGACGGGCCGCAGGTCTTGCATGGGGGGCAAGCGGCAACGTCCGCGTCCGTGTGACCGCCTGGGCAGGCCACCTCGAGACGGAACACAGGCTGGGCGAGTTCGCCCGGCGCGTCGTGCGGTGGGACCGCTCGGGGGTCAGCAGGGGAAGCGGGCGGTAGGCCGGGAGGTCCTCGTGAGGTGGGGCGCCTGGAGGTTAGCGGGGCCGGCGGGCGGTGGCGCGGTCGGTGAGGTGGGCGGCGAGGTCGGCGAAGGTAAGGGCGGCGGCGTCGGCGGCCATGGGGACGAGGCTGGTGGAGGTTAGACCGGGGCCGGTGTTGACCTCGAGGATGCGGCAGATGCCCTCGGGGTCGAGGATGGCGTCGACCCGGGAGATGTCGCGGCAGCCGAGGGCGAGGTGGGCGGCGTGGGCTGCCTTGAGGCAGTGGTCGGCGGCGGCTGGGTCGAGGCTGGCGGGGACCCGGAACTCGGCGGCGCCGTGGGTGTACCGGGCCGAGAAGTCGTACCAGCCTTCTTTGGGGCGGATCTCGACCGCGGGCAGCGGGGCGAGGCCGTCGACCACCGCGAGGGCGAGCTCGGTGCCGACCACCCGTTGCTCCAGCAGGACGGTGTCGTCGTAACCGAAGGCGGCCATGAGGGCGGCCGGGAGCTGGTCGGGCCGCTCGACCAGGCGGATGCCCAGGGCTGAGCCTCCGCGGTTGGGCTTGACCACCAGGGGCAGGCCGAGCTTGTCCATGGCGCGGTCGAGCAGGGCGCCGACCCCGAGCTCGCGAAGGGCACCCTCGGTCAGGGGGATGGCGGACGGGACCGCGAGGCCGGCGCGGCGGAGCACCGACTTGGCGGCCAGCTTGTCGAAGGCCAGGCGGCTAGCGGCGAAGCTCGACCCGGTGTAAGGAATCCCCAGAAGCTCCAGAATCGACGCGACCGTCCCGTCTTCCCCGAAGCGGCCATGCAGTGCGAGGAACGCGACGTCGAACTCGCCGCTGTCGAGCGTCTCGACCAGCCGTTGGTCGGCGTCCAGCGCACCGACCCGGTAGCCGCGCTCGCGCAGGGCGTCGGCGACCCGCTGGCCCGAGCGGAGCGAGACCTCCCGCTCGAACGACAGGCCACCCGCGATGACCGCGACCGAGCAGTCGAAGGTCACTGGACCCCACCCCAGCCGGCCGGGCGACCCTGGTCGCGGTCGGGGTCTTCGGCGGCAAGGCCGCCGAGCGCCCGCGCCAGGTCGAGCTCTTCGTCGATCACACCGGCCAGGCGGCGGACGCCCTCGCGGATCCGGTCCGGTGCGGGGAAGCAGTAGGAGAGCCGCAGGCACGAGCCGCCCTGGCCGTCCGCGTAGAAGGCCCCGCCGGGCACGTAGGCCACCCGGGCGGTGATCGCCTTGGCCAGCATGGCCCGGGCGTCCAGGTGGTCGGGCAGGCGGACCCACACGTAGAAGCCACCGGCGGGCCTGGTCCAGGTCACGCCGTCGGGAACGTCCTCGGTGAGCGCCTCGAGCATCACGTCGCGCCGCTCGCGGTAGAGCTCACGGAGCCCCTTGAGCGTCTCCTTCCAGGGGTAGTTCGCGAACCAGCGGTAGGCGACCGCCTGGGTGAAGCTCGACGAGCAGAGGTCGGCCGCCTCCTTGACCAGGATGAGCCGCTCCCGCAGCGCCGGCGGCACCAGCGCCCAGCCGATGCGCAGGCCGGGGCAGAACACCTTGGACAGGCTCCCGAGATAGACGACGTTCTCGGGGTCCAGGGCCCGTAGGGCGTCCGGCGGGTCGCTCTCGAACCCCAGCATCCCGTACGGGTTGTCCTCGAGGACCAGGACCTCGTGCCGCCGGGCGAGCTCAAGGACCCGCTCCCGGCGACTCGCGGCCAGGGTCACCCCGGCCGGGTTGTGGAAGTTGGGGACCGTGTAGAGCAGCTTGACCCGCCGACCATCACGCTCGAGACGTTCGAGGGTTGCCGCCAGGGCGTCGGGGTCGAGGCCGTCGTCGTCCAGCGGCACATGGCAGACGTCGACCTGATACTGCGAGAACGCGGACAGGGCACCCACGTACGAGGGCCCCTCGGCCACGATCACGTCGCCCGGGTCGCAGAACATGCGCGCGATGAGGTCCAGGGCCTGCTGGGAGCCCTCGGTCACGACCACGTCGCCGCCGGATCCCCTGATCCCCTCGTGGCGCATCAGGTCGGTGAGGACCTCACGGAGCCGCGGGTCCCCCTGGCCGCCGGCGTACTGGAGGGCGGCCGGCCCCTCGTCGGCCACCACCTCCCCGAGCACGTCCCCGACGACGTCGAAGGGCAGGGCGGCCGTGAACGGCATGCCGCCGGCCAGGCTGACGACCTCCGGGCGGGCGGCGACGGCGAAGAGGGCTCGGATCTCGGAGGCGGTCATCGAGCGGGTGCCGCGGGCGTAGCGGTCACGGAATGGGTCATCGGCGCGCATGAGCCAGAAGGATAGCGCCATCTGGCAACCCCACCGGGCGGCTGCTAGCATCGAGCCGCTGTCCGGCCCGCGACTTACATCCCCGTGCTACGAGCCTCGTTGCCACCGCTCCGCCGTCTTGGGGGGAGTTTCTTCGTGGGCCTGTTCCTCGGTCTGATCTGGGCGTTGCTGATCATCCACCGTCGGCCGCCGCGGTCCTCAGGAGCCTCCTGACCTTGGGCCGCAAGCTGGTCCCGCTCGGGCCCGAGACCCTGGACCTGCTGCCGGACCCCTGCCGTCGCTGCGTCTTCTGGGAGCTGGGCGCCAAGGCGCGGCCACGCGGGTCGGAGGACGCGGCGCTGCAGAAGGAGGCCTGGCTGTCCTCGGTCGTGCTGGAATGGGGGCCGGCCGGGCACGTCGTCTCGGTGGACGGGGAGGTGGCCGGCTACTCGCTGTACGCCCCGACCCACGTGTTCGACCAGGTCGGCTTTCAGGCCGCCCGGCCGGTGAGCCGGGACGCCGTCCTGCTGGCCACCCTGGCCGTCCAGCCCGAGTTCGAGGGGCAGGGGATCGGCCGGGTCCTCCTCCAGACGATGGCCCGCGACCTGACCAAGCGGAAGGTGCGGGCGGTGGAGGCGTTCGCCGACCGGGTCCCGGCCGGGCGCGACTGCCGCATCCCCGCCGAGTTCCTCGAGGCCAGCGGGTTCCAGGTCGTCCGCGACCATCCCCGCTACCCCCTCATGCGCATGGACCTGCGGACCGCGCTCACCTGGAAGGACGCCCGGGAGGCGGCCCTGGAGGCCCTCCGGGGGCCGGCCCCTGCGCAACCGGCCCTGCGGCCCGTCCCCTCCTCGCGCCCGCCCACCTGAGCCGGGCCGCCCGGGCCCGACGAGGCCCGGCCGGTGCCCCGACCGACCCTGGACATGCGACGAGCCCGACCGGGTGGGCCGGGCTCGCTTGGCTGGTTGGCCTGGTCAGCTGATGAACTCGGAGAGCTCGCTGACGATGTTGCGCTTGGGCATGGCGCCGATCAGCCGCTTCTTCTCGACGCCGCCGATGAACAGGGCGAGCGTCGGGATGCTCATGACCCCGTAGCGCATGGCCACGTCGGGGTTCTCGTCGACGTTGAGCTTGGCAATGGTCAGCTTGCCCTTGTGCTCGTCGGCGATCTCCTCGAGCACCGGGCTGACCATCTTGCAGGGGCCGCACCACTCGGCCCAGAAGTCGACCAGCACGGGCGTGCTCGACTTGAGCACCTCGTTGTCGAACGTGGCATCGGTCACGGCTGCGGCTTTGCTCATATCATCGGTGCGGTCGGGGCCTCGACCCCTCGGCACCTCCACCTCCTCGAACGGATCTTCCCCCCGGCCCAGGTCCAACGACCACGGGCTCGTCTGTATTCCTGCCCACCGAGGGCGGCCGGCAACCCGGCTCAGTCCCAGTTGTCGGTCGAGGCCCCGGAGTCGTGGCCGTGGGCCTCCAGCCAGCGCTCGGCGTCGATCGCGGCCGAGCAGCCGGTGCCGGCGGCGGTCACCGCCTGCCGGTAGGTGTGGTCGACGACGTCGCCGGCCGCGAACACGCCGTCGACGCTGGTCGCGGTCGAGGGCGGGTTGGGCGTGATGATGTAGCCGGCCTGGTCGACCTCGACCTGGCCCCCGAACAGGTCGGTGTTCGGGGTGTGGCCGATGGCCACGAACACCCCGGCCACCGGCAGGACCTTCTCGCTGCCGTCCTCCACGTTGCGCAGCCGGACCCCGGTCACGGTCTGCTCGCCGAGCACGTCGACGACGACCGAGTTCCACTCGAACGCGATCTTGGGGTTGGCGAAGGCCCGGTCCTGCATGACCTTGGAGGCGCGGAGCCGGTCACGGCGGTGCACGATGGTGACCTTGGTCGCGAACCTGGTCAGGAAGGTGGCCTCCTCGAGCGCGGAGTCGCCGCCGCCCACCACCACCAGCTCGCGGTTGCGGTAGAAGAAGCCGTCGCAGGTGGCGCAGGTCGAGACCCCGCGCCCCAGGTACTGGCGCTCGCCCGGCAGGCCGAGCATCCTGGCCGTGGCGCCGGTGCTGATGATGAGGGCCTTGCCGGAGTACTCCTGGTCCTCGACCCAGGCCTTGAACGGCGGGCCGGCCAGGTCGACCTTGGTGGCGTCGGCCCGGATGAACTCGGCCCCGAACCGCTCGGCCTGCTCGCGCATCTTGCCCATCAGCTCCGGGCCGAGGATCCCGGTGGGGAACCCGGGGTAGTTCTCGACCTCGGTGGTGAGCATCAGCTGCCCGCCGGCCTCCAGCCCTTCGAGGACGATCGGGTGCAGGTTGGCACGGGCGGTGTAGAGGGCCGCGGTCAGCCCGGCCGGGCCAGAGCCGACGATCAGCACCGGGGCGGTGGTGCGGGATGTGGCCATCGGGGTGCGGGCGCCTCCTCGGACGTCGGCGAAATGGGAAAGCCGTGCTCTTCAACGGATTGTCCCACACGGCTATTCCGGGGCCGGGGGCCGGACGGCGGCAGGTGGTTCGGGGGCGGCCACCTTCCGTGAGTGGTTCTCGTAGGCTTAGGAGGTGACTGCCGACCAGACGAACCTGGCTCCGACCTGTGTGAACCATCCCAAGGTCGAGACCCGGCTCACCTGCTCGAGCTGCGGGGACCCGATCTGCACCCGCTGCATGGTGACGACCGCGGTCGGGCAGAAGTGCCCACGCTGCGCCAAGCAGAGCGGGCGGGCCAAGGGCAACCCGGAGCCGCAGCTCCTGGCCAGGGCGTTTGGGGCCGGGCTGGTGATCGCGGCCCTGGGCGGGGTCGTGCTGGTGGCGGTGCCGTTCGCCGGGCTGCTGCTCGCGCTGGCCCACGGGTTCGTCGTCGGCGCGGCGGTGCGCTGGGCGGCCCGCCGCCGGACCCATCCGTGGCTGGGCGTTGTCGCTGCGGCGGCGGTCCTGGTCGGGCTCGGCGGCCTGGTCCTGGTGCTGGGCGGCAACCCGTTCGCCGCCCGGCTGCTGCTCGCCTACCTGCTGAGCGGCGGGGTGGCGTTCGCCAGGGCCAGCGGCGCCTGGTAGCGCGGGTCCGCTACCGGACCCGTTCGGTGGCCAGGGGCGCCGCCGAGCAGTTGTCGCGGGGGAACACCCAGAGGTCGACCCGGCCCGGCTGGCCGGCGCTGGTGGTGACGAGGATGGTGGCCTCGCGACCCTGGTAGGTGCCCTGGATGAAGAAGGCGGGCCGCAGCGGCGCCATGCCGGGGCCGGCGAGGGCGGCCGCGGCCGGGAGGCAGGGCTCGAAGCCCGGGGCGGCCCGGGGGGCCTGGGTGGTCGAACGGTAGCGGCCGCCGGCCTGGTCCGGGGACTGGGCGGCCCCCCCGGCCCCCCGGCTCGCGCCGGGGATGGCGGCCTGGATGCCGGCGGCGGCGGAGTCGAGGGCGGCCTTGGCCCGGCTGTCGGCGGCCAGCTCGGAGCGGACCGTCGCCGCCGAGACCTCGCCCGCGACGCGGAGCACGGGGAGGCTGCCGGCGCTGGCGGCCCCGCTGGCGGTCGCGGCCTCCTGGGCGGAGTCGGCGGCGCTGCCGCCGACGGCGGTGGTGCGGCTGCCGCCAGACAGGTCGAGGAAGGGCACGACCAGGGCGGCGAGGAGCAGGGCGGCCGCGGCGCCCCAGGCGACGGGGCGGCGGTACCAGGGAATCGGGCGGGCGGCGGCCCGCTCCGCGGGCCGCCGCCGGTACCGCGGTGCCGGGCCGTCCGGGGCCGCCCGGGCGGCCTCGGCCTCCACGGCCTCGGCCAGACGGTCGTGGAGGCCGGGCGGCAGGGCCGGCTCCTCCAGGACGGCCAGCCGGCTCCGGGCCTCCTCGACCGACGCCACCACCTGGGCGCAGGACGGGCAGCCGGCCAGGTGGGCCTCGACGTCGGCCCGCTGGCGCCGGTCGCCGTCGCCGGCCTGGAAGGCGGCCAGCCGCTCGTGGTCGGGGTGGTCGGGCACCGTAGGGCCTACTCCTGCTGCTGGTGGTCGGGCACGGTCGGGTTACTCCGGGGTCGGGCGGTCGGGCTCTGTAGGTTGGGACGCTGGCCGGCTTGCGCTGGTTCCCGGGGAGCCGAGGACGTGCAGGGGCGGGCGGCCGGGGTCGGCGTCCGGAGGGTCGCGGAGGCAGTCGGCGAGGGCGAGGCGGCCCCGGAACACCCGGCTCTTCACGGTGCCGACGGGGACCTCGAGGATCTGGGCGGCGTCGGCGTAGGGGATGCGGTAGAGGTCGCAGAGGACGACCGCGACCCGGAACTCCTCGGGGACCTGGGCCAGGGCGGCCTGGACGGCCACGGCGGAGGCGACCACCTCGCCGAGCTCGCCGCCGGGGGCCACGGCCAGGCCGGCGTCCTCGGGGTCGAGGGCGGACAGCCGGGCCCGGCCCCGCCGGCGGGCCTGGTCGGTGGCGGCGTTCACGGCGATCCGGTACAGCCAGGTGGAGAAGGCGGCCGCCCGGCGGAAGCTGGCGGCCTTGCGCAGGGCGGCCAGGAACGCCTCCTGGGTGGCGTCCTCGGCGTCCTCCCGGTTGCCGAGGATCCGCAGGCAGAGGCCGTAGATGCGGCGCTCGTGGCGGGCCATCAGCTCGCCGAAGGCCCGGGGGTCGCCTCGCAGATGGGCGGCGAGGAGGGCCTCGTCGCTCGGGTCGCTCACGACGTCAGCGTGACGTTCGCCACCCCGCCGCGGAACCTGCCGTCGTCGTCCTGGGGGAGGCTGGTGAACCAGATCAGCAGGTAGTGGTGACGGCCTTCGAGCTTGAAGCTGGCCTGGCCCTCGCCGGTCTCCGCGTCGGCCAGCTGGTTCCACCCCTCGAGGGTAGGCGGACGGTCGTCGGAGCCGTAGATGGTCAGCGTGCTGCGGCCGGTCGGAGCGAGGGCGAGGGTCAGCTTCCCGACCTCCTGGGAACGACCCAGGTCGAGCACCAGGCCGACGCCGTCCTTGATGCCGCCGGGGCCGAAGTTCTGGTTGTAGCCCTGGGTCCGCCAGCCGGTGGTCCGGTCGCCGTCGATGGCGAGCGGGGCCGAGGCCTGGTTCTCCTGGTGGTCGTCGCCATCAGGGTCGAAGGAGGTCGCGCTCTCCACCTGGACCTTCTTGGGGGGGTTGGTGGTGGCGTTCGACCGGCTCGTCTTCGGGGTCTGGCCGTCGCCGAACAGGTTGCCCAGGTCGTCCTTGGCCAGGGTGAGGCCGACCGCGACCAGGATGGCGGCCACGGCGACCAGGGCCAGGACCCAGCCCAGGAGGCGGCCCTCGTGGCGCAGGAAGCCGCGCGAGGGCGCGATCTCGGGGCCGGTCGGGGCCGCCGGGAGCGGGAGAAGCTCGGCCGCCGGGGGGCCGTCGACGCCCGCGGCCGACCGGGACAGGGCGGCGGCCATGGCCTGGACGGTCTGGAAGCGGTCGTCGGGGTCGGTGGCCATCGCCTGGCGGACGATCGCGTCCAGGTCGCGGGGCACGCCGGCCCGCAGGGCCCGGGGCGGGACGGTGGTGGAGGGGTCGGCGCCAGGGCGCCGGCCGGTGAGCATCTCGTACAGGCAGGCGCCGAGCCCGTAGACGTCGGCCCGCCCGTCGGCGTCGTCGCCCCTGGCCACCTCGGGGGCCAGGTAGCCGTCGGCCCCGAGGACCTCGCCGGTGCGGCCGGGGTCGTCGTCGGTGGCCGCCCTGGCGATCGAGAAGTCGGCCACCTTCACGGTGCCGTCGTCGGCGAGCAGGATGTTGCCCGGCTTGAGGCTGCCATGGCAGACCCCGGCCTGGTGGGCGTAGTCGAGGGCGGCCGCGACCTCCATCGAGAGCCTGGCCGCCCGCGACGGCGGCAGCGGCCCGTGGCGGCCCAGGGCCTCGCGCAGCGTCGGCCCGTTGACCAGCTCCATGACGATGTAGGCGACGTCGCCCTGCTCGCCGATGTCGTACAGGGCGACGATGTTGGGGTGGGTCAGGCGGGCCGCGTTCACCGCCTCCTCGTGGAAGCGGGCCCGGAAGCTCGGGTCGGCGGCCAGCTCGGGGTGTAGCACCTTGACGACCACGTCGCGGCCGAGGACACGGTCGTGCCCGCGCCAGACGCTTGTCATGCCGCCCGTTGCGACCTGCTCGCTGAGCTCGTACCGCTCGGCGAGCAGGCGGGGCAGACCGGAACCGACCTGCGACATGCTCATATACAGAATGCGGGGCGTTGGACCCCGGGGATCGCGACCCCCGAAGTCTAACAAGAAGGACCCCGTCCGACCCCCCGAGACGGTCAACCGGTCCGGGAGCGGCGGCGGACGACGTCCAGCAGCAGGGAGAGCTCCTCGACCCGGAGCAGGCGGGCCGTGGCCAGATAGGTGGCGGCGCCCACGGCCACCCCGGCGACCACGGTGACCAGGTCGCGGGCCAGCCCGGGGTCGATGGCCGCGGCCACGGCCCGGACGATCAGCAGGGTCGCCCCCAGCATGACCAGCCCGGCGACCAGCATGCGGCCGACCGCGGCCATGATGCGGAATCCTCCGAGCCCGCCGATCCGCCGGGACAGCAGGTACAGCAGCAGGGCCGAGCCGACCGTGTAGCTGCTGACGTGCCCGAAGGCCAGGCCGGGGATCTTCCAGCGCACCGGAAGCAGGTTGAACAGCAGCAGGTCGACGACCACGTTGACCCCGACCGAGACCAGGTTGACGCGGAAGGTCGTCCGGGTGTCCTGGAGGGCGTAGAAGGCCCGCAGCACCAGCTGGAAGGTGGAGAACGGGACCAGCCCGAGCACGAACACCATCAGCACCGGCACCAGCAGCGAGGTGCTCTCCTCGGTCACGACCCCGTGCTCCAGGAGCAGGCGGACGATCGGGCCGGCCAGGGCCAGGTAGCCGAGGGCCGCCGGCAGCAGGACGGCCGCGGTCAGCCGGATGCCCCGGGCCAGGGTGGCCCGGAAGGCGGGCCAGTCGGCGGCCACGGCCTGCTCGCTCAGGGGTGGCAGCAGGGCGGTCATGACCGAGACGGCGACCACCCCGTGGGGCAGCTGGAAGAAGATGAACGCGGTCGAGTAGGCGGTGTAGCCGCCCTGGACGCCGTAGGCGAGGACCGGGACCAGCAGGTAGCCGAGCTGGTTGGTGACCACGTAGCCGACGGTGTAGGCCGACAGGGTGGCCATCTTGCGGATGGCCTTGTCGCGCCAGTTCCAGACGAAGTGGAACCGGAAGCCGATCCGGCGCAGGAACGGCCACTGGACCAGGGTCATGGCCGCCACCCCGGCGGTGGTGCCGAGGCCGAGCAGCAGCTTCTGGCCGGTGGTGACCTCGCCAACCTGGGGGACCTGCTGGCCGACGAGGGCGTGGAAGGTGAGCCCGACGGCGATCACGACCAGGTTGTTGAGGATCGGGGCGAACATCGGCACCCCGAAGCGCCGGTGGGCGTTGAGCAGGCCGGTCATCACCGCCCCGACCCCGTAGAAGACGATCTGGGGCATGAACATGGCCAGGAGCTGGCCGCCGAGCTCGACCGCCTCGGCCCGCTCGGCCGGGCTGCCGGAATGGACGTACAGCCGGATGATCCAGGGCGCGGCCAGCATGGTGATCCCGGCCAGCAGGCCGAGGCCGGCGATGGCGATGGTCATGGTCGCCCGGGCCACGTGCCAGGCCTGGCGCTGGCCGCGGGTGTTGCGGACCTCGACGAACACGGGCACGAAGATGGAGGAGAGGATCCCGCCCAGGACCAGCTCGTAGAGGATGTTCGGGGTGGTGTTGGCGACGTTGTAGACGTCGGCCAGGCGGCTCTCGCCGACGCCGAGGGTGGCGACCAGCACGGTGACCCTGAGCAGCCCGGTGATCCGCGACAGCAGGGTCCCGGTCGCCATCAGGGCGGTCGACCGGACCAGGCTCGGCTCGGGCGTCCGCGGCCCGGCCCCGCCCGGGGCGTCCGCCCTGGCCTGCTCCTGCTCCGTGCTCAATGCCCGTCCCCGTTCTCGGGCCGGCGGCGGCGGCCGAGCCGCCACCAGAGCAGCAGTAGCCCGGCGGCGCCGCCGGTCAGGGCGAGGGCGACCCGGTTGAAGGCGGTGGAGGTGAGGCGGACGTCACCGCCGGCGATCGTGTGCTCGCCGTCGGGGGTGAGCACGTCGACCCGGATCGGGAAGGTCCCGGTGGCCCTGGTCCCGACCTGGAGCAGCTGGGTCGTACGGCGCCCCGGCTCGAGCACGAACGGCTCGCTGGCCGCCGGCAGGTCGACCTTGGGCGAGGTCAGGCGCAGGACGACGGTGACCCGCTCGGCCGACCCGTTGGCCACCGTGATCGGGATCTTGCCGCTCCGGGCGGTCAGGGTCACCGGGGTGGTGATCACCCTGATGTGCCGGTAGACGCCCTTGATGCCCTGGTCGACCGCCCGGATGTAGCCGCGCCCTCTGCCCCTGGCCGAGGGCGGTCGCCAGTCGCTCGACTCGGCGACCAGCAGGTCCCGCTCGAAGCTGCTGTCGTCGGGGGGGTTGAAGTCGTTGCCGACGGCCCGGGTGAAGCTGTCCAGCTCGTCCCGGGTCCTCTCGACCCGGTTGAGGTAGGTGCGCGACAGCCCGGCGGCGACGTCGGTCGCGGTCACCGTGGCCAGGCGGCGCTCGCCCTCCGCCGGCCCCTGGGGGACCTCGGCGGCCAGGGTCGAGACCGGCTGGAGGCGCAGCCAGGAGGCCGCGCCCAGCCCGCGGACCAGCGACCGGAAGAACGCCCGGCTGGGCCGCCAGTCCTGGGGTGGGGCGAGCAGGATGCCCCGCGGCTCGCTCGAGTTGGGACGCTCCAGCCAGGTCACGGCCGTCTCGGCCAGGATGCGCTGGGCCCACTCGACGGGGGCGCTGGCCGACCGCGGGTCGGTGAGGGCCTCCGACAGGACGGCGTCGCCGACCAGGGCCCGCTGCGGCTCCGGCCCGCCGCCCAGGTCGACGGTGGCGTTCTGGGTGACCCCGGTCTCCGGCGCCGGCAGGTGCCGCGGGTCCAGCACCACCACGTCGCTGCCGGTCTGCTCCAGGGCCTGGAGCAGGGCGCCGTCGACGGCCCCGTCGACCGGCCAGGCCAGCGACTCGTCCGGGGCGGTCCCGAGGTTGCTGGCCAGCAGGTTGCGCCCCTTGCCGACCGGCCCGTCGGCCCTGGCGCCGCCGCCGACCCTGACCAGGGCCGGCAGGTCGGCGTTGCCGTAGGGGAACGCGGCCGGCGGGTGGCCGCTGGCCGCCTTCTTGAGCGCCTGGAGGAACTGCTCGGCGTGCACCGAGCGCGGGTCGCCGGGGGGGACGGTGACCCGCCGGCCGCCCTGGCGCAGGCGCCAGCCGCCGACCATCGCGGTCGCGTCCTCGACCAGCATGGCGTCGGCGACCATGGTCACCGCGGGCGCTCCAGGCCTGGTCAGCTCGGTCACGACCGCGTCGAGGGACCCGCCGGGGGCGAGCAGGCCGTCCAGCTTGTCGTCGATGAAGTCGCCGGCCGGGTTGCGGTGGGTGGGCTCGCGCACCGGCACCAGCAGGGCGGCCCGCAGGGGCTGGCTGGCCCGCTCCGGCAGGTCGACCACGTAGGTGGTCAGGCGGGCCGTGACCGGCCCGGCCTGGCCGGTCGCCTGGACCTGGACGGAGAGCGGCAGGACGAGGCCGGCGTGCCCGTCGCCGAGCCCGGGCGGCAGGTCGACCCGGCGGCGCTCCAGCGGCCGGGCGGCCCCGGGGGCGATCTCGCCGGCCGCCGGGCGGAACTCGTCCAGCGGCTGGACACCCGGGTCCCCGCCCGGGGTGGCCAGCAGGGTGGCCAGCTCCGAGCGGGTCTCCAGCGGCTCGCCGAGCCGCGTCCGGACCAGCAGGTCGCGGACCGGCTGCTGGCCGCGGTTGCGCACCGTGACCCGGTAGTCGAGCGGGGCCCGCGGCCCGACCACCGTGGAGATGGCGGTCAGCACCACCTCGAGCGACGGGGACGCCTCCTGGGCCGGCGCCACCGTGGCCGTGGCCGCGACCAGCGTGCCCGCGAGGGCCAGGGCGGCCAGCGCGCGGGTCGCGGTCCGCGCGCCGGTCACGGTCCGCCCGCGGCCTGCCCGGCGAGCACGTCCGGGATCAGGTCGAGCAGCCTGCGCTCGTTGGCGAAGGACATCTGCTCCCTGGCCCGTGTCGGCTCGAACCAGGCGGCGTCCTCCATCTCGTGGTCGTGCTCGGCGAAGTCCCCACCCACGGCGCGCATCAGGAAGTAGTGGACGAACTTGTGGTACCTGGTCTGCTCGGGCGCCCACACGAACCAGTAGTCGATGGTGTCGAGGGGGCCGACGAGCTCGGCCTCCAGGCCGGTCTCCTCGCGGACCTCGCGCAGGGCCGTCTGCTCGACCGACTCGCCCGGCTCCTGGGCGCCCTTGGGCAGGGTCCACTGGAGGCTGCCCCGGGCCGAGCGATGGGCGACCAGGGCCACCGGCGCGTCGGGCCGCAGCTCGGCCAGGACCACCCCGCCGGCCGAGACGGCACGGGCTGTCCGCACGGTCAGTTCGCCTGCCTGGTGATCCGGGCGACCACGGCGCTGGTCGCCTTGACCAGGTCGGCGCCGTGCACCTTGAGGATCACGCCGGGCTCGCCGGCGGCCGCGTAGACGACGTCCTGGCCGGCCACCTGCTCGTCCACCACCAGGGTGGACGGGCACTCCAGGGCGACCGGCGGGACGAAGGGCAGCAGGTACCCGGTCATGCCGGGGGCCCGGTCGGGCGGGACGGGGTCGAGGTCGAGCCGTCCCAGCAGCTCGGCCACGCCGGCGGTGTCGACCTCGGCGTCGGCCGGGGCGAGCACGACCACGCACCCGGCCTCGTCGGCCAGCAGGGTCGGCCGGCCGACGGCCCCCGGCGGCAGGCCGAGGACGCCAGGCGCGGCCGAGAGGTCGCGGAGCGGTCCCGGGAGCTGGGAGAGCTCGTGCACGACGTCGTCGGCGAGCAGGTGGTTGTGGACGTCGATGCTGGATCGCACGGGGTCTCCAGACTGCGAGCACGGCGGTCGAGCGCACCCGAGTATAGCGGCAGGCCGGGGCAGTCATGCCCCGGCCTCGGTCGACGACCCCAACGACGTGGGGCCCCCGATCAGCGCGAGCCGCCCTTGCGGCCGATCTTCTGGTAGAACTCGATCCCGTACCGCTGCTTGGTCGTCTCGCCGCCCTTCTTGCCGCCCATCCGGCCGATCTTGCCGAAGAAGTCGTCGCCGTAGCGCCTCTTGGTGGTCTGGCCACCCTTGCGACCGGCCTCGGCCCTGCTCATCTTCGTGGTCTCCGGCATCCGACCACCTCCTCCCCGAACCGGTTGCCCTGGTTCCTGGTGCGTAAACCACTTGAACGGGGCCAGGATCCGGACGCGTATGCTGCGGGGCATGCCCCAGCTCTCCCCGGCCCAGCGTGAGGCCCTCGGCGCGCTGCTGAACGCGGCCCCGTTCGCCAAGGTCGTCCGCGACCTCGGCCGGCGCTTCGCCGAGCGCGGGCACGAGCTGTACCTGGTCGGCGGGACGGTCCGCGACGCCCTGCTGGACCGCACCAACCCCGACGCCGACATCGACCTGACCACCGACGCCACCCCCGACCAGATCCTGGCCGTGATCCGGTCAGATCGGTCCGGCAACCGGGGCGGCGGCGTGTGGCTGCAGGGGGTGCGCTTCGGCACCGTCGGGGTCCGCAAGGGCGACTTCAAGCTGGACATCACCACCTTCCGCTCCGACAGCTACCGGGAGGACTCGCGCAAGCCCGAGGTGACCTTCGGCCGGTCGATCGACGAGGACCTGGCCAGGCGCGACTTCACCGTCAACGCCATGGCCATGAGGCTGCCCGACGGCCCGTTCGTCGACCCCCACGGCGGGCTGGGCGACCTGGCCGCCAAGCGGCTCCGCACCCCCTCCAGCCCGGAGGTCTCCTTCGACGACGACCCGCTGCGGATGCTGCGGGCGGCCCGCTTCGCCGCCCAGCTGGAGCTGGTGCCGACCCCGGAGACGCTGGCCGCCATCACCGAGCGCCGCGGCCGCCTCCAGATCGTCTCGCGCGAGCGGATCCGCGACGAGCTGGTGAAGCTGCTGCTGGGGCGGGCCCCGGCCAAGGGCCTGTGGCTGGCCGTCAACACCGGGCTGGCCGACGAGTTCCTGCCTGAGCTGCCCGCGCTCGCCCTGGAGCAGGACCCGGTCCACCGGCACAAGGACGTGCTCCGCCACACCATCGCGGTGGTCGAGCGGGCGACCGCCTTCGACGCCGACGAGCCCGACCTCACCCTGCGCATGGCCGCCCTGCTCCACGACATCGGCAAGCCCCGCACCCGCCGCGTCGGGCCGGAGGGGGTGGCCTTCCACCTCCACGAGGTGGTCGGGGCCAAGATGGCCGAGCAGCGGCTCACCGAGCTGCGCTTCCCGTCCGACTTCATCGCCGACGTGCGCCAGCTCGTCCTGCTCCACCTGCGGTTCCACACCTATCGGCTGGGCTGGAGCGACTCGGCGGTGCGGCGCTACGTGCGCGACGCCGGGCCGCTGCTGGACCGGCTGAACTTCCTGGTCCGCTCCGACTGCACCACCCGCAACCCGTTCAAGGCCAGGCAGCTGGCCGGCTACTCCGACGAGCTGGAGGAGCGGATCGCCCGGCTGGAGGCCGAGGAGGAGCTGGCCAGCATCCGTCCCCCGCTGGACGGCCGCCAGGTCATGGACCTGCTCGGCGTCCCGCCAGGCCCGCTGGTCGGCAAGGCCCTGGCCCACCTGCTGGAGCTGCGCCTGGACCGCGGCCCCATGTCCGAGGAGGAGGCCACCGAGGCCCTGCGGGCATGGGCCCGCGAGCAGGGAGGGTAGCCGACGGCCGGAAGGGTGCTCGCGGCTGTCCACACCCCTCCACAACCCCCGCAGCCGGTCAGTCGAGGCGGACGACCACGCCCTCGTCGGGGGCGAGGCGCAGGGGGTGCAGGCCGACCGGGTCGCCGGCGGGACGGGCCGGGTCGGTGGCCAGCTCCAGGCGGCCCCGGGCGTGGCCCTCGACCTGGTACTCGAGAGGCTGGCCGGTGAAGTTGAGGGCGACCAGCAGGCGCTCGTCGCCGGCGGTGCGCAGGTAGGCGTAGCAGCCGCCGGGGGCGTCGGGCAGGGAGCGGTAGTCGCCGCCGCGCAGCGCGGCCGACCCCTTGCGGTACCAGATCAGCCGCCGGAACAGGGTGAGCATGGAGGCCGGGTCGTCGCGCTGGGCGGCCACGTTGACGGCGGCCGCCTGGGACCCGACGGGCAGCCAGGGGTCGGCGGAGGGGTCCGGGGCAACCCGAGGGGGTTCCCCGGTGAGGCGGAAGCCGAAGCCGGCGCCGGGGGAGCCGTCCCACTGCATGGGGGAGCGCTCGGGGTCGCGCCCGTCGACGTCGACCACCCGGTCGGGCGGGATCTCGCCGTCGGCCTGGCCGATCTCGTCGCCCATGTAGACGAACGGGGTGCCGCGCAGGGTGAGCAGCAGCATGGCCGCCACCCGGGCCCGGGCCTGGCCGTTGCCGCCATCGTCGTAGCGGCTGGCCACGCGGGAGATGTCGTGGTCGCCGAGCATCCAGGCCGGCCAGGCGTCGGCCGGCAGCAGCCCGTTGAACTCGTCGACCACCGAGCGGAAGGCCTCGGCCTTCCAGGGCTGGGTCAGGAACACGAAGTTGTGGGCCAGGTGGAACTCGTCCTGGCCGGAGCCGTAGTAGCGGGCCAGCCGCTCCAGGTCCAGCAGGTAGACCTCGCCCACGGCCATGCGGTCGTCGTAGCCGTCCAGGGTGCGCCGGAAGCGGCGCAGGATCTCGTGGACCTCGGGCCAGTCCTCGTCGCGGCGGGGCACCGACTTCAGCTTGGCGAGGCGCCTGGCCCTGGCCAAGCCGCTGTCGTCCAGGTCGGCCTCGTCCAGCTCGACCAGGGGGTTGTCGCGCAGCTCGGGGTCGCGGGCCATCTTGTGGGCCACGTCGACCCGGAAGCCGTCGACGCCCCGGTCCAGCCAGAACCGCATGACCGCGTCCATGGCCTCGCGGACCTCGGGGTTCCACCAGTTGAGGTCGGGCTGCTCGGGCGTGAACGAGTGCAGGTACCACTGGCCGGTGGCCTCGTCGAAGGTCCAGGACCGGCCGGCCCGTGGGAACGCGCTCACCCAGTTGTTGGGCGGCGAGCCGTCGGGCCGGGAGTCGGCCCAGACGTACCAGTCGCGCTTGGGGTTGTCCCGGGACGAGCGCGACTCCAGGAACCAGGGGTGGCGGTCGGAGGTGTGGTTGGGCACCAGGTCGACCACCACCCGGATGCCGCGGGCATGGGCCTCGGCCACCAGCCGGTCGAAGTCGCCCAGGGTGCCGAAGAGCGGGTCGACGTCGGTGTAGTCGGCGACGTCGTAGCCGAAGTCGGCCATGGGCGATGGGTAGAACGGCGACAGCCAGATGGCGTCCACCCCGAGCGAGCCCGGGGTGCCGTCGTTCAGGTGGTCGAGCCTGGCCGTGATCCCGGCCAGGTCGCCCACCCCGTCGCCGTCCGAGTCGGCGAAGCTGCGCGGGTAGATCTGGTAGACGACGCCGTGCCGCCACCAGTCCCCTGTGGCCAACTGTGCGGCCCTCTCAGCTGCCGGCGCCGGCTGCGAACTCCTCGACCAGGCGGCGGGCCTCGTCGTCGGTGTACTGCACCGGCGGCGACTTCATGAAGTAGGCGGCCGGGCCGAGCAGGGGACCGCCGATGCCGCGGTCCAGCGCCAGCTTGGCGCAGCGGACGGCGTCGATCACCACGCCGGCCGAGTTGGGCGAGTCCCAGACCTCCAGCTTGAGCTCCAGGTTGATGGGGACGTCGCCGAAGGCGCGGCCCTCGACCCGGATGTAGCACCACTTGCGGTCGTCCAGCCAGGGCACGTAGTCGCTCGGCCCGACGTGGACGTTGCGCTTGCCCAGGTCGTGCTCGATCTGGGAGGTGACGGCCTGGGTCTTGGAGATCTTCTTGGACTCCAGCCGGCTGCGCTCCAGCATGTTCTTGAAGTCCATGTTGCCGCCGAAGTTCAGCTGGTAGGTGCGGTCGATGTGGATGCCGCGGTCCTCCATCAGCCGGCTCAGCACGCGGTGGACGATGGTCGCCCCGACCTGCGACTTGATGTCGTCGCCGATGATCGGCACCCCGGCCCTGGCGAAGCGCTCGGCCCACTCGGGCCGGCCGGCGATGAACACCGGCAGGCAGTTCACGAAGGCCACGCCGGCCTTGAGGGCCTGCTCGGCGTAGTAGCGGGCGGCCTCCTCGGAGCCGACCGGCAGGTAGCAGACGAGCACGTCGGCGCCGGCGGCGGCCAGGGCGACGGCCACGTCGACCGGGGC
>Ga0307277_10000153_pt1 | contig 22114 bp, 25 predicted proteins | sample ER_DNA_116_FD_194473 | JGI IMG/M metagenome (GOLD analysis project Ga0307277, IMG submission 194473) | Bulk soil microbial communities from the East River watershed near Crested Butte, Colorado, United States - ER_DNA_116 | ecosystem: Environmental > Terrestrial > Soil > Floodplain | place...
AAACGCTACTCGGAGCGTTATAGGCGGTGAGCAGGTATTCGCCTGAGGCATCGACGCTGACATGGATCGGACGCGAGGGCAGCGATTGCGGCTCACCATTGGATTGCAACGACCCAGACACGGGATCGGTGCGGAAGGCGTTGGCGCGGTGCGTTGTGCCGGCAACGCCCGGTCCGCCGTCGCTGGAAACAACGTAGAGGTATCGCTTCGAGGGGTGGGGCCAAGCATATTGGACGTTGGCGGGCAAAACGACCGCGCTGCGCTTTTCGAGCGCAGCTTCGGCGACGTCGACGCCGAACAGGGTCAACTGCGGGCCGGTGCTGGCGTAGAAAACCGTGTTTGCCGTCACGTGGCCACTCCAGCCAAATTTGCCGCCCTCCGGGCAATCCGGCCCAACGAGCTTGATCCATGGCGCCTATGAGGCTCGTTTCCGTCGCAGAATTTCCATAAGCTGGCGGCCGCATCATCGAGGGTCACATGCGTCTCAAGGACAAAATCGCCATCGTCGTCGGCGCCGGCCAGTCCCCGGGCGAGGGCATGGGCAACGGCCGCGCCACCGTGCTGCGCTTCGCTCAAGAAGGGGCCAAGGTGCTCGCCGTCGACAATCATCTCGGCTCCGCCGAAGAGACGGTGGCAATGGCGCGGCAATCGGGCGGGGAATGCGTCGCGTTCGAGGCGGATGTTACCAAAGAGGCGACGCTCGCCGCCATGGCCGAGGCCGCGCGGCGACGATGGGGTCGCATTGACGTGCTGCACTACAACGTCGGCGTGAGTATTGCCGGAGGCGATGCGCCGCTCGCCGAGATCACCGAGGCGGCATTCGACCGCATTATGACAATCAACCTGCGCGGTGCGATTATGGCGTGCAAGCATGTCTTGCCGATAATGCGCGCGCAGCGCTCGGGCGTCATCATCACGATTTCGTCTGTCGCCGCCTGGGAGCAGTATCCGAACGTGGCTTACAAGGCAACCAAGGCCGGCATGATCGCCTTCACCCAGCAGCTTGCGATTCAGAACGCGGAATTCGGCGTGCGCGCCAACGTCATTCTGCCGGGATTGATGGACACGCCGATGGCGGTCGACACGCGTGCCCGCGTAAGCGGAAAGAGCCGCGCCGAGGTCGCCGCCTCCCGCGACAAGCGGGTGCCGCTGCGCCACAAGATGGGTACCGCTTGGGACGTGGCCAACGCAGCGCTGTTCCTCGCGTCCGACGAGGCGAGTTTCATTACCGGCGTCGCGCTCCCGGTCGATGGCGGTGCGCTCGTCCACATCAACTAAGCGCGCGGCGAGGGGAGGATCACCTGGTCTTTTCGATCTTCGTCACCGTGATCTGTCCGTTGATGCGATCGGCGTCGAATTTGACCTTGTCGCCGACTTTCACCTTCTTGAGCAGGGCCGGATCCTGGACGCGGAAGACCATCGTCATCCCTTCATCCATATTGAGCTTTTTGATCGGCCCGTGCTTTAGGGTGATCTTGCCCGCGGGTTCGTCGATCTTCGTCACCTGACCGCTGACCATGGCGGTTTGGGCCAGGCTGACGTTTGCGACCATCCCGCCCGAGAGAAAGAGCAGGCTCGCCGCTACGAGGCTGATCTTTCGCATCCACCGTCTCCGTTTGCTAGTTCACCTCACGATGACCTGCCCGAACATGCCCTTGTCGTAGTGGCCGGGAATGAGACAGGCGAACTCGAATGTGCCGCGCTTGGTGAATTTCCAAACGAGATCGCCGCTCTCATGCGGCATCACGCGCTTCCCGTTCGGATCGGCATGCTCCATGTCGGGATGTCTTTTCATGACTTCGGCGTGCTTGCGGTTTTCGCCAACCGTCGCAAGGATGAATTCGTGATCTTCCTCGCCGTCGTTGTGCAGGACGAAACGGACTTGCTCCCCCCGGCGCACGTCGATGCGCGCGGGCTCAAAGCCCATCTTTCCTCCTCCTTCGAACATCTTGATCTTGACGATGCGCGCCGGCTTCTTCGGATCGCCCGGCCGACCGGCTGAAAACGTTCCGTGCTCCTCGTGGGCGGACGCCACGGTGATCACCGCGATGTCTGTTGCCGAGAGTGCGGCGCCCGCTGTCAGCAATATCCCTCCTGCGATAAAGACCCTGGCGTGTTTCAGCATGCTCACTCCGATATTTCAGTGTCCCCTGTGGTTATTTCCAGGCCGGACCGCCTTGGGGCCTGCTTGAGGCTGGCTGGCGGCACCGCCTCGCTGGGGCGTCGGCACGGATGAGTTTGCGACCTCGTGCGCTACGGTGCCCTGCGGGTGCTTGTAGTTGCCCGGATCCTTGTAGTCGTTGGGCGCAAGCCCTTCGCGGATCTTCATCAGCGTGAACATGCCGCCCATCTCGATCGGTCCGAACTGGCCGAAGCCGGTCATCATCGGCAGCGTGTTGTCGGGCGTCGGCATCTCCATCGCACCCATGTCGGCCATCCCCGCGCCACCCATCGGCATGTAGTCCGGCACAAGCTTGCGGACCTGCCGCGCAAGATCGCGCTTCTCCACGCCGATGAAGTTTCTGATGTTATGTCCCATTGCGTTCATCGCGTGGTGCGTCTTGTGACAGTGCAACGCCCAGTCGCCGGGATTGTCCGCAACCATGTCGAAGGCGCGGATGACCCCGACCGGGACATCGATCGTCGTCTCCGGCCATTGCGCGCTCTCGGGCACCCAACCGCCGTCCGTGCAGCTCACCGCAAAACGGTGCCCGTGTATGTGGATTGGATGGTTGGTCATGGTGAGATTGCCCATCCGCACGCGCACGCGGTCGCCGAGGCGCAGCGGCATGGGATCGATGCCGGGAAACACGCGGCTGTTCCAGGTCCACATGTTGAAATCGGTCATCTCGGCGACCTTCGGCAGAGAGGTGCCGGGGTCGATCAGATAGGCGCTCATGATGAAAACAAAGTCGCGATCGACGCGGCGAAACTTTGGGTCGCGCGGATGCACCACGAACATCCCCATCATGCCCATCGCCATTTGCACCATTTCGTCCGAATGCGGGTGATACATGAACGTCCCGCTGTGCTTGATCTCGAACTCGTAGACGAATGTCTGCCCCGGCTTGATGTGCGGTTGCGTCACTCCGCCGACCCCGTCCATTCCGTTCGGCAGCAACATGCCGTGCCAGTGCACGGTCGTGTGCTCCGGCAGCTTATTGGTGACGAAGATGCGCACCTTGTCGCCTTCGACCGCTTCGATCGTCGGCCCCGGCGCCTGCCCGTTGTAGCCCCACAAGTTGACCTTCATGCCCGGCGCGAATTCGCGAACCACCGGCTCGGCGACCAGGTGGAACTCCTTCCAGTCGCCGTTCATGCGCCAAGGCAAGGTCCAGCCGTTGAGCGTGACGACCGGCTGATAGTCAGCCCCGTTCGTCGGAAAGAGCGGCGGCTGCATGGTGGTTGTCTTGGTGCTCGGCGCCTCGGGAATGCTCGCGGCCTGCACACGGCCGCTGATCGCAGTTGCGCTGGTCAGCACCGCAGCCATGCCGAGAAAACCTCTACGCGAAATCATGACCTTCTCCTTTTAGCGTGTGCCGACCTCGCTGGCCGATGCGGCCGCGGGGTTTGCGCGTTCTTGTCGATTGGCCGACTTCCCGCCGCCGGAGATCGCCGCCTTGAGGTCGACCGTGGCCAGCCAGAAGTCCCGCTTTGCCTCGATCGCGGTGATGGTCGCCGCGATGCGCTGGCGCGCCTCTGCGAGCAGCGAAAACACGTCGATCAGCATCGCGTTGTAGCGAAGCAGCGTTTCGTCGGAGATGATCTTGCGCAGCGGCAAGACCTCGCGCTGGTAATGGCCGGCGATCTCGTAGGTCGAGCGGTAAACGCGGTAGGCATCGCGCGCCTCCGAGCGCGCGTTGACCGACATTTCCAGCAGCCGATTGACGGACTGCATGTAGGTCGCTTCGGCTTGGCGGCTGCGAACCTCGCCGAAATCAAATATCGGTATTTGCAATCGGACATCGAACCCGCGCATGAGAAAGCGTTCGTCGGGTCGCTTTTCCAGCTTATCGGCGTAGCCGCCATCGAGGATGTTGATGAACCGCGTTGCTTGGGTGAGGCCGTAGGATTTCGCAAGCAGGTCGAGCTCGATGCGAGCGATCTGCAGATCGACGCGCCGGGCGATGGCGTCAGCCTCGATGCCCGTCCATGTCTGAGCACGACGCGGCACCGCGGGCAGCGCATTGGGAAGCCGGAAATCGACATTTGAGCCCCAGAGTCCCATCGCCCGGATGAGTGCCTCGCGCTCGCTCGCCTCGCGCTGGCGCGCGGTTACGACCTGCGCGGTCAAATCGGCATAGAAGACCTGCTCGCGGGCCTGATCGAGCTTGTTCATTGCCCCGGTTTCGCCGAGGCGAGCGGCCAGTCGGGTCGCGGTTTCGGCCGCCGACTGCGATTGCGCCAGGAAGGGGACAAGTTCGTGCGCGGCAAGGGCGCGATAGTAGGCGCGCCGCGCTTCGTGGGCGACGCGGAGCGTCTCTTCGGCGGCGCGCAGCTGTGCTTGATGGAAGCGTTCTGCGGCAACCTCGGACCGCGCCGGCAGCGTCGCAAGCGCGATGATATTGGTGACGAGTTGCATCTCGCTTTCGAGCGCCGGCCCCGCCTGGATGCGTCGCCAGGAGAAAGTTGGATTGGGCGGAAGGCTTTGTCCGACCCGTTCGGCATCGGCAATGGCGAGTTCGTCGTAGGCTGCCTGCAGCCCGCGGTTGTTGAGCAGCGAGATCTGCACCGCCGCGTCGGCCGTTAGGGTGCGGCTGAGAAGGCGGTGAACGGTGGCGGCGGCGGCTTCGGCTTCCTCGGGCGAGCGGATCGCAGCCGCATCCTTGTTGAGCTCCTGCTGTGCGATGGTCGCGACCACGCCCATGCCCGCGTCCGGAGCAAACCAGGTGCAGCCGGAAAGGAGCATTGCCGAGGCCAAGCCTGCCACAATGGCGACCGTCCCGAACCCGGGCCGGAATGCCCGCGTAACCGCCGGCCCGCCGGCGGCAGCGAACTTCCGAATATGTACGGACATGAACACCTCGACTGTCGATTGCCGTCGGGCGCGCAAGACCTTCGGCCGCGCGCGCCAACTCCAGCTTCGACAGTCAGACGATGGGAGGCCGGTTGATGCGCTCCGGACCGCGCCCGCTCAGGGCCTCAGTGAGAACCGGCAAGACCACGGAACCGAGGCTCTCCAATCCGAAGCTGGGGACCAGCTCGCCGGGGATTGCGACGACGGAGAAGAGGCCGCAACAGGTCGCGATTGCCGCCTTGCCATCCTTGCCATCCTTGCCCGAAGGCTGCGGCGGTACGCCATCATTGTGGTGCTGATGGGCGGTGCCATCGGCATGGACGTGAAGCTTGCCATCATGGTCGTGCTTGGCGCCGTGATCATGAACGCCGACGTGACCTTCGGTCAGGCAATGTGCAATGACCGGGTTGTCGGAAAGCGCAAAGGCGACTGCCGGCGCAAGGATGCAAAGCGCGTAGAGCGCGACCACAACGATCGCCGCTTTGACGCGGAGAGTCTTGGTCAAGGCCGACATTGCGCCTCTTGGCAGTCAATGCGCCGAAAACATCCGATGCTTCGAAGATAGAGCATTACTTAGGGTTTGCAACGCACCCGTCGTGCGCCCTTGCAGTGGATTCGGAACGAGTTTGCGGCGGAAGCGTGGCGGTGACGGCGCGACCCACATCGTGGTCCATCAGACAGCCTTCACTGTCCGGTCAGCGTAGCAAGATCGGCTACTTATCACCGCCCTCCAGCCCGTTTTACAAAAACCCGAGCGCCCGCGGGAAAATTCAGGAGGAGCAACTCATATAAGTATCCTCTTACATTAGCGATATTCTCATCACTATAAGTTCTCGTCATTTGAAACGTGCGGTCAAGGAGGCAGCAATGACTGACACTGGTTTTGCGTTGACGCGTCGATCAGCGCTGTTAGCCGCGCTTGCTTCGCTCGTACAAACCGGCACGCTCTTTGCGGCCGAGAAAGAGATGATTACGATCCACAAGGATCCAACCTGCGGCTGCTGTTCAGGTTGGGTCGAACACCTTCAAAAGGGGGGATTTGGCACGAAGGTCATGGACACGATGGACCTTGATACGCTGAAGAAACGGCTCGGCGTTCCAGACGATCTCGCCGCCTGCCACACGGCAGAGATCGCCGGCTATATCATCGAAGGCCATGTGCCCGTCGCCGCGCTGAAGCGCTTCCTTGCCGAAAGACCGAATGCGAGCGGTCTTGCCGTTCCCGGCATGCCGATGGGCGCGCCCGGGATGGAGGGCGGCAGACCGGAAAAATACGATGTGATTCTGTTTAGTCCGGATGGGCAGCGGACATACATGAGCTTCATTGGAGAAGAGAGCGTCTGAGCGGTCCCCAACCGCGAAGCCGACCCTGCTGAGGCGGTTAGCCACACGCGAGCTATTTCGGAGCGGGGGCCACCCCACCTGCCTTCGGCACGACGGCCAGAAATTCCAGCGGCTCGTGCGCGAGATTCTCCCCGGCATGTCGTTGAACAGGGACCCAATCAATGGCCCCGGCTCGCCGGCGAATATCATCGGCGCTGCCGTCAGGATGAGTGTCGCGCAAGTATACGTCCGTCAACCAGACCACCAGCCTTGCGCTCGTGATGTCATGCATTGGCGTCTTCTCGCCGGGCGCCATGCGGATGCGAACGACGACGATGGATTCATTCTCGAATTCTACCACGGCATTGGCAGGACCGGATTGAGGAATCGCGGCGCCGTGGGACGACGTCAAGGGCGCGCCAGAATGTTGCGCCGCGCCGGGAGAGCCGAAAGCCAGGAATAGGCAACCGGCAGAGACCCGAAGGCTTGTGAGCGTACCTTTCATGTGCGTCCTGTTGCTCGGCGACCCCTCGTTTGACGTTCGGGTTGGTCGACCGTACGAGTTGAAGCGAACTTCAAGTCAAGGAGATTTTCGATGGTCGACATGAGCATCGGGGAGGTAGCCCGCAAGATGGGGCTGCGATCCTCGGCTATTCGTTACTACGAAAAGCTCGGCCTGATCCCGAAAGCAGCGCGGCTGAGCGGGCGGCGGCGGTACGACGAGCGCGTGCTGGAGCGCCTGGCAATGGTCCGATTCGCAAAACACGTGGGCTTCAGCATCGCGGAGATTAAGGTCCTGTTACGCGGAGTTGACGGTCGCCCGCCGCCCGAGCGGTGGCGTAAGCTCGCCGCCGCGAAAGTCGCTGAAGTCGAGGCATTCATGGCGCAGGCGCGAACGATCCGAAAATTGCTGTCCGAAACGCTGGACTTTCAGTGTCCGAAACTGGTGGAACGCGGGCGTGCCTTGCCGGCCGCAATCGCACGCCCAACTTTGCGCCTGAAGCATCCCACCAGATCGGCTCGCCACTGTCCTATCATTCGGGGCCGGAGAAGACCTTGACGCACGAGCATTGTCATCACGCGGGCCACACAGCGGGGCCGGCAAAGCCACCGTCCCCGGCCGCAGTGCCGGCAGGCACGATCTATACCTGCCCGATGCATCTGCAGATCCGGCAGGTCGGGCCCGGCTTCTGCCCCATCTGCGGCATGGCGCTGGAGCCGGAATTGCCGGCCGCCGAAGCACCGTTGAACCCCGAGCTTGCGGACATGACCCGACGGTTCTGGGTCGCGCTCGTGCTCGCGATTCCGGTCGTTGCACTCGAAATGGGCGGCCATCTCACCAACCTCCACGCGCTGCTCGGCCAGAACTGGTCGAACTGGCTGCAGTTCGTCTTCGCGACGCCGGTGGTGCTGTGGGCGGGGTGGCCGTTCTTCGTGCGCGGCTGGCAATCCCTCGTCACGCGCAACCTCAACATGTTCACGCTGATCGCCATGGGCATCGGCGTGGCTTGGCTCTACAGCGTGATTGCCATCCTGCTGCCAGGGATATTTCCGCCGGCATTTCGCAGTCCCGATGGCGCGGTCGCGGTCTATTTCGAAGCCGCGGCCGTGATCACGGTCCTCGTGCTGCTCGGTCAAGTGCTCGAGTTGCGGGCGCGCGAACAGACGTCGGGGGCGATCCGGGCCTTGCTTGATCTCGCCCCCAAGACGGCGCGGCGCGTGAACCAGGACGAAAGCGAGGAGGAGGTGCCGCTCGACACGATCGCCGTGGGTGATCGGCTGCGGGTTCGTCCCGGCGAGAAGATCCCGGTCGACGGCGAATTGATCGAAGGACGCTCGGCGGTCGACGAATCGATGGTGACGGGGGAATCCATGCCCGTGACCAAGGAGGTGGGCGCGAAGGTCATCGCCGGCACGCTGAACACCACCGGCGGCTTCATCATGCGGGCCGAGAAGGTCGGCCGCGACACGATGCTCTCGCGCATCGTGCAAATGGTGGCCGCGGCCCAGCGCTCGCGGGCGCCGATCCAGCGATTGGCGGACCAGGTCTCGGGTTGGTTCGTGCCGGCGGTGATCGCGGTCGCTCTCGTCGCATTCGCTGCGTGGGGCGTCTATGGGCCAGAGCCGCGTTTCGCGTTCGGATTGGTCGCCGCTGTCACGGTCTTGATCATCGCCTGTCCCTGCGCGCTTGGTTTGGCGACGCCGATGTCGATCATGGTCGGGGTGGGACGTGGCGCGGAAGTCGGCGTGTTGATCAAGAATGCCGAAGCCCTGGAGCGGATGGAAAAGATCGACACGCTTGTTGTCGACAAAACCGGAACGCTGACCGAAGGAAAGCCGAAGGTCGTGGCGGTCGTCCCCGCGAAGGGCTTCGAGGAAAGCCAAGTTTTGCGCTTGGCCGCGAGTCTAGAGAAGGCCAGCGAGCATCCGCTTGCGCTGGCGATCGTCGCTGCCGCCCACGAACGCGGCTTGAACATGTCGACCGTCACCGAGTTCAATTCGCCCACCGGCAAGGGCGTCGTGGGTGTGGTCGATGCGCAACGGCTCGCGCTGGGAAATGCAAACTTCCTGCGCGAACTTCACATTCAGCCGGGCGAATTGGAGCAAGACGCCGAACGGTTTCGCCACGACGGCGCAACGGCGATTTTTCTGGGCGTCGACGGCAGGCTTGCGGCAGTCATTGCCATCGCCGACCCGGTGAAAGCAACCACCTCCGACGCGCTCAACGCGCTCGCCAAAGAAGGTGTGCGGGTGGTGATGCTCACGGGCGATAACCGCACCACGGCGCAGGCCGTTGCGCGGCGGCTCGGAATCGCGGAAGTCGAAGCCGAGGTGCTGCCGGATCAGAAGAGCGCCGTCGTCGAGAAGCTCCAGCGCGAGGGTTCGGTCGCCATGGCCGGCGATGGGGTCAACGACGCGCCGGCGCTGGCGGCTGCCGAAGTGGGCATCGCCATGGGCACCGGCACCGATGTCGCGATCGAAAGCGCGGGCGTCACGCTGCTCAAAGGCGATTTGACCGGGATTGTGCGCGCGCGTCGGCTCTCGCAGGCGACCATGCGAAACATCCGGCAGAACCTATTCTTCGCCTTTCTCTACAACGCCGCGGGTGTGCCGATCGCCGCCGGGGTGCTCTATCCCATGTTCGGCATCCTGCTCTCGCCGATCATCGCCGCGGCGGCAATGGCGCTGTCGTCGGTGAGCGTCGTCGGCAATTCGTTGCGGCTGCGCCATAGCAGATTGTGAGTTCGCTAGCTCGCTCCACGCAGTTGCTATTGGATCCATGCGGACCATGGCCGCCACATCAGCGCGTTTACGCGTGTCTTCCGACGCGCTATGCGCGGGCATGACGGGCGAGAGTGTCACTGAAATCGTTTGCGCGCGAGCTCTACCCCCTTGCCGAGCGCCGCGAGCTTGGCGAACGCGACATCCCACTGCATCGGCGCCATGCCGCAATTCGTGCCGGCGATGATCGCTTCTTTGGGCAGGTAATTCATCGCCTCGCCGATGACGGCGGCGACCTCGTCCGCCGTCTCGACCTCCTCACTCGCCACATCGATCACGCCGACCTGCACGTCCTTGCCATGGAGCAGCTTCAACAATCCGATCGGAACGCGGGAGTTGCGGCATTCGACCGAAATCTGGCCGATCCGGCTCCTGGCGAGCGCCGGGAAAATCGCTTCGTATTGCCGCCATTCATTACCGAGCGTCGCTTTCCAGTCGATATTGGCCTTGATGCCATAGCCGTAGCAGATGTGAACGGCCGTGGTGCAGCTGAGCCCCTCGATCGCGCGGTGCAGTGCATCGATGCCCCACGCTTCGACCTCCCGCAAATAGACATTGAACGCCGGCTCGTCGAACTGAATGACTTCCACCCCGTCGGCCTCGAGCGCGCGCGCCTCGGCGTTGAGCAGATCGGCGAACGCCATCGCCATCTTCACCCGATCGCCATAGTGAGCGTCCGCCACGGTATCGACGATGGTCATCGGTCCCGGCAGCGTGAACTTGAGCTTGCGCCGGGTGTGTGCGCGGGCAAGCCGGGCTTCACGCGCATGCACGCGCGATTTGAGGCGCAGCGCTGACGTCACCGTCGGCACCATGGCCTTGTAGCGGTCGGCGCGGATCCCGATTTCCACCTTGCGGGCGAAATCGATGCCGTCGACGGTCTCGAGAAAGCCGTGCACGAAATGCTGGCGCGACTGCTCGCCGTCGGTGACGATATCGATGCCGCAATCCTCTTGTAGCTTGAGCGCGAGCAGCGTCGCGTCGCGCTTGGCATCCTCGAGCGCGGCGCCGGAGGGGCGCCAGGGCGCCCACAGCCGGTTCGGCTCGGCGAGCCAAGCGGGTTTCGGCAGACTTCCGGCGATGGTCGTGGGGAATAGAGGCATGCGGGGAGCATGGTACGGCGTCAGGCCGGCGTCCAGCCATAGAGCCAATCGTACCGGGTGAGGAGCCGCGTGCCGCCGATGGCGGCAAGCGCGAGGCTCCGCAGCGAGGCTGCCGGTCCTCCCAGTTGATAGATCGTCCCGTTGCGGCGGGCCGCGCGTTGGGCGCGCGCGGTGCGCGAGCGCCGCTGCCGCTCGTAGCCGCGCATGGCGGCGGCGGGATTGTCGCGCGTTTCGGCAAGACGCTGCGCCAGCACCGCCGCGTCCTCAATGGCCATGGCGGCACCCTGCGCGAGATAGGGCAGCATGGGATGGGCTGCGTCCCCCAACAACGTCACCGCCCCCGTGCCCCAACGCGCAAGCGGCGCGCGGTCGTAGAGCGCCCATTTCTGCCAGTGCGGCGGCGCGGCAAGGAGCGCGCGCGGCGTTGCCGACCACGTCGCGGCGGGATAGCGGGCGAGAATGTCGGCGCGCTCTGCGGGCGCGCTCCAGCCGGCTTCGCGCCAATCGTCGCGGATGATGGCAACGACGTTGACGAGGCTCCCGCCCCGCACTGGATAGTGGACCAGGTGGGCCCCGCCGCCGAGCCAGAGATTGACGGCAGGCGTGCGCAGCTCCGGCACGACCGCCTCGGCAGGAGCAAGCGCGCGCCAGGCGCTGTGGCCGGCGAAGCGCGGCTCCCGGCCATCACTGAGGCTTCGGCGCAGGTTCGACCACAACCCATCGGCGCCGATCAGCGCCGCGCCGCGATGCTCGAAGTCGCCCTGCGCCGAGTGCGCGGAAACCGTGACGCCGGTCTCCGTCAGCGTGAAATCCTCGACCCGGGCGCCGAGATGGAGACCGATTCCCGGACGGGCGTGCACGGCCGCGACCAGCACGGCTTGCAGGTCGCCGCGATGGATGACCCAGTACGGGGCGCCGTAGCGCCGCTCGGCCGCCGCGCCGAGCGGTGCGCGCGCCAGCACACGCGCCGTGCGCGCATCGATAATTCGAAGCTCCTCGGGAGTGACGACATGCCGCTGCAGTTGGTCACGTAGGCCCAACGCCAGCAAGATGCGCGAGGCATTGGGCGAGAGCTGAATGCCGGCGCCGACTTCTTCCAGTCGTTGCGCTTGATCGAAGACGGCGACCTCAAATCCGCGGCGCGCGATCGCCAAGGCCGCAGTTAGTCCTCCGATCCCCGCGCCGACGATGATCACGGTGCGCGAAGACGGCACGGCTCACATCCCGGTCGGCGGTCTATCGCTAGGGAGCCACCCCATCCGTCAGTGCGCATTCCGGCGGGCGCGCCGCGTGGGAATCGAGCGTGGGGTCGTAGCGGAACAGCGTCGAGCAATAGGGACAGATGATGTCGGTGGCGTCGCCCATATCGAGATAGACATGCGGATGGTCGAACGGCGCCAACTCGCCCTCGCACATGAATTCCCGCGCGCCAATCTCGATGACCGCGACGCCCGGCGTATTATGGAAATGAGGAACGACCCGCTCGGCCATGTGTTTGTCCCGCATTCACCCGCGGCGGTGAGCGCCGAGCTGCTGGCGCTGCGGCGGGCGCGGGCACCATAGCCACCGGCGGCAGCGATGGCTAGCCAAATCGGTCTAATCTGCGGAGATCGCAAGGGTTTCGGTGATGTCTCGCCTCGGATGTGATTCTCCGGCATTGCTGATTGGCCGACGTCCACATCCTGACTATCTTGCCGCCGCCGTGCCGCATGGCGACATTGGCCGTGGAGAGGATATCCTGTGACGACAGCGCGCATCGCACTGCCGCTCGTTCTGGCCGTTGCTTCGGCCATCGCCGTTGTCGCCGTCGCTCCCCGCGCGTTCGAGGCTCATGTTCTGCTCGCCGCCCAGGACGATCCGGTGGCGCTCGCCGATCACGCGGTGGCGCGCTCGTTCGACGCCGCGGTCGCCGCGCGCGAGATCGATGCCGCGCTCGCCGCCGGCGACGCCGACCTCGCCAGAAGCTTCCTCGAGCTCGCCCGCGAGCGCGACGTCCCGGTCGATTCTGACCTTGCCGAGAAGGTCGCGCTTGCCAATGCGGGCGTTGCCACCGCCAAGCGTTCGCTGGGGAGCTTCGCCCGTGGGCTCATCACCGGCGAAGCTGAAGATGCGTCGGGGTTTGCCGGCACCGCGGTCGGAGATCTGTTCGTGCTCGGCGATGTCCGCGACGTGGTGCGGGAGGGCGGGCGGCTTGCCGCGGGCGGCGAGGCCGATGAGCTCGTGCTCGGATTGGCCTGCGTCGGGCTGGCGGTGACGGCGGCAACGTATGCGACGCTGGGTGTTGGCGTCCCTGCACGCGTGGGGCTGACGGCCATCAAGGCGGCGCGCCAGACTGGCCGGCTCGGCGCAGGCATGGCGGCCTGGATCGGGCATTCGCTGCGCGAGGCGGTCGATTGGGCGATGCTCAAGCGCGCCGTCAGCCGTGCAACCGTCGCCGAACCCGCGGCAGCCGCGCGCGGTATCCGCGAGGCGGTGAGGGTCGAGAAGGCGCAGTCGCTCGTGCGGTTCGTGGGCGATGTCGGGCGCGTGCAGGCAAACGCAGGCGCGCGCGCGGCGATCGATGGATTGAGGGTCGCCGAGGGATCGCGCGACATGTCGAGGATGGCGCGGCTTGCCGCAGCCAAGGGCGGCAAGACTCGAGCGATCCTAAAGCTCGCCGGCCGCGGCGCTATCGTCCTCGCGGTGGGCGCGTTCGATCTCGCGACGTGGCTGTTCTGGGCGTTGGTGACGCTCTTGACGTTTGTCTCCTCGCTCAAACGAGCGACCGAACGGATTACCGAGCGCTACTGCGTCCGGCGCAAGCTCCGCCGCGCGCGGCGCGCGCATCGCGCAGGCTCCTCCACAATGCAAGGCGCTGAGCGGCCGGAGTGCGCCCTTGCCGCTGGTTCGGTCTGGTAGGACTGGGCTCCAGCGAATTAGAGCGGATGGCAGCCCCGGAGCTTGCTTTGCAAATTGCAGACATGCAGCGTTTTTTGCACGACGGGGTCGAAATCGCATTTCTGGACCAAGGGGAAGGCGAGGCGATCGTGCTCGTGCACGGTTTTGCTTCCACTGCGCATGTGAATTGGGTCTATCCCGGCTGGGTTGCGACGCTCGTCCAGGCCCGCCGGCGCGTCATCGCCCTCGACAATCGGGGGCATGGCGCCTCGAGCAAGCTCTACGATCCGGCCGCCTATCACAGTGCCCGCATGGCGGACGATGTCCGGGCGCTGCTCGATCATCTCGGTCTCGTCCGCGCCGACGTCATGGGCTACTCCATGGGCGCGCGTATCACGGCATTCTTTGCGAGCGCTCATCCCACGCGGCTGCGACGGGCCGTGTTGGGCGGGCTCGGCATCCATCTCGTGGACGGCGTCGGCCTGCCGGAGAGTATCGCCGAGGCATTGGAGGCGTCTTCGCTCGCGGATATTCGCGATCCTACGGGACGCACCTTCCGCGCCTTTGCCGAGCAAACCAACTCCGACCTCAGGGCGCTTGCGGCCTGCATCCGCGGCTCGCGCCAGACCCTGACGCGCGCGGAGGTGATGGCGATCCGCGCGCCGGTGTTGGTCGCGGTCGGCACCGAGGACGCGGTGGCGGGCTCGGCGCGCGAGCTTGCGGCGCTGCTGCCGGCTGGCCGCGCGGTCGACATCCGTGGACGCGATCACATGCTCGCCGTGGGGGATCGGGCGTTCAAGGCGGCGGTGCTGAATTTTCTGGCGGAGCAGCCCTGAGGACGTGGCGCGGCACCGCGTACGGCGTGAGGTTGCGACCGCAAGGTTCCCGGATTGGGAGCCCCACCACGTCAAATAAATGTGAGCGGGTGGCTGCAGCGAGAATGAACTCGCAGGCCACCAAACGGTTGTTCGAGCGCCACTTTAGTAGAGAATTCCATGCCGATCCTTTTGTACATCGCACTGTGGTCATGCGCGCTGGGGATGGCGTTCAGTTTCACGCCGGTCCTCGCGCGCGACTCCCAGAATCGGGAGTGAGGCCTCTATATTCGTCGTAGGCCTGCGCTTCGTTCGGAGGTGCAGTGGCCGTGCGACCCTTTTGGCGACCGCGAGGCCCAGGCCTCTCATCACCGCACCTTGGCGAATTGGGCGTCTCAATCAATCGGTTCAGCGCCAACCCGTCCGTTTGCCCGCCGTGGCGTTGAGGTGGTGAGCCACCTTCCGGTTTGCCAGCGTCGTTTCCATATAGGCTATCGCCCGGTCGAATTGTGCTAAGCTGGGCATAGCAACAAATTGCATCGGAGCCCGTGATGGCCCAGCGTCAGGTCAGAGCCGAAGCGCTCGACAAGGTCGACCCCGTTTGGGCGCGTATTCGCGGCGAGGCCGAAGAGATCGTGCGCCGCGAGCCGGAGCTCGCGACGTTGATCTATTCGACCATCCTGCATCACGACTTCTTGGAGGCAGCGGTCGTGCACCGCGTGGCCGAGCGGCTCGACAGTCCCGAGGTATCGGCGGAGATGATCCGCCAGGCCTACGGCGACGCGCTCGAGGCCGAGCCGGCAATCGGCGAGGCGTTCCGCGCGGACATTGTGGCGACAGTCGATCGCGATCCCGCGACCAACCGCTTTCTCGAGCCGGTGCTTTACTTCAAAGGTTTTCATGCGATTCAGACGCACCGGCTTGCCCACTGGCTATGGAATAAAGGCCGCAAGGATTTCGCCTATTATCTGCAGAGCCGCTCGTCGGCAGCATTCCAGACCGACATCAATCCGGCCGTCAGCATCGGACGCGGAATCTTCCTCGATCATGCCACCGGCTTGGTGGTGGGCGAGACTGCAGTGATCGAGGACGACGTGTCGATGCTGCAGGAGGTTACGTTGGGCGGAACCGGCAAGGAGGCGGGCGACCGCCACCCGAAAATCCGCCGCGGCGTCTTGATCGGCGCGGGCGCCAAGATCCTCGGCAATATCGAGATCGGGCATTGCGCACGTATTGCCGCCGGGTCCGTTGTGCTCAAACCGGTCCCGCATAACACCACGGTCGCCGGTGTCCCGGCGCGCGTGATCGGCCCGAACAGCTGTTCTGAGCCGTCGCGCACCATGGACCACCTGTTTGAGGACAACGACGGCTGAGGCGAGGGGGCGCGAGCGTGGACGTTCAGGAAGTCAGGAAGCTCGACGCCTATCTCAGGCGGTTATTTGGCAACGCGCGAATCCGCGTCGTGCCGACCAAAGTGGACGCCGCCGATGTGTTCGTGGGGGAGGAGCGCATCGGCTCGCTCGTTCTCGACGAAGATGAAGAGGATGACGAGCGTTCCTATAATTTCGAGATGAAGATCACCTTGGGTGACGCCTCGACGACAGGTCCCGACCTCAAGCAACTCGACGCCTATCTCAAGCGCAAGTTCGACACCGAGCGCATCCGCGTGGTGCCGCGCTCCCGCAAAAAGGATTCGGCGGAAGTCTACGTGGGCGACGAATATATCGGCGTGTTGTTCTTCGACGAGAAGGACGCGCGCTCGACTTATTTCGAGCTGCCGATTTTGGCGCTCGATTTGGACGAGCCGGGACTGCTCAAAGGATAGCGCGGCGGCCAATTGGGACCGCGTGCCGGAGCCGCGTCGTCGGCGGCCGGCGGCAACATTCGATGCGACGAGATCAGTGCGACGGCCGCAGACTTGCGATCAGCCGGTCGAGCGTCCCGGCAACCATGCGCCAGTCGTCGAGCCAATCGCGCGGGAAGCGCACCGCGACGTCGGCCCTTTCGATGCGCCGCTCATAGTGGCACGTCCCGGGCACGGGGCCCGCACCGTGGGTGCAGCGTACGAGAAAACCCGCCCGTCCGGGCTCATAGATCAGGTCCTCGCCTGCGTAAGGCGTGGCGTCTCGGAATGCGAGCACGGCAAGCCCATCCGGGCCGCGCAGTGGCTCGGCTGCGGTATAGTGCGGATAGATGGTTAGCGCGCGCTCGGCAGGGGCGAGCGTATCGCCGGCGGCGGCGATGGTCATGAATACGCGCGCTGACGTTCGTGAGGACGCGGGCTCCGTGCCCGGCAGGGTGGGTGGCTTGGAGCCGGGATCGGGTGGTTGCAGCGACGGCCACAGGAAAACAAGATCGACGCGCTCCTGCGCGCCCGCTCGGCGCTGGGCTGCTACGCGGATCGCAGCGGGCGGCAGGTTGAATGCGACACCCGCAACGGTGATGGGCAGGGGCGGGGCATCAAGGCGTGGTGTAGCCCAGCGCGGCCACAGCACATACGCGACATAGCCGAAGGCGCTCAGCGCGACGGCGGCGAGTACGATGAGCGGAACCAGGAAAAACATACTACCGCTGCGCCGTTGCAACGGCCGAGCGCGCTGCCGGTTGAAGTGAGCCGTCGTCATGGGGCGCCGCTCTGCGCGAATCAGTGCTTGGTCATCACTCATCAGCAATCAGGCTTCGCGATGGCCGCCGCCCTGGGGCTGCGATTGCCGCCGTAACTGTGATCGATCGCGGCGCAATTAACCCTTCATTAAGGATGTTGTGGCGCGCGGCGGCGCAATGTGCGAAGGATCAGGCGGGGACATTGGGGTGGGGGTCATGCTAGCGGAACGGGTTGACTTTTGCGTGCTTGCGGTCGGCTTTGCCATCGCCGGCTGCTGGAGCATGGTGTCCGGCGCGGTCGTGGTGTTGGCGTTGCGGGCATTCGGTCTCGGCGTTGGCTGAACGCGTTGGCGGCGCGGCGAGGCCGCCTCGCCAACCTTTGCGCGCCGTGGCAAGGTCGCGCCTCCGACAGGGGGAGAGCGCGAATGGCAATCTTCGAGCTCGACGGCGAGGCGCCGGAGCTGCCTGCTGACGGCCGCTATTGGATCGCCGACAGCGCGGTCGTGATCGGGCGAGTGCGACTCAAGACGGATGCCAGCGTTTGGTTCAACGCGGTGCTGCGCGGTGACAACGAATGGATCGAGCTCGGCGAGCGTTCGCAGATCCAGGACAACGCCATGCTGCACACCGATCCGGGCTTTCCCCTCAAGATCGGCGAGAACTGCGTCATCGGCCATAATGTGGTCCTGCACGGTTGCAGCATCGCGGCCAACAGCCTCATCGGCATGGGCGCGGTCGTGCTCAACGGCGCGAGGATCGGAAGGAATTGCCTCGTCGGGGCCGGCGCCGTGGTGACCGAGGGCAAGGAATTCGCCGACAACTCGCTGATCGTGGGCGCGCCTGCCCGCGTGGTTCGTGCGCTCGATGAAAAAGCCGCGCGAGCCATCGCCGACGGCGCCGACATCTACGTGAGACGCTGGCGGCAATATGCCAAGGGATTGAAACGAATCGGGTAAAACGAATCCGGTAACCTGGGAAGGGATCAGCGCGAGGTGGCAGTAGCGGCTGCCGGGCGTGGGTCACCGAGCGCGATCCAAAGGTTGGGATCGATCTGCGACTGCCGCTTCACGAAGCGGTACTCGGTCTCCGACCAAAGCAGGATCTCCTCCGTCTGGTTGTCGAGGATGAACTCGCCTTTGTCGGTCTTGACGGTGAGCACGGCATGCCCATCGCCCTGCTTGTCACGCACGACGGTGATGAGCAGCGCCTGGCGCGGCCATCCGGCTTGCATCAGCATTCTGCGCTTGAGCAGAACGTAATCCTCGCAGTCGCCGTAGCCGTCGTCAGGATAGTTCCAACGCTCGCTTACGCCCCAATGCTCCATGTCGGTCATCGGCCTGATCGCCTCATTGACCCATCGGTTGATGCGCAAGAGCTCGTCCCAGGCGTGGCTCGTCAACACGGCATCGCGCGCCGCCAGTTCCGTTGTGTCGCATTCCGGGGCGTATTCTGCGCAGAACTGTCTCCATCCGGCCGGCGCGCGGGCAGCCTCGCCGACCGAAATGAACAACGCTCGCTCGCTCGCCGCATGGGCGGGTGCCATTGACAGCATTCCCGCCGTTGCGAAGGCAGCGAGCGCGGCTCGCCATCCTTCGCGAACACTCGAATTCATTATTGTGACCCTCCCTGGTCTTGAGGGCCACGTTTCTCACAAACGATTTGAACCGCCGCTAATCCTGCAAATTCAGTTTGAAGAGAAGCCGACTAAACAGTTGGACGAATGCTGCTATCATTCGACTCCAATTCAAACCAAATTGAAATCGATACAATTTGAATCGAACTCCGGCATTAACCCGCCGCGGCCTTCCACGCGGTCCTTGCTGCGCGCAGGTCGGGCGGCGTTAAGGATCGCTCCGGCATGCTTCCCCACATTGATGGAGCGAAGAAATGGGTGGCGGAGTTCTCCCGGACGCCGGCGCGCACCGCCTAGGCACGGTTCTCATTTACCCGCCGGTGACCCTCTATTGCGGAAAAGCGGCCGCGACGGATCCCGGGATCGACCTATCGCGCTTGCCCGGAAGCGCGCGAGCGCCTATGTGAACGCGGCCGGTCGCCTCAATCCGTCAATAAATCCAGCAGCACCCATGTTCGATCAGCCCCGCCGCGAACGCATGCTCAACGTGCCCGCGGCCATAGTCGCGTTGCTCGCCGTGCTGGGGCTCGTTCAGTTGTTGCTCATGTTCGTGCTGTCTGCGGAGCAGACGACGGAGTTTCTGCTGCTCTTCGCCTTCATCCCGGCGCGTTACGATTTCAGCGTGCTCTCCGATGTGGCTTGGCCCGGAGGTTGGGCAGCCGACATCTGGACGTTCGTCACCTATGCGCTCATCCATGCCGATCTCAGTCATCTCATCTTCAATGCCGTGTGGTTGTTGGCCTTCGGCTCGCCGGTTGCGCGAAGATTCGGCTCGCTGCGATTCATGGCTTTCATGGCGATGACCGCCGCCGCCGGCGCCGCCATGCATCTCGTCACCCATTTCGGCGAACTGTTGCCGATGGTCGGTGCCTCGGCGGCGATTTCCGGAGCGATGGCCGCGGCGACACGGTTTGTATTTCAACGTGGCGGGCCGCTCGAGATGTGGCGCGACGGCGCCGAGGCCTCCCGGGTGCCGGCAGCGCCGCTTTCGGTAAGCCTTCGCGATCCGCGCGTAATCGCGTTCCTGGTCGTCTGGTTCGGCGTCAATATTCTGTTCGGGGTGTTCTCGCTGGGCATGCCCGGGGTTGAGCAGTCGATCGCATGGCAGGCGCATATCGGCGGCTTCCTAGCCGGTCTGCTGGCGTTTGCTGCATTCGATCCGGTCCCTGCGGCACTCGACAGCGGCAAAGGGCCGGGGCCGACGTCGGCCTCTGTTGACCGTGGCTGACCGACACGCACAGATAGCAGCGCAGCACTGCAGGCGAGCACCTTGCGGCATCGAACGTTCGGGCCGATAATCTTCCACAGGTCAGCGCCGCCGAGCGCGGACGATGTCGAGAGCTCCGGCCGGTTGCCCACACGGCATCGCGGCGCGGGGCTCACCCGTGCGCAGACGGCACAGCTGACGCGACGAACTCGATGGTAAGTCGAGCATTTCCGGCACGGCACTCCGCAGGCCGGAGCAACGCCGGTCGGAGGGAGGCGACCAATGCACGTCAAGAATATTCTCTCCGCCAAGGGCGGCCAGGTTGTGTCGATCGAACCCACGGCGACGCTTGAAACCGCGGTGCGCACGCTCGCCGAGCATAAGATCGGCGCGCTGCTGGTGCTCGGTCCGGATCGGCGGATCGTCGGCATCCTGTCGGAGCGCGACATCGTGCGCGTGCTCGCCGAGCAGGGTGCAAGCGTGCTAACGCAGCCGCTGGCACAAGTGATGACGCGCAAGGTCTTCACCTGCAGCCCCTCGGAGACCATCGGTGTGATCATGGAGCGGATGACGGCGGGCAAGTTCCGCCACGTGCCAGTGATCGATCAGGACCAAGTGGTCGGCGTGGTGTCGATCGGCGACGTGGTCAAGTACCGGCTCCAGGAAATGGAGCACGAGTCGGCCGCGCTGCGCGACTACATCCAATCGGCCTGAAAGCGTTGCCGCGCCGGAGAACTCCCGGCCGCATTCTCGGCAAGTGCTAGTTGATCTTGATCTCGACCGCCTTGATCACGGCGCTCCATTTGTCGATTTCTGATCTGAGCAGAGCTTCCAGCTCGCCCGGGGAAGAGCCGACGACCGCGTAGCCCAAGTGCTCCAACTTGCCTCTCGCCGCGGGATCGGCGAGAGCCCCGATGGTATCGGCGCTCATTTTCTTGACGATTGCAGGCGGCGTCTTGGCCGGCACGAACAAGGCATGCCAGGACGAGGCCTCATACCCGGGAACGCCGGCCTCGGCGATCGTGGGCAACTCCGGGGCCACCGGATCTCTTTTGCTGCCGGTGACCGCCAGCCCGCGGATCTGGCCCGCGCGCATGTTTTCGAGCAGCGCGCCGCTGCCGAAATAGCAGTCGACCCGGCCTGGGATGAGATCGTTGAGCGCAGGCGCCGCGCCGCGATAGGGCACATGCGCCATTTCGATCTTGGCCATTTGTCGGAACAGCTCGCCGGCCAAATGCGGCGCGCTGCCGGTCCCCGGCGAAGCCAGTGTCATCTTGCCCGGATGAGCCTTGGCATGGCTGATGAACTCCATCACGGATTTGGCCGGCGAGGAGTTCGGCACGAACATGAAGAGCGGAAACTTGGAAACGAGTGAGACCGGCGCGAGGTCGGCAACGGCATCGTAGCTGAGCGAGCGGTAAAGACTGCGATTGACCGCGAGCGAGGAGGTCGCATACAGCACCGTGTAGCCGTCGGGGTCGGATCGGGCCACGGTTTCGTTGCCGAGATTGGTGCCGGCACCTCCTTTGTTCTCGACGATGACCTGCTGACCCCAGATTTTCGCGAGCTGCTCGGCGAGAACGCGGGCGACCGTGTCCGTCGGTCCGCCCGCCGCCACCGGCACGATGACGCGTACGACGCGATTGGGCCAATCCGGCGACTTCTCGGCCCGCGCTCCATCGCCGACAAGGCGAGACGCGAGCACTGACCCAGCCGATACTGCGAGCAGGCGCCGGCGCGTGAGCATGATCGCCTCGCTGCGTTCGGTCTATTGTATCCGGGAATGTTCATGCATGGCGAGCGGCACGGCGCACGCCGCGGGCAGGCCGGCGCGCGTTGCCGCGATATCAATCCACCTTGACGGCGACCGCTTGCCCCGGCTCCTCGATCAGCGTGACCGCGGCTGCAATAGCGCCCTGAGACCGAGCTTGCGGTGCAAAAGAGCCCAATGCGGGCGATCGGCCCAGCTTGAACTTCGGACGCGCGGCGAGAATCGGCTTTTCGAAGTACTGGTAGAAAATGCTGCAAAAGATCACGCAGCCGGCGACGTAGATGCTGAGCTGCGCGAGCAGCGGAAGTTGCTGCAAACTTGGGCGCAGCAGCAGAATCAGCATGATATGAAAGAGATAAACCGAGTAGGAAATTCGGCCGAGATATATGCAGAGCCCGCCGAGATAGGGCTTATCGAAAAACGAGTTCGACAGGTAGGACAGCGCAATCACCGACATTGCGACCGCGGCCGCGACGAATGGG
>Ga0307277_10000154_pt1 | contig 22012 bp, 21 predicted proteins | sample ER_DNA_116_FD_194473 | JGI IMG/M metagenome (GOLD analysis project Ga0307277, IMG submission 194473) | Bulk soil microbial communities from the East River watershed near Crested Butte, Colorado, United States - ER_DNA_116 | ecosystem: Environmental > Terrestrial > Soil > Floodplain | place...
TATGGATGTTCAGGACCGGCAGCGCCAGCACCACCAGCAGCGCGGCCGAGAGCACTGTCGCGATCGCCGGGAAGCGCATCGATCGGTTGAGCACGAAGCCCCAGACGCGCGACTCCTGGCGGTCGCCCTTCAGGCGGCGGAGCAGCGTCGGCGTGTCACGCAGCCAAAGGAGCCAGCGGGGCTGCGTTTTGGCGAGCCGAAGAACACGCAGGACGCCGGCGGCGAGCACCTGGCGGACGCCGCGCTCGATGTAGCGGTCGCCGAGCCTGCCCAGCAGGGCGGGGAGGACCGTCAGCGAGCCGACGAGCGAGACGAAGACGACGAGCATTGCCCCGATGCCGATCGAAGTGAAGATCTTCGAGCCGGCGAACAGCATCCCCGCCATGGCGATCAGGACGGTGAAGCCGGAGATCAACACGGCCTGACCGGAGGTCGCGGCCGCGCGGTAGAGACCTTCGTGACCCTTGCGCCCGGCGGCTCGCTCCTCGCGTTCACGCTTGAGGTAGAAGAGCGAGTAGTCGACGCCGACCGCCATCCCCATCAAGAGCATCACCGACTGGGTCGCGTCGGAAGCGTGGGCGAGATGGCTGACGAGTTGGGAGAGACCGATCGAGCCGAGCACCGCCGAGAACGCCAGCAGCACCGGCACGCCCGCGGCGACGAAGGCGCCGAATGCGATCAACAGGATCAGGAACGTGATCGGCACGGACAGCTTCTCCGCCTTCTGGAAGTCCTTGTTGATCGTGTCGTTCAGCTCGTGCATCGAGCTCGCCATCCCGAACTCGGCGATCGTGAAGCCCGGATGGGCCTGTTGCAGCCCGGAGACTGCATCGAGCAGCGGCTGCACGCGCTTGTCCGCTGTGTCGTGCTTGCCCTTCATGTCGAACTCGACCAGTTGGGCGTGACCGTCCTTCGAGACCTCGCCCGCCGCCCCGGTGCGCAGGTTCTTCACCTGCGGCATCGTCCGCAGCTTCGCGGTCACCGAGCCCACCGCCGAGCGGAAGGCCGGGCCGCGGGTCGTCAGCGTCGGCGACTTGACGAGCACGCTCTCGGAGGCCGGCGTGCTGAAGCCGGCGCCGGCGAGGATCTGCTCCGCGCGCGCGGTTTCTCCAGTCGCCTGCTCGGCGTCGGACAGCTTGTGGGTTCCGGCCATCCGTCCGGCTGCGATCGCGACGAGGATGGCGACGATCCAGATCGCGGTTGCGGTCTTCCAGTGCGTAGCGCTCCACCGACCGGCGCGAGCGGCAAGATTGCGTGTGTTCATGATCCTCCCTCCTGTGGTACTGGCAAAGAGGTTCCCTCCAATGCCGGAGACTCAACTATAGTAACACCATTCATGAAGTCTACTTCCGGCTATGACAGGAATCTCTCGTGGCGGTTCGTGACGAACCACGCCCACGTGCTCCAGTGCATTTCCGTTGACCCGACGATCCGCCTCCGCGACATTGCCGTCAGTGTCGGTATCACGGAACGGACCGCGGCACAGATCGTCAACGACCTCGAACAGGCGGGCTACCTGACCAAGACCCGAGACGGGCGCCGCAACCAGTACGAGATCCACGGCGAGCTCCCGCTTCGCCATCCTCAGCACAGCCACCGCACGGTTCGCGACCTGATTCGGTTCCTGCAGTCGCCGGCGAGAACCCGAGCCAGCCGCTCTTAGAGGTCCCGCGGCCCTGCCGGTGTCGAGGTTTCTAACAGTCGGCGAGCTCGGCTCATGCCGTATGTCCGTGAAAGGTGCCGGCTCCTGACCTCAGCCGGCGAGCGAGATGAAGCCGCCGACGATTGCGCCGTAGGCGATGTGCGCCAGGACTGTTGCGAGCAGGGTTTGTCGGCCGTAGTTGGCGAGCAGGAAGCCGGCCGGTTCGAGTAGCGGCGTGGAACCGGCCGCGTCGAAGGTCGTGCCCATGCGTGGGTGCACGACGGGGAGGAGGATGTTGACGAGCGCGCTGCCCGCGAAGAGGGCATGGACGAGGCCGAAGCCGGCGCCGAGCAGGAAGCCGCTTTGGCCGATGACGCGGAAGATGGCGTAGTAGGCCAGCGCGAAGAGCAGTCCGAAGACGAAGTGGAGCGCGTAGCCGATTGCTTTGGCGCGGACGCGGTCTGCGGTTACGGCGGTGCCAAGGAGGAAGGGGATGTCCATGCGCGTCAGGCCCAGCTCGCTCGCTGCGCGCAGGATCGTCGTCAGCACGATTGTGCCGGCGAGTCCGCCGATGATCGCTCCCCAGATCAATGACCAGGCTTCTGGGCCCGTGCGTATGAGACGGCGGCGTTGATCAGCGCCAGGTGCGTCAAGCCCTGCGGGAAGTTGCCGAGAAACTCGCCTGTCTCGGCGTACAGCTCTTCGGCGTAGAGGCCGAGGTCGTTCGCGAGGCCGATGAGTTCGTCCATGAGTGTGGCGGCCTGTTCGAGGCGGCGTTGGCGGGCGTAGGCGTCGGCGAGCCAGAACGAGCAGGTGAGGAACGCGCCTGGCTCGTCGGCCCAGCGGTAGACGAGTGGGCCGCGGCCGAGTTCGCGGCGGACGGCGTCGACGGTGCCGATCAGTCGCGGCGAGGTGGGTTCGTCGTAGCCGGAAAGGAGGGCGAGTAAGAGCGAGGCGTCGAGTTGTTCTTCGCCGGCGCTGCGGACGTAGCTCGCTTTTGCATCGGAGTAGCAGCGCGTCTCGACGAATTCACGGATCCGGGTTTGCTCGTGCTGCCAGTGGTCGAGGTGCTTCGCAGGCAGTAACCCTCGCTTGGCGAGTTCGCAGGCGCGGTCGAGGGCGACCGCGCACATCATCTTCGACTGCGTGAAGTGACGGGGCTCGTCACGAAGCTCCCAGATGCCCGCGTCCGGCTGTTCCCAGATCCTGCAGATGTGGTCGGCGATCTCGGCCAGCCGATGTCCGTGGTCGCGGTCGAGTCCGCCGGAGAAGTCGGCGAAGCGGGCGGCGGCGGCGAAGACCTCGCCGTAGACATCGAGTTGCGTCTGGCCGGCGGCGCCGTTTCCGACGCGGGCGGGGCGCGAGCCGCGGTAGCCGGCGAGGGGCAGTGTTTTCTCCTCCGCTTCGGCGCGCCCGTCGAGTCGGTAGAGGACCTGCAGGCGTGGCTGGGTCAGCTGCGAGGCGTGAAGAAGCCAGTAGAAGAACGCGCGCGCCTCGGGGGCGCAGCCGAGTGCGAGTAGCGCTTCGAGCGTGAAGGCGGAGTCGCGCGGCCAGGAGTAGCGGTAGTCCCAGTTTCGGTCCGCACCGATTTCCTCCGGCAGGGAGGTGGTCGCCGCCGCCGCGATCGCGCCCGAGGGTGCGTAGACGAGCAGCTTGAGTGCGAGCGCGCTGCGCAGGACTGAGTCCTCCCAGGGACCCTCGTATTCGCGTCGATTACTCCACTCGCGCCACGCACGGCTCGTAGCCTCGAGGCGGGCCTCGACATCGGCGCGGGCGGGCAGGACGAGCGGCTCCTGGTGGGCAGCGCTGAGGACGAGCAGGCTGCTGCTGCCGGCCCGCGTGGTGAAGTGGCCCGCCATCGCGCCCTCGCTCGTCGTCGCCTCGCCGGCTCCGAACGAGCAGACGGCGATCGCGTCGCGGCCGGCCGTCGCGATTGGTACCCCTCCTCGGCGCTCTATCCGGGTGGCTGCGGACGAGTAGCCGAACCTGGGCTCGACGCACCAGCGCACCGCCACGTCGCCCCTGAGACCCTCGATCCTGCGTGCGAGCTCACGATACGGGCTGAGTCCAGCTGTGGGCAGCGTCATCGCATCCGTTACGCGCACGACGCCGGCAGCCGTCGTGAAGGTCGTCTCGAGGATATTCGTGCCCGGTAGGTAGCGGCGCACGCTGTGCGATACACGTTCGGGCTCGAGCGAAAAGCGGCCGCCGCGCTCGCTGTCGAGCAAGGCGCCGAAGACGCTCGCCGAGTCGAGATCGGGCAGGCACAACCAATCGATCGCTCCATCGCGCGCGACGAGTGCGACCGTACGCCCGTCGCCGACGGCGCCATAGTCAGCGATCGGCGCGTAACCGTCGATCCGCTCGCCGGGCATTGAGGCAAAGTCGCTCTCGCCGCGCCGGGGCGCCCCATCAGTTACAGGGCGGGTCACGAGATGCGCCTCTCAGTGCCACTGAACCGATCGGCGGAGACCACGCGTCCTCGGTCATCGAAAACGCGGACTCGGGGTCGAAGCTCACGCGGCCGCATGCGCGAGCGCATTGAGCCGCGTGAGCGCGTCTCCTTCGAGCGCGCAGGCATGCCAGCTCTCGCCGCGATCGCTGCTCTCCCAAAGCTGGCCGTCGGCCAGACCGGCGAACAGGCAGCCGTCGGTGGCGACGAGCGCGTACGGCATCGCGGGCAGCGGCTCCGGCAGGCCACCCGCGAGCGTGCGCCACTCGCTGTCGCGCCAAGCGTAGATGTGCGCCTCGGGATCCCCTCCGCCGTGGGCCGCGAATGGTCCGGTGCTCGCGGAGACGTACCACGCGTTCGGGTCGTCCGGCTCGACAGCCACGGCCCATGTGTAGTGGCGATCGCGACCGGCGTCCGCCGGCTGCCAGGTGTCGCCGCCGTCGCCGCTCCAGGCAGCACCGCCGCCCGCGGCCTCGTACGCGCGGCCCTCCGCCCGCGGATGCCAGGCGAGCGAATGGACGTCGCGTTGCGCGCCGGGGCGATGGTCCTGCCACGAGACGCCGCCGTCAACGGAGCGCATCAGCCCGCCCAGCTCGATCCCGACGAGGAGGAGGTCGGCGTCGTGCGGGCTGGCCGCGATCCACCGGAGGTGCGAGGTCCACGGCCGCGGCGGAAAGCTCCAGGTCGGCCGGGACGGTAGCTCCAGCAGGGCGGCGAGCTCGCGCCAAGTCTCACCGCCATCATCGCTGCGGAAAAGCGCGCTCGGCTCGGTACCGACGTAGACCGCGCCGTCGGCGCGACTTACCGCGACAGAGAACACAGCCGGTGCCGGCAGATCGCAGTCGTCCCACGTGCGGCCGCCGTCGCTCGTTCGCCGAACACCGCCTTCGCGGAGGCCGGCGTAGACGACGTTGGGGTCGTGTGGATCGACCGCAAGGCACTGCGCCCCGCTACCGCGCAGAGAAAGTGCGACCTTGAACGCGCCGTTGCTCTCGTCGAGGCGCGCGATGCCGTCCCCGGTGGAGGCGTACAACCGAGCCACGCCTCCACTTTAGGCACAGGACGCCTTAGTGGAAGCACTGATCGAACGCGGCGCCTAGGCTCCCCGCGAGGCGTGAGCGAAGATCGCGCGCCTGTGCGCGGCGACCTTCTCGGGCGCGAGATCGGTCGCCGCCTCCCAGTGCAGCCGCTCGCTCAACATCGCGTCGGACGAAGAAGCGGTCCGAAGTACGCTCCAGCCGCCGGTCAGCGGTCACCGCCCGGCCACCCGCAAGACAACACCGAGCGACTGCTCCGGGCCGGGCCAATGTTGACGAACGAGTTGTTCATCGCCGGACCGCAGGAATCGCCGCAGAACAAGTCCGACGACGAGCACGTCGTCGAGCTGGCCCGCGACCGGGATGAAGTCGGGCACAAGGTCAAAAGGAAGCGCGAGATACCCAGCAAGCGCGACCAAGAGGGCCTTCTTCCGCCGTGGGACGCGCGGGTCGCGAAGCATGCGACTACAGAGGATCACGCAGTCGGGAATGAACCCGGCGAGCGCGCGGGCGCTCTCGCGCCGGCCGGCGACCACCAGCACCACGACGAATAGTGCATACGTGAAGACGAACGCGACGGAGACCACGAGAAGCCAGTTCCACAAACTCATCCGGCGAGGTTATTAAAGGCGGTCCTTTCGGCAACCGGTCGCAACCCACGGCAACGCTTTGGCTTGTTTTCGGCGCATTCGCGGCGATCCGATTTGCCACTGATTGCCACCGGTTGCGACCGCGGGTTAATTGACGACGGCTCGCTAGCGAGAAAGCATCCGACCGACCGCGTCCATCAGCTCGTCCGCGCGCTCGTCCGGGCGGTCAGGATTCCGCAGGCAATGCCTCACATGGTCGTCCACGAGCCCGAGCACGATCTTGTCGAGCGCGGCGCGAACCGCGTTTATCTGCGTCACGACGTCGATGCAGTAGCGATCGTCCTCGACCATCCGTGAAAGGCCGCGCACCTGCCCCTCAACCCGCGCGAGCCGCTTGAGCAAGTCGTCCTTCGATGCCGAATAGCCGCGCATCAGTGGGCGTGGTAGGCGTGGACGACGGCGTGACCCTTGCCGCGCGCTATGAGCCAGCGGTTCAGCGGCAGGGCAAATGCGAAGGCAATGATCAAGCTGACGCCGAGGCTCCACCAGAAGAGAGAGTCACTGAGGCCCGCCTCGATTGCGCCCGGGACGATCAGGATGAAGGCGTTGTCCACGATCTCCATAACCGATATCGAGGCCGTGTCCGACGCGAACGCAATCGGCAGCGCGCGTCGGAACGGAACCCCGGCACGCAGCACCGGGCCGATCGTCAGCGAGTAGCCGAAGAAGAACGCCAGCACGACCGCCAGTGCGATTGAGGCCAGGTTGCCCCAGCCCCACCAGGTCGCGAGGATCATCCCGAGCACCTCGCCGATCGCGCAGCCGGTCAGGCAGTGCAAGGTCGCGCTCAGTGCAGCGCGCGTAAGTGGCGCCGAACCGTCGCTTGCGTGGTGATGCGCGTGAGCGTGGTTAGCCAAAGATCCTCCTCGACAGGTTACCCCGGTAGGGTATCTAGGGAAGCTCTTTCGTCGCCAGGCCGCTGTCGCTGCTGGTCGTCCGCATCGTCCTGTGAGAGCCCTCCGAGTCCGACCCGCGGGTGAATCGCTCCCACGCGACGAACCTCTGAGAGTCGGCAACGGACTCGACCCGTTAGCCGATCTGCCCCGCTGGCTCGATGATGATTCCTTCCGGGCCGCGGACGTAGCAGAGCCGGTAGCTGCCCTCGTAGCGTTGCAACTGGCCGACGAGCTCAGCGCCGCGGGCTCGCAAGCCGGCGACGTAAAGAAGCAGATTCGGGCCGCGGTGCCAGGCGCCGGAAGAGCCCCGAAGCCCTCTTCTGAAGGACGTCGCCGCCGCGCAGTGACCGCTTAGGCGAACCTCTTGACGAACGCGAGCGCGGTCTCGGCGACTTCGCGCCAGCCGTGGTCGATCGTCAGGGAGTGGCCTCGGTTCGGGATCTTCACGATCTCCGTCACGGCGGGGTTGCGCATCTGCCGCTTGTAGGCGGCGTTCGCGATCGCCCACGGCACCGTGTGGTCCTTCTCGCCGTCGATGATCAGCAGGGGACCGCGGTCGGGGTTCTTCGTGTTCACCTTCGCCTCCGTCCACGGGTTGAGGTTTGCGTTGCCCATCTGCACGAGAGCGATCCCGGAGCCGGCGACGTGGAACGTGTCGTAGAGCTCCCTCGCCTCCTTCTCGTCCAGCGCGTTCGCCCAGCCGTACTTGAACTGGTCGAACGTGAGCGTGATCGCGCGGCCGCGGGTGAGCGGGTTGACAAGGAACGGGCCCACCCCCTTGAGCACCGAGGCCGGCAGAGGCAGAACGCCACGGAAGACTCCGGGGTCGATCGCCACCGTGGCCGCGGAGAGGCCCCGGCCCGCGAGCATCTGCGCCAGCAAGCCCCCGGTCGAGTGCCCCATCACCACTGGTTTCTTGTCCAAGGCATTGATGATCTCGGTGGTGTGATCGGCGACCTGCTTCAAGGTCTTCTTGGCGAGGACGTCCGGGTTCGCCCGCGCCTCTTCAACCGTTTCCGGATCGTCTGGCCAATCCGGCGTCAGCGGCGCGTAGCCGGCTTGCTTGAAGAAGTCCGCCCAGCTGGCCCAGCTACTTGGCAGCAGCCAGAGGCCGTGGATGAAGACGACCGGGGTGTTGCCAGAGGCGCTGGCCGCCTCGATCTCCCCGTTCTCCCGCTCGGAAATTGACGCCATGCCGAACTCCCCTCCGGTCGGGTGAAAGTCAACCCGACCCTATCGAAGTGATTGAGTCGGCAAGGGGAGTCCGGACGAGGCGCCCGGCCCACGCGTGTGCGCCATGTCCGTCATCATGAATCGCGCGTGAACAAGCCGCGCATCTTCCTCGGGTCGTCTGGCAAGCAGGCCAAACTGCTCCAGGCGATCACGCGTGGGCTCGAGGACGTCGCCGACGTTGAGCCCTGGACGGCCACGTTCAACCCGGGGCGGTCCACCCTCGACCGGCTGGTCGAGCTCTCTCAGGAGGTCGATTTCGCAGCATTCGTATTCGCCCAGGACGACTGGACCACGACGGATGCATCCCAGTCCGGGCAGGCGTCTCCCCGCGACAACGTGGTGTTCGAGGCTGGGCTGTTCGGCGGCGCGCTCGGCATCCGGCGCACGTTCATCCTCCACGCGGAGGGTTCGAAGCTGCCGAGCGACCTGCTCGGGCTGACCTCCGTCCGCTACGACCCGGCCACCAGCCCGGCGGAGGTTCGCGCGATCAACCAGAAGCTCCGCAAGGCGATCGAGACCGAAGGACACCGCGGCCCGGTCGAGGGGCTGTGGTGGCAGCTCTCGCTAACAGTGCGGAGCGAGGAAGAACCGTCGGCGGTGAGCCTCCTGCGCATCTCGCGGGACCGCGACGGTGACCTGAGCGTGACCGGCCGGTCCTGGCAGGCGGACGGCACCCTGTCGGCCCGCTACTGGAGCGAGGCTGCGAAGGAACGCAGAGATCCGGCCGGCATCTTCTACTTCTGGAAGGGCGAGCGCCCTCGGGACCCGAATGCCCCGCAGCTCGAGGGCACCGGTGAGATCAGGGTGGAGAGCGCCGACCGCGCCACCGGGTACTGGACGACACGGTCGGATCGCGACCCCGAGCTGAATGCCCGAACCGCCGGTGTTTACCTTCGAGCCGACCCCTCAGACATCCAGGTGCTGCACGACGCGCCCGTGGAGGAGCGGGCCGAGCTCATCGCGCAGCGCCTCCGGGAGTGGAAGTCGGCCGTGAACGCGTTCTGAGCACCGATCGCGTAGCGGGAACGATCGGGTCAGCCTCGATCGCCCGTCGGCGAGATCGATCATCTAAACGCTCTGGCCGGGCGACGCTACCTGCGCTCTCCCTCTGAGGGCTCAGAGATCGCCTCGACGAGCCCACCGGTCTTCTTCTCGTTCTCCCCGAGGGCGATGTCGGCCTGGGCAACGATGCCGACGAGTCGGCCGTTCTCGACAACGGGCAGCCGCCGAACTTGGTGGCGGGCCATGAGTTGGAGCGCCTCGTCGAGGTCTTTGTCGGGCTCAACACTGATGAGGTCCCGAGAGTAGACGTCCTCGACCGACGTCATCTTAGGGTCTGCGGCCTCGGCGACCACTCTCGTCGTGATGTCTCGGTCGGTGATCATCCCGACAAGCTGCTCGTCATCGGTTATCGGGAGCGAGCCGATGTGCTCCTCCCGCATCAGTCGCGCGGCCTCGACCACCGACGCCGATGCGCCGATCGAGCGGGGATCCCCGGTCATCGCGTCGCGAACGCTCTTCGCCATCGTGCCTCCTCGCCTCGTCATGTGCGATCTTAATGCTGTTGCTCCCAGATCGCGGGAGAGGAGGAGGCGACGCCACGAAGGTTGCGGGCTTGTGCTGCGCGTTCATCGCAGGAACAGGAACGCCTTGGGGCAAACGCGACCGGCTTGCTGCCGCTCCCTATCGCTGCTCCCGTCGGGCGGAGCGAAGGGGTGTGCTACGCGCCGGCTGCTATTGAAACCGCCGCGGGCGTGTCAGCGAGGATCGATTCGAACCGTCCGCCGCCGAACGCCGGACGTCCGATCTGCCCGCGAGCGGCGTTGCCCTTTGCCCCGGCCGACAATCGCCGGATGATCGGGCGCGCATTCAAGTCAGGCGCGTCCGTCGAGCGCGAGGTCGACGGCCTTGTCGAGGGTGAGCTCTCGTCCCTCGGCGCACGCGTCGGCGAAGGCTGCGTCCGAGAGCTGCGCGCGAATCCGAGACGTCGTTTCGTCGTTGAGTTGGTCGACGTCGAAGCGGCGTCTGCTGACCTCTTCGGGAATGGTGGCAAAGCTTGCTAGGAGGCGCGCGGCGGTGACGGCTTCGCCGGCGGCCGCCTGCGCGGCCGCGAAGCGGCAGAGATCGACGACGGTGTCGAGGACGTCGCCCAGCTCCCGGTGGATGCGCAGGCTGTCCCGCAGCAGCGCGACCGCGTCGTCGACGCGCTTTTCCTCCATCGCGTAGTCGGCGAGCGCACCGAGGCTGCTCGCCTCCATCCGCTGGTTTCCCGTCGAGCGCGCGCTCGCGAGGTTCTGTTCGTGGAGCGCACGAGCTTCGGCACGCTCGTCAAGCGCCTCGTGCGCGAAGGCGAGGTGACGCGTCGCGAGGAGCGCGCTGTGCTCGTCGCTGAGCGCACGGAACGCGCGGATGCTCTCCTCGAAGAGCACGCATGCGCGCACGGGGTCTGGCGCGAGGTTGCCGAGCATGAACGTCGCGTAGGCCGCGCTCCAGCGGTCTCCGAGCGCACCGGCGACGGCGATCGCCTCCTCTGCTCGGGCCGTCGCCACGGCCTCGTCGCCGGTGTTGGCGGCCATCACCGTGGCGCCGATCAGCGCCTTGGCGCGGGCGGGAGTCGCGGCCTCGCAGGCCGCCAGCGCCCGCTCGAGCCGGCGTCGGCCTTCGCCGAGGCGGCCTCGCAGGTACCAGAACCGCCACAGCGCCCCGGCCAGCCGCTGTAGGAGCCGCGCCTCCCCGCGCGCCTCCAGGCGGTCGAGCGCGGCGCGCAGGTTGTCCTCCTCGAGCTCGAGCCGTTCGAGCCACGGACCCGGCGTCCCGCGCAGGTGCGGCTCTGCCTGCTCGGCGAGCGTCAGGAAGTACTCAACGTGCCGGCGGCCAGGTTCGTCCGCAGTGTCGGTGCATCCAAGCAGCTGCCGCGCGTACTCGCGGATCGTCTCGAGCATCGCCTGCCGCGGCTCGGCATCGCCGGACGGAAGCTGTACGAGGCTCTTGTCCGCGAGTGCCGCCAGCCGCTCGATCACGTCGCCGTCGCCGCAGACCACCTCGGCGGCCTCGAGCGTCCAGCCGCCGGCGAAGACCGACAGACGCGCGAAGAGGTCGCGCTCCTCCGGCGTCAGGAGCTCGGCGCTCCACTCGAGCGTCCGCCGGAGCGTCCGGAGCCGCGGCGGCTGGTCGACCGGCCCCTTCGTCAGGAGCTCGAGGCGCTCGCCCAGCCGCGCGAGCAGCGCCTCGAGCGGCAGGACGTCTGCGCGGGCGGCCGCGAGCTCGACCGCGAGCGGCAGGCCGTCGAGCCGCCGGCAGATCTCGGCGACCGCGGCGAGGTCCGCTCCGCCCCGGTCGACGATCGCGCCGACGGCCTCGGCGCGGTCGCAGAAGAGCGCCGTCGCAGCGGCGTTCTGGAGGGGCGGGACACGATAGAGATGCTCGCCGTACAGCCGCAGAGGTTCTCGGCTCGTCGCGAGCAGCTTCAGGCCTGCCGCGGCCGAGAGCAGCGTTCCCACCCCCGGAGCGGCGGCGACGACGTGCTCGACGTTGTCGAGGACCACGAGCGTCGGCCGGTCGGCGATCCGATCCGCGATCACCTCCCCCGGCGGCGTACCGGCGGTCTCGCCGACTCCGAGTGCTCTTGCGAGCGTCGGCACGACCAGCTCCGGGTCGGAGAGAGAGGCGAGCGGAACGAAGAAGACGCCGTCGGGAAAGCGCGCGGCCGCGCTGCGCGCGACCTCGAGGGCGAGCCGGGTCTTGCCGGTCCCGCCCGGGCCGGTGAGCGTGAGCAGGCGAACGTCGTCGCGCAGGAGGAGGCGCCGCGCCTCCGCCAGCTCCTCCTCGCGCCCGATCAGCGGCGTCGGCGGCGTCGGCAGGCGAGCGGCGGCGACCATGGCGGAGGGCACCGCCAGCCCGGGATCCTGGTTGAGGATCTGGCGCTCCAGCCGCTGCAGCTCCGGCCCCGGCTCGATGCCGAGCTCATCGACGAGGGCGGAGCGCGCGTGCTGGTATGCCTCGAGCGCCTCGGCCTGCCGGCCCGCGCGGTACAGCGCGAGCATCAACTGCGCATGGAATCGCTCGCGGAGGGGCGTCTCAGAGATCAGTCGCTCGAGCTCGGGGACGACGTCGTCGTGGCGCCCGAGCGCGAGCTCCGCGTCGGTCTTGAGCTCGAGGGCGCGGAGCCGCAATTCTTCGATTCGCGCCGCTTCGCCGCGCGCGAAGTCGTCGTAGCGGAAGTCCTGGAGCGGGGTGCCGCGGAAGAGCCCGAGCGCCTCGGCCAGCAGGTCTGCCTGCTCCCGCGGCGGTCGGCCGCGGGCATCAGACAGGAGCCGCTCGAAGCGATGGACGTCGAGCTCGTCCTCCTCGAGCCGGATCGTGTAACCGGACTCGCGCGTCGCGATGCGGTCGCGCCCGAGCAGCTTCCTCAGCGTCGCGACATGACCCTGCACGGCGTTGCGGGCAGCGGGCGGCGGCCGCATGCCCCAGAGCGCATCGAGGGCTTCGTCCACCGTGACCATCTCTCCGGCCCGAAGCAGCAGCAGCGCGAGTAACGTCCGCTGCTTCGGCCGCCGCGGCGCGGCGTCGCGCCCGCCGTCTACGACCTCCAACCGCCCTAGGAGCCGGAACTCCACCTCGTCTCGAATTGTCGCAGCGCATCCGGGGCGAGCGAGAGTCACGGGCGCGTCAGCGGCGCGTCAGCGGCGAGTCGCAGCCTTGCGGTGTCAACGGAAGAGGAGGTCTCCGACATGGCCGTTCCCGAGCTGTCCGCGGTCGAGCAGCAGATCGTGCTGCTCGTCGCTCAGGGCCGGAGCCGCCGCGCCATTGGCGCCGAGCTGGGTCTCAGCCTAAAGACCGTGGACTGGCACATCGCGCGCGGCCGCCGCAAGCTCGAGCGGGCGGCGACGCTGCACGACCGGATGCAACGGGCGGAGGTCGGTCTGCAGCCGGATCGGATCGTGGAGGGCGCCGTGCAAGCGCGCACGGCGATCGACAACCAAAGGAGGAAGACATGACCAAGCTGCAGTCACATCGAACGAGGTTCGAGCTCAAGGCGATCTTCGGATTGCTCCTGGCCGCCTTTGCGGCCGGAGTATTCGCCGTCGCGAGCTCTGCCGAGAACACCGGTTCCTCGCCCCGGAGCGGAGAGCTCCGTGTGACGAAGGAGTGCTCGCAGTACACGGGCGCCGCCGGTTCTTTCTGCACGATCACGTCCTCGAACCTCAACGCGATCAAGGTCGGGTCGAGGGTCGTCTATGCCTCGGCGGCCAATCCGGCTGCCGGCGTGCTGGACAGTGACCTCGCCATCGACGGGCCCGGCAAAAACAGCGCGTACGGGCATGTCGTGCTCGATCTTTCGACCTTGTCGGGCGTGGTCACCTTCTCAGGCGGGACCGGGGTGTTCACCCACTTCCATGCTGGGCCGATCGTCGTCGCGTGCCCGGCCTTCCCGGACTGTTCCTGGGATGGGCCGTACAACTTCAGTCCGCACGATTGACGGACATCTTCAGGGGTCACCGACGCCGGCGTCCATCACGGGCGCCGGCCGCACCTCTTAGTCGACGCACCGTCGGACTGATCTGCGGTGCTACAGCTTGTCGTGGGCTCCATAAAGGATCCATCCGTCTCGACGGACCAGCGTCGATTCGTGTCTCGCCGGCTGCTTTTCAGTTCTGGGCCAGTGTGCGGTGGCGCGGCGGGTAGTTGCACCGTGACGAGGAGCCCGCCCGCAGCCCGTGTCACTTCGGGATGCGGTGCACGCCGGAAGCCATCACGGACGGCTCCGGCGACCGAGAGCTCCATGAACGGCTCCATGCCCGTCGATTTGCCCTTGATTGCCACCGGTTGCAACCCTGGGGCTCCATAAAGCCTCCACTTTCGCCTCGGCCTGCTGGAGCGCAGCCGTAGCGCTCTTTCCGCCGCGGTGATATGGAGCGGGCATGGCCCGCGAGCTGATCGGGCGAGCAGAGGAATTGGACGCGGCGCTCACTGCGTTGACGACGCTCCCTGCGATCGTCGCGCTCGAGGGGGAGGCTGGCATCGGAAAGACGAGCGTCTGGAGCGCCGTGTTGCACCAGTTGGAAGCAGGCGGCCATGTCGTGCTTTCTGCGCGGCCCGCCGAGGCAGAAACCCACCTGTCGTACGCGGGCCTCGCCGATCTTCTCGACCCTGTGCTCGACGACAGCCTCGCAGAGCTTCCTGGGCCGCAGCGTCAGGCGCTCACGGTGGCGCTGCGTCGTGCCGACGCGGAAGGCCGCGCCCCCGATCAGGCGGCGATCGCGTTCGCGGTTCTTGGCGCACTGCGGAATGCCGCAAGCGATCGGCGTCTGATCGTCGCAGTCGACGACCTTCAATGGCTCGACGGACCGTCCCTTTTCGCGCTCGAATTCGCGGTTCGGCGACTGCGCAATGAGTCCTTAGGCGTGCTGCTTGCCCTGCGGCCGGACCGTGCCCGGGGGTCGTCGATCGAGTTCGAGCGCTGGCTAGCGCAGGAGCGTGTGCGGAGAATCGACCTTGGCCCCCTGAGCCTCGGTGCTGTGCACCACCTCGTCCAGGGTCGGCTCGACGTCGTTTTGTCACGGCCGCTGCTCCAGCGGGTGCATGAGACGTCCGGCGGCAACCCATTCTTTGCGCTTGAGCTTGCGCGCGCACTTCAAGAACGCGGGGAGCAGCCGAAGCAGGGCGAGCCGCTACCCGTGGGGAGTGAACTTCGTCAGTTGCTGCGCGCGCGACTCGGTGCCTTGTCTAGCCACGCGCAAGAGGCGCTGCTCGTGGCCGCGTCGGTGCCGCAGCCGACAGTCGGGCTGATCTCCGAGGTGACGGGGGCGCGAGCCCGTGAGAGCTTGCGTGAGGCGGTTGACGCGGAGGTGGTCGAGCTGGAGGACGACCGAATTCGCTTCGTCCATCCGCTGTTCGCATCGGCGGTCTACTTAGAAACGGGCGGCGATCGCAGGCGGGGGGTTCATCGCCGACTTGCCGCGCTCGTGGAGGATCCCGAGGAGCGGGCAAGGCACCTCGCTCTCTGCACGGAAGGGGCCGATTCCGCTGTCGCGTCTGCCTTGGACGAGGCCTCGCAAATCGCACGCGCTCGCGGCGCGCCGCAAGCTGCTGCCGAGTTCAGCGAACGCGCTTGCCGCTTGACGCCCCAGGATGATGTCGAGGCCGCCCACCGCCGCCGACTCGAGGCGGGTGCGGCGTTTTTCGAGGCGGGCGACACAGCTCGTGCGCAGACGCTCTTTACTCAAGCAGCCGAGATCGCGCGGCCTGGGCCGGCACGTGCAGCTGCCCTCAGTCGGCTTGCGCGGGTCCACCACTATGCCGGCGACCAACGCATCGCGGTCAAGCTCTTCAGGGAGTCTCTCGAACACGCAGGAACCGATCCGTCGGTACAGGCGGACGCCGCGGACGGGCTGGCCACGTCGCTCTTCTTCCTGCGGGAGGACCTTCCGGAGGCTTTGGAGCATGCTCGCTTCGCCGCCCGGATCGCCGCGGCGGAGGGAAACCGTGGTGCGCTCGCAGTCGCGCTCGGAACCCAGGGGCACATCGAAGCGGTTCTCGGTCGTCGGGAAGCCGTAGCGACGCTGCAGTCGGCGCTGGCCCTCGAGGGCGAGGTGCGCGGTCTCCCGATCATGAGGCACCCAAGCTTTCAGTTGGCGTTTGCGCGCGTCTGGAGCGACGAACTCGAGGCGGCCCGCGCTGCGCTTACGGACATAGAGGAGCGGGCGGTCGAGCAGGGAGACGAGAGCTCGCTTCCGTTCGTCCTCACCTACCTGAGCCTCGCCGAGTTCCTCTCGGGTCGGTGGCAGGAGGCGCTCCGCGCGGCGGACGAAGGCGCGGACGTTGCGCTCGCGGCTGGCTCGGAGACCGGGCGCGCCTTTGCGCTTTCCATCCGAGCGCTCGTCGCGTCCGGTCTCGGGCGCGAGCGGGCGGCTCGCTCGGACGCCAACGAGGCTTTGGCGCTCGCCGAGCGAGGAACGATGTTCGCGACGACGACGAGCCTCTGGGCGCTCGGCCTGCTCGAGCTATCGCTCGACAGACCGGCCGAGACGCATGAGCTGCTCGGTCCGCTCGTCGCGCGTGTCGAAGGCGCCGACATCGGCGAGCCGGGGTCGATCCGCTTCGTCACCGACGACGTCGAGGCGCTCGTCACACTCGGCGAACTTGATACGGCGGCGACGCAGCTCGCGCGCTTCGAGCAGCATGCGCAGCGCGTCGGCCGCCGGTCGGCCCTCGCTGCTGCCCATCGCTGCCGTGGGCTGATCGCTGCGGCTGCGGGCGCGGCTGACGAGGCGCAGGCCGAATGCAATCGCGCGCTCGACGAGTTCGTGCAGCTGTCGATGCCGTTCGAGAGGGCGCGCACGCTCCTCGCCCTCGGCTTCGCGCAGCGGCAGGCGCGTCAGCGCCGCGCCGCGCGTAATTCGCTCGAGCGAGCGCTTCGCCTCTTCGAGGAGCTGGGCGCGTCGCTGTGGGCCGAGCGCGCCCGCGCCGAGCTCGGGCGGATCAGCGGCCGGGCGCCGTCACGCGGGGAGCTGACGGCATCGGAGCGACGTGTCGCCGAGCTCGTCGCCGAGGGGCGGACGAACCGCGAAGTGGCCGCGGCGCTCCACGTCACACCGCGAACGGTGGAGGGAACGCTCTCGCGTGTGTACGCCAAACTCGGAGTGCGCTCCCGCACCGAGCTCGCACGCCGCTGGACCCCCGGGAGCTAGCAACACCGATCCCAGACTCAGGGGGTTTCCACCTTTCGGTGCTGCCATTGCGCACCTAGCGTCGAGTGGGTCAACGACGCGGAGGTGAGAACGTGAGGAAGATCCTTGCTCTGGTGGTAGTTGCGCTGGCAGCGCTCGCGGTTTCGGCATCGGGCGTGTCGGCGTCGACTTCCTCGATCGTGATTCCGTTCGAGAAGCACGCGGTCGGCCCCGGGCACTACGTCGGCACCGCGGGCGACGGCGGCACGATCGAGATGCAGGTCTACGACTCGAGCTTCACCGGCGGCGACCCCGAGACGTCGGACCACTGGGTCCAGCACTTCAAGGCGACGCTCCAGCTGACGGTGGGCGGGCAATCACTGACCGCCGTCCTCGACGGCCAATTCAACTTCACGACGCGCCAGACCGTCCTCAACGGCGTCGTGCTCGACGGCTGGTTGAGCGGCGCCCAAATACACGAAGAAGGCAAGGTCGTCGCCTTCAGCCCGCTAACCTTCGTCGGCACCGTCATGGTGATGCGCGGGAGCGCGAGCTGAGGCCAGGCGTATGGACGCTCGGACGTACCTGCTTGAGACGTACATGTCGCGAACGAGCGCAGGGGACCCCGCTGCGGCCGCCGCCCGCGCTCGCGCCGCAGCAGCGCAGATGCGGCGCGAGGGAACCCCGATCCGCGTCCTGCGCTCGTTTTTCGTTCCGGAAGACGAGCTTTGGTTCTGCCTTTACGAGGCTCGCTCGAGCGACACCGTCGCCGAAGCGAGCCGCCGCGCCAAGCTCGGGCTCGGCCGGATCCAGAAGGCCGTGGACGCCGACACCGGAACTCGTGCGAGACGAAGCGAAAGGAGCCAGAGATGAAGAAATTTGACAGGGGAGTAGATATGGGCAGGCAGATGAAAGTGTGGGCCGGCCTCGGTGCCGCAGCGTGCTTCGCGCTCGCCGCGGCCACCGGCCCGGCGGGTGCCGACCGACAGTCATTCAACAACTGGCATGTGCACGACGGGGGGACCGGCACTACCGACCCGACTGGTCTCACGCACAGGGGCGTCGCGTTCTTCCCGGCGATCTTCACGGGCGGCGACGTCGCCGCGTACAAGAGCAATCCTTCGCTGCTCGTCTACTGCCCGAACGCCACCGACAAGACGCTGCTCCACGACGGAGCACTCCCGGGTGAGAACCTCCGCGACGGAGTGTGCATGAATGACCTCTTCATCATCCACCTGAAATCGGTGCCCGATACGCACGTTGGGCAGGTCCCGGCCGGGTGGACGCAGGTCTTCCACGAAACCGTTGCCGGAACCGGCTACACGACCTTCTACATGCTGACGCCGCACTAGCAGCACATTCTGCGACCGCGCGAGGGACATCTGCGCCTCGCGCGGTCGTCGTTTAACGCCGGGACCGCAAGCGAGAGTTGGTGATCGCCCCCGGCTCTCAGCCAGGCCGCGTGCCGACGTAGCGGAAGCCGGTTGCGTGGACCGCGTCTGACTCGATCACTCACGCTCGAGGCGGTTCCACAGCATCGATGCGCCAGTAGTCGTACAGGTAGGCAGGCGTGGAGCCGGCGTAGCGTTGGATAGAACGGACGTCGAGCTCGACACGCAGCTCTACCAACGAAATGGATGCCCGCGTGCTCCTCCTCCCACCGCAAGCGCTCTCACGCCCTGCAATGCAGCTGTTGCTCAAGCGCGGAGGCTGGGTGCAGCACCTGCGAGACGTGGGCAGAGTCCACACTTGGTCACCATGATGGGACCCGCGTTCACTGGTTAGGAAAGGAGCCCTTGGGGGAGAGGGAAGCTGTGCAGGGCTTCCTCCTCGTCGACGACAGAGACGGGCGCATGCTCGCGGAAATCACCGATCCGGCGGAGGCGCTTCGCGTGGTGGACGAGCTGACGGAAGAGCACCCGGAGCTCGCCGGTGCGCTATGTCTCGTTAGGTTCGATGGGCATCAAGGCTCGCTAATCGGAACCGAAACGACTACGCGGGTTCGTCCGCTCACCTGAGCCAAGGTCTCAGCGCTCGGCGATCCGGCGCCACGGCGTGACTTGCCGCTGATTGCCAGCGGCTGCAACGACGGGGCTCCATAAAGGCTCCATCCTCTGTTGTCTGTGTTGGCTGCGCTTCGCCGGACGGTCCCCCTCGAGCCGCCACGTAGTGTGAGCGGCGATGGTCGCCGGATCACTTGCCCCGTTGATGAAGGTGCCGATCGTTGGCGCACCGCTGTCCGGCGGCGCCTCCACGCCGGCACTGGCTGCAGCGCTCTGCGAAGCTGGCGGCTTCGGCTTCGTCGCTGCCGGCTACAAGTCCGTCGCCGACGTGGCCAGGGACATCGCCGAGGTGCGGGCGAAGACGCAGCGGCCGTTCGGCGTAAACATCTTCTTCCCGACACGGCTCGAGGCAGACGAGGAGGCAATTTCCGCCTATGCCGAGTTGCTCGCAACCGAGGCGGAGCGGTATGGCGTTGCTGTCGGTGCGGCGCGCTGGAGTGACGACGAGTGGGCGGGGAAGCTCGAACTCGTCGCGCGCGAGCGGCCGGCGGTTGTCTCGTTCACGTTCGGCTGTCCCGACGCGCAGGTCGTCTCGTGGTTACGGGGCTGCGACATCGGCGTCTGGTGCACGGTGACGACGCCGGGCGAGGCGCAGACGGCCGCAGCAGCCGGCGTCGACGTGCTCGTCGTCCAGGGAGGGGAGGCCGGCGGCCACCAGAGTTCGTTTGACGACGGGGATGCCATGCCGATCGGTCTCCTGTCGCTGCTGCAGCTCGTGCGGCGTGTTACCGACCTGCCATTGATCGCCGCCGGCGGCATCGCTAGCGGCGCCGGTGTCGCGGCCGCGGTTGCCGCAGGTGCCTCGGCCGCGCAGGTCGGCTCCGCGCTGATGCTGACGCCGGAGGCGGGGACGAGCGAGGCGCACCGCGCCGCGTTCGCCGCTGACGCGCCGACTGCGCTCACGCGCGCCTTCACGGGACGCCGCGCTCGCGGGATCGTCAACCGCTTCATGCACGACCACGACGCCGCCGCGCCGAAGGGCTACCCACAGGTCCACCACTTAACGGCGCCTCTTCGTGCCGCTGCGCGAGCGGCCGGTGACGCCGGCGGGATCAACCTTTGGGCCGGGCAGGCCTATCGGCTTGCAGAGGCGACGCCGGCGGCCGAGCTCGTTGAGCGTTGGGGCGCGGAAGTCCGCGCGGCTCGCCGACGCTAACCGTCAGGCGACAGCGAAGCGGCGGACGGCGTCTTCGCCCATTCAAGGCGGCTGCCGGACGGCGACGGTGCGGTAACGGCGGCGGCGACGACGGCGATTCGTTCGGCGAGGATCGCCGAAGTGGTGGGGTAACCCGCGCGCGCTCACTGCGAGGTCGGGAACGGGTCGAGCGGGGACTGGTCGCCAATCTCGGTAACGAGGTATGTCGCCGGGGGTGCGTGCGTGAGGAGGCGCGCGGCTTTGGCGCCGGCCGTGTCGATGTGGATCGTTGGTGGTTGCGGCGGCGTTCGGTAGTTCGTGCCCGGGTCCCCAGAAGCGGCCGAAGCGCAAAATGACCGACTCACCCGCGAACTCGCGCGTTGCCTGCTCGAGCTGCTCGACAGCCTGTGCCGCGTCGCCGTCTAGCGCGAACGCGACGCTCTCTACGACGAACCGGTCCGCGGCCGTAATCCTTGCGGCCTTGAGCAGATTTCCTCCGCCTTCACGGCGGACGCGGTTGTTTGCCTCAGCCGATCCCGACGAGAGGTCCGTGAGGAAATTCACGATGATCTGTGGGCCGACTTGTTGCGTGACCCACTGGAGCGTTTCGTAGTCGTAGACGTCGCAGAGGACTGGTTCGGCGCCAAGGTCGCGCAGGGACTCCAGCTTCTCGCGAGATCGTGTCATCCCGACGACCTCGTGTCGAGCGAGGTGTGGGAGGGTCGCGCGGCCGAGGACGCCGGTCGCGCCTGCGACCAAGATCCGCATCAGCAGAAAGGAATGCGGCGGTCCAAATCGCTGCGGCGCCGCAGACTTGATTGCCTCATGAGACCGCGCCAGCGTTAATCGGAGCAGCGAACGCCTCCTTGAGCGGGACCGACTCGTCCGCCAAGCCGAGCATGTCGCGGGGAGTGGCGCGGTCGCCGACCAACTCCATCAGTTGCTTCTCGGTTTCTTCGTCTTGGCCGCCCTGGAGCGATGCGACGAGGCGACCGTCGGCAAAGTAGAAGACGATGGCATTGCCGTCGCTGAAGGAGCCGCGTGCGACGCGGTCGTCGTGGTGGGAGATGTCACCGAACACCTTCAGCCTCAGGCCGAACGATTCGGTGAAGAAGGTGGCAACGCGGTTGTAGCCGCCATCGGCGCCGGCGAGGATCCTGCCGACCTGGCTGCCTTGATAGCGGGCGTTCGACCAGTGCTCGATGCGCCGCCGGCGGCCGGTGAGCGGGTCGAAGAAGCAGGCGACGTCGCCGGCAGCGTAGATGTCGGGCACGTTCGTTTCGAAGCGCTCGTTGACGACGATGCCGTTGCCGACGGTGATGCCGCTGTCGTTGAGGAAGTCAACCGCTGGCGTGACGCCGATGCCGACGACGGCGAGGCTCGCCCCGATCGGGTCGGCTGAGTGGAGTTCGACCGTATCGAGGCGTGAATGCCCGCGGAAGGCGCGTACCTCCTCGCCGCGAACGACATCGACGCCATGCCGGCGGTAGAGCTGTACTAGATGCTCGGAGATTTCGGGGGAGCCGAGCTGGGCGAACAGGTCGACGTTGCGGCTGATGAGCGTGACGTCGATTTGGAGTTCGGTGAGGGAGGCGGCGACCTCGATGCCGATGAAGCCGCCGCCGACGACAACCGCGTCGCGTGCCGCGGACGCCGCGTCGCGGATCGCAGTCGCGTCGTCGAGGCTGCGCAGGGTGAAGACGCCTTCCAGATCGGCACCCGCGACCCGAAGCTGCCGTGTTTGGACGCCTGTGGCGATCAGCAGCTTCCGGTAGCGCACTCGCCGATCGGCAGCCGTCGTGACGGCACGCTCTCGCGGCTCGACCGCGACGACGGTGGTCGAAAGCAGGAGTTCGACGTCGTTGTCGTCGTAGAACGACTGCGGCTCGACGAGGGTGTCCTCGCGCGTGGCCTCTCCACGCAAGTAGCGCTTAGACAGCGGCGGTCGATGGTAGGGGATGGTCGAGTCGGCCGAGACGAGCGCGATCTTGCCCTCGCCACCGGCTTCGCGGTAGGCCTTGATCGCGCTGGCGGAGGTCAGGCCGCCGCCGATGATCACCAGCTCGAACTCGCTCATACGCAGGCCCTCTGTCGCGCGCGGCTCCGACATCACGCCGCGCTCGCTAGCTGCTGGCGTTTTTCGGCGATGCCCTCCAGGAGCTCGTTGAAGGAGGCGACGAATTTGTCGATCCCCTCGCGCTCGAGCGTGGCGACCACGTCCTCGTAGTCGACTCC
>Ga0307277_10000155_pt1 | contig 21969 bp, 27 predicted proteins | sample ER_DNA_116_FD_194473 | JGI IMG/M metagenome (GOLD analysis project Ga0307277, IMG submission 194473) | Bulk soil microbial communities from the East River watershed near Crested Butte, Colorado, United States - ER_DNA_116 | ecosystem: Environmental > Terrestrial > Soil > Floodplain | place...
GTACGGTGGCTAGCAGCGAGGCGCGCTACAATCCGATGTCCTATCACAATGGATCGGTCTGGCCGCACGATAACGCTTTAATCGCTGCAGGGTTCGGTAGATACGGATTCAAGGAGTCGGCGGCGATGGTGCTCGCAGGTTTGCTCGACGCCAGTCTTTTCTTCGATCTGCATCGTCTGCCGGAGCTATTTTGCGGCTTCCCCAGGCGCGCTGGTGAATCCCCAACCCTTTATCCGGTAGCCTGCGCTCCGCAGGCTTGGGCGGCGGGTGCGGTCTTTCTTTTAGTTGAAGCTTGCCTCGGCTTGAGCGTGTCCGCTCCCAAGCAAACGCTGCTGTTTTCGAAGCCAGTTTTGCCCGCCTTCCTTCCAAAGGTGAGCATTCGTGATCTGAAAGTAGGAGATGCGCGGGTTGATCTTCTGCTTACCAGACACGATGAAGGCGACGTAGGAGTGAACGTGCTCCGTCGCGATGGAGCGCTCGAGGTCCTGATTTTGAAGTAATTGTCTTCATTAGAAATCGAGTTTCTTAGGGATTACGCTTGTCCGGTGCTCGCCTGCAAATATCGTGGAATGATGAAGGCAAAAGTGATTGTGATGCCAAAAGCAGCGGTGCTCGATCCGCAAGGCAACGCAGTCCGCGATGCGATGCGGCACCTGGGAATGCCAGAGGTGCGCAGCGTCAGGATCGGCAAATACATGGAGATCGATATCGATGAACAAAACGGAGATTTTGAATCGCGCTTGCATCGTCTTTGCCGTGATCTGTTGTCGAATCCAGTGATCGAAGATTACGAGCTGCAGAAGGCGAGGGACGAGAATCAGAAGAAAACGCCCAACTCCGATAAATCGCGAGCAGGCGTCCAACGCCCGAAGAGTAAGACAAAGCGGAAGAGGAAGAGTTCGCGATGAAAGCGCTGCGATATTTTTTCTGCGTGGTTTTCCCGCCGCTGGCTGTGCTCATGACCGGTCGTATTGCCAGTTTCTTTCTCAGCATAATTTTGACGTTGCTAGGCTGGATTCCAGGAGTCATTCACGCCTGCCTGGTCGTGAATGATTATCACGCTGAGCGGCGAGCAGCCGTGCATTAGATGGACATGAAATTCGCCGTCATCCAGTTTCCCGGGTCGAACTGCGATCAGGATTGTGTCGCGGGCATCAATGGCTTGGATGGATTGCGTGCCGATTACGTCTGGCACAAGCAAACGTCGCTCGATGGTTTTGACGCGATCGTGCTGCCGGGCGGGTTTGCCTATGGCGATTATCTTCGTTGCGGAGCTATCGCTCGCTTTTCGCCAGTGATGAAAGCAGTGATCACCGACGCGCGCGCGGGCAAACTCGTGCTTGGCACATGCAACGGGTTTCAAATCTTGTGCGAGGCCGGCCTGCTGCCTGGCGCGCTGGTGCGCAATCGTTCGCTGCGCTTCGTGTGCGACATGGTTATCACCAGAGTGGAAGTGGACGATTCGCCGTTTACCCACGGCTGCCCAAAAGGAACGCTCCTCCGCCTGCCTGTGGCGCACGGGGAAGGCTGTTTCTTCGCAGACGCGGAAACGTTGCGCGAGCTAAACACCAACGAACAGGTGATTTTACGCTATGCGGACAGCCAAGGCTGGATCGTTCCAGAGGCAAATCCAAATAGCTCAATCGAAAACATTGCTGGCATCTGCAATCGCGAGCGAAATGTCTTTGGTTTGATGCCTCACCCTGATCGCGCCTCCGACTCGAGGCTCGGGAGCGCAGATGGCGCGAAGATTTTTCAGTCGATGATGGAGACGATTCTCGCCAGTCGTTCGCCAAGCGCACCCGAGCGCGTAGCACAAGTCGCGTGAGTCTCTTCATTACCGGGACGGACACCGGCGTGGGCAAGACCCATATTGCCGCGCGGCTTTTGCATCTGTTGCGCGCATCGGGCATTCGCTGCGCCGGGATGAAACCAATTTGTTGTGGAGATCGTCGCGATGCCGAGGCGCTTCTGGCAGCCGGCAGTGATTGCGTGGCGATCGATGAGGTGAATCCAGTTTGGTTAAAAACACCGGCCGCTCCTATCGTCGGCACTCTGATGGAGAAAGTAACCATCGATATCGAACATATCCTCTCTGCCTTTCACGCTCTGCAAGAGCGCGTTGAATACGTCATCGTGGAGGGAACAGGCGGTTGGCTCGTGCCGATTCGCTCAGATTACTTCGTTAGCGATTTAGCCGCGGCAATGAAGCTGCCGGTTCTTGTGGTCGCACAAAACCGGCTGGGCTGCCTTAACCACGCGGCCCTCACCGTCCGAAGCGTTGCCGCACAGCAGCTTCGGTGCGTGGGTCTTGTATTGAACAGCACTGAGCTGGCGAGCGACATCGCGGTCCTGACGAATGCCGATATTCTCAAGCGTATTCTCAATGTTCGGTTGCTTGCTGGACTAGGAGAAAACCTGACAGAACTCCCTATCGACTGGCGACTTATGCTCGATTCGACCACCAAAGAAGCGTGTTAAGCTGATACAGGATTGTAAAGAAAACGAACACAATTCGGGTGGAATTGGCTCGGGTTCGCTTGGCACAAGAGGCTGGCATCGCTATTGCTCATATTAAGCTTCGAAAACCATTACTACTATGCTCTTACAAAAAACCTTACACATGAGCCAGCCGTTGCCGGAGTGCAAAGCGCGTCTGGCCAGCATCCAATCATACCGGCGGCAGTTTCTGATGGTGACACGCGCGACGGTGACATCATCTAAAACTGTCGATTTCAGCTTTCGCGGTCCGTTCGGGTTTGAGGCCCATACGGTCCTTTTGTCGGTCGAGAGCGACTCGCCCGACCAATATGCGTTCGAATCTGCGGGCGGTAACATTGCCCTTATGGGCATTGTTGATTTCGCTCAGGTTCGCCAAAACTGCACGGAGGTCACGCTCGCGGTTCACTACGAGATCAAGAACAAACTATTCGCGTGGCTCGACCGGCGTCTGCATTTCGTGGACAGTTTCGTGACTGCGGAATTGCGCAGCATCCGTGCGCATTTCGAAGGCATCGCGGCAAGCTACCTGGATCAGGGGCGCGTTATGCCCATTCTCCAGCCGGCCACGGCCTGACGAGGCGAAATTCGAAGAGCCACGCAGCCGGCAAGGCTTACGTGGCTCTTTTGCTGTACGCGGACGCCTACGTGATCCGGACTGCATGCCTTTTGTCGAGACGAAGGATTTGACCGGATTTCACCTGCACGATGGCCTTCGGGTCGCGAACCGTCTGCCCGTCCAGTTCGACGCTTCCGTGTTTAATTAGCCGCGAAGCTTCGCTACGCGATTTCTCGAGGCCAAATGCTTCGCGATAAACGCTCCAAACCAGAGTCACAAGGTCGCGTTGGTCGAGACCACCTGCTGAAAACGTCGGCAATTCAGCATGTTCCAAGTCGCGCTTGCTGAAGCGGGTGTTCCATTCATCGAGTGTTTTTTGGGCAATCGCAGGCGAGTGGTACGTCTGTACAATTTCGAAGGCGAGCTGTTTTTTTGCCTCGAGCGGGTGCATGCCGGCGGTCGACGAGCGCCCGAGGAGCAACCCGTAATAGCGCGCCATCAGCTCATCCGAGATGCTCATCAGTTTCCCGAACATGTCTGAGGCGGACTCGTTCACGGCGACGAAATTGCCAAGGCTCTTGCTCATTTTCTTCGAGCCATCCAGACCTTCGAGAATCGGCAAGAGAAAAACGACCTGCTGCGGCAGGCCCTCTTCTTTTTGAAAGTCGCGCCCGATCAAAATATTAAAAAGCTGGTCCGTTCCTCCGAGCTCCACGTCAGCTTTTACCATCACCGAATCCCAGCCCTGCATAATGGGATACTGGATTTCGTGGGCGTGGATGGGTTGTTGATTATCGATACGTGCCTTGAAATCTTCGCGCTGCAACATTTGTTGCAAGGTCACGCGGCTGTTCAGGCGAATGACATCCTCGAACGACATCGCGCGAAACCAGTCGCCGTTGCACACCGTCTCAGTGCGCGCCGGATCAAGAATTTTGAATGCCTGCTCGCGGTAGGTTGCAGCATTTGCGATCATTTCCTGATGCGTTAACTGGGGCCGCGTAACGGACCGACCACTTGGATCGCCGATCATCCCTGTGAAGTCCCCAATAATAAGAACAGCTTGGTGGCCGAGGTCTTGAAACTGCCTCAGTTTTCGCAAAACAATTGTGTGGCCAAGATGAATATCCGAGGTGGTCGGATCGACTCCGAGTTTTATTCGCAACGGGCGACCGAGCACAAGCTTGTTGCGCAGCTCACCTTCACTGATGATCTGCGTGGCGCCTTGTTTTACGAGCGCCAGAGCTTCTTCTGGTTGCATGTTCAACCACAGAATAGCGCACCCGGCCAGCGCGCTACTTGTTTTTATTCAGCAACTCGCGCACCTGGTCGATGGTGAGCGGCGCATTTTGCTGGTTAAGTGACTTTTGGCTTTTACCTTCATCGAGGAACGGCCGGTTTTCTGCATATGACCGAAGAGCAACTTTTTTATCGGATTGCGAAACATCGCGGATGCCGCGCGCCGTCTGGGTTTCATAAGTCGGCCGGGAATTTCCGATTGCTTGCTGCGAAGTATTGAACGCGCTGCGCCCGCTGTGGAACGCGCGTGAATTGAAGTGCTTTGCGAAGAACTGTCCTATTGCTAAAAAGCTCTTCGAATTCGATTTCTTCTCGACGTAAAACGTTTCTACCGTTGCGTGTTTGTTCATCGACGACATTCTGTCACCGATAAACTTCTTGTTCTGCGCATCATTTTTCAAGCCCATGTCCGGCTTGAGGAGACGATCCACCAATTTCCTCTCCTGTTCCTGACCGCGTACGCACGAAAGAGCAGCCAGAAGCAACACGCAACTAATGACCAATTTTCGCACGGCTCGAAGCTGCCGGACTCAGGATAGGCTTGTAAAGCAAATTTGCTGGCGAATGCGGCCGACGTGCGCAGGCGCGCTTCTGCTTTGGCACTGCGACGGGGCAGAGCCGAAAGCAGTAAGGATTTACACCGTGAACATCCATTTGAGGTGCAACCTGATTTTTATTGTCTTGCAGCCAGGGCGCGAAATAATGAGCGCATGCCTGATCACGTTTACAAAAAGATCGAAATAGTTGGTTCATCGCCGAACGGGTTTGAGGAGGCGGTACAAAATGCATTGGCGCGCGCCAAAAAGACGGTCCGCAACATGCGATGGTTTGAGGTGACCGAGACCCGCGGATGGATCGAGGACGGACAAGTACGCGATTGGCAGGTGACGCTGAAAGTCGGCTTTACCCTGGACGAATAATTAGCCTGGCGCTGCGTGCGAATGTCGAATATGAAAGACAGGCGCTCACAGCGGCGGGTACTTCTGCAATATCACTGCTCTTCCTGGGCCGCTTGGTACAGCTTGGCGGCGCCATAAATTAGGATCCCGGGCTTTAATGCCATGATGAGCAGGCGCAAAAGACCGCTGAGAACACGTCCCAGTGGTAACCGATTCAAGACGTATCCAGCCACAAACGCCCATACCAAAGACTGCGCCGGCTTTTCGCGCACGTAGTCCTCGGTCTCACTGAGAACCGTCTCCACCTGATCCTTCACCCATTGCACTCCCCGTTCAGGGAGTTCCGCGGCTGCCTCTGCAGATAATTGATCCATTTCGCTTAATAAATCGGATCATGACCCTCTCTTGCGCGCATGTGCCGCTATCGCAGAGTCAGCCAAATCGAGCTTGCGCCCGCGCTCGGTGGAAAATCAGGGAGTTGAGGCGGCCGGTAAAATGTACCGGCGCGGCGCGTTGCTTTCAGGCAATAGCGGGCCATCACTTCCAGTGCGTGCTCGCGCAAGGTAGAGCAGTTGGTCGAGAGCAAGACGTGAGTATCTCGCTCTGCCAGTTCGAGAGCGTCAATAAGCAAGCTTTCGAAGTCATGTTCGATCTGAAACCTTTTTCCTCCGGGCGAACGCGAAAAAGTTGGCGGATCAAGAATGATCACGTCAAATTTCTCACCTTTCCGTGCCAGACGTGGCAACACCGCCCTAACATCATCCGCGATAAAGCGGTGCTCGATTGTTGGAAGGCAGTTCAGCGCAAAATTCTCGCGACCCCGCGCCAGAGACTTTTTGGAAAGATCGATGTTCTGGGTAGCTGCTCCAACATACGCCGCGCTGACAGAAAACGAGCAGGTGTAGGCAAAACAGTTTAGCAGCCGCTTGGGCGTAATATGCCGTACGTAACGGCGATTCTCTCTTTGATCCAGAAACAGGCCCGAGGAATAGCCTGTCCCGAAGTCGATTCCGAACTTCAAATGTCGCTCGATGGCGATGGTCTGTAAATTTTCACGAGCGTCGCCAACTATCAGACGCGGCGGTTCGCGCTCTTCACCTTTTCTCGGGACGAACCTTGCGAAAATGCGTCCAACGTCGAAGCCCACAGAGCTTGTCCACGATTGCAGTTCAGCGAGAAGCCGCTCACGGGCCAGCACTCGTTTGAACGAAATAAGGATGTCCTGCCCGAAACGCTCAACCCACCCATCCTCAATGGTGCAGAGCCGGTAGGCATCGGTTGCCTCGGCCTGAAAATCCCGAAGCAAGCCTGCATCGATCCAACCGAAATTCATCTTCTTATCGCTCCAATCGCCGTACTTCGAATCGCGATCGCGCAACGGATCGGTTGCCGCCTGAGGCTGCGTTGCTACACTGCCGCATAGTCGATGCATTGTCCCGTGCATGTCCGCTCAGGCGGGGCTCACCTATGCAAGAAATAACCGTTCGCGTTCCGGCGAGCACTTCCAATCTCGGGCCTGGTTTTGATTGTCTTGGTATCGCACTGCGTATCTATAATGATGTAACGGTCGCTCGTGGTGCGTCGCGTCAGCATCGTCATCCGCCAATTGTTTCCGACGCGGCGGACCGATTCTTCAAGCAGTCGCGCCGCCGTGCGTTTTCGTTTTCCTGTTCAATTGCGGAAAAGATTCCGCGGTCCCGTGGCTTGGGTAGTAGCGCAACCATTCGCCTCGGTATCTTACTTGCGCTCAATCGGCTCAGCGGCACTCCGCTCGAGCGATTAACGATCTTCCGATTATGTGCCGAACTGGAAGGACACCCTGATAACGCTGCGCCTGCAACGTTTGGTGGCTTCACTGTGGTGCAAGGTGGCGTGACCGTCTCGGTTGCTCGCGGCAGGCTCGGCATCGCGAGTTCATCCGATGGCAAGCGAGACGCATGCCCTACTCTTCAGCGCTTTGCAGTCTCGCCGCGATTGCATTTCGTTCTCTTCGTTCCAGAGCTTGAGATTCAAACCTCGAGAGCGCGAAATGTTCTGCCTCCAAAAATTTCCCACACCGCAGCGGTGCAGAATTGTGCGAACGCGTGCGCGCTTGCTGCGGCTTTCGTATCACAGGATTACCAAAAATTGCGCGGCGTGTTTGCCGATCATCTCCACCAGCCATTTCGCGCGAAACTGATTCCCTTTCTTCCACGTGTCATCGCCGCCGCTGAAAAGGCGGGCGCACTCGGCGCGTTTCTCAGCGGAAGCGGATCGACGATCGCGGCTGTCACACTCAATTCATCCAAGAAAATCGCTGCCGCCATGGCGCTTGCTGCAAAAACCCCGGGTCGCACGATCATCACGCACGCTGACAATCTCGGGGCGAAGATTCTCACAAGTCACTAATTACTTTTCACTAATCACTATTCTTCATGGGCCGCCGTCTCGAACAATTAGAGGAGTTTGGAATCGACGTGGTTCTCGAGCGCCGTCACGGCATTCGAGCTTCTGTGCTGCGCGGGATTCTTTACGCACTTTCATTCGTTTACGACCGCTTGGTGCAGCTACGGCTTTATCTGTATCGGAAGAGAGTCCTCCGCGAACGCGCGCTCGGGTGTCTGGTTATCAGTATCGGAAATCTTACCGTGGGCGGCACGGGTAAGACGCCGATTGTCGAGAAGTTTGCCCGTGCTTTGCAGGCCGGTGGACGGCGTGTTGCCATTCTGAGCCGCGGTTACAAGAGCGTGCCGCGGAAGCGAAATTGGCTGAGCCGGTTTCGCAGCGACTCCGATCCTCCACGCGTTGTCTCCGATGGCAAGTCATTGCTGCTGGATTCCGTGACCGCAGGCGATGAGCCTTACATGCTCGCGCACAATTTGAAGGACGTAATCGTGCTGGTGGACAAAGATCGCGTAAAAAGCGGACGGCTCGCGATCGATAAATGGCAGGTGGATACGCTGTTGCTCGACGACGGATTCCAGTATCTGCATCTCAAACATCGGCTCGATATGGTGCTCGTCGATCGACAAGCTCCTTTCGGAAACGAATTCATGCTTCCACGGGGCACGTTGCGGGAGAGGCCGCGCAATCTCCGCCGCGCCAGCTACATTTTCATTACAAAAAATACCGGCGAACCTAATTCTGATCTAATGAAACGCATCCGCTGTTACAATCGTACCGCGGAAGTTATCGAATGCGCGCATAAACCGCTCCATCTTCAGAATGTTTTCACTGGCGAACAATTGCCGCTCGAGGCTTTGCAGAACACGTTCGTCGGTTCGCTCTGCGCAATCGCAGCGCCCGAAAGCTTCGAGCACGCGTTGCAGAAACTCGGGGCGCGTGTCGATCTCGCGAAGCGCTACATCGATCACCATTATTACACCGAGGCGGAACTCATCAGCTTTATCAAGCGTTGTATCCGCCGCGACCTGGCGATGATCGTGACTACCGAGAAAGACTCGGTGCGGATGCCGCGTTTGCCCGAACCGGAATTGAGAGTGCCGCTCTATTTTCTGCGGGTGGAGATCGAAATCCTCAGCGGGCACGAAACCTGGGAGCATTGCGTCGCGCGCATCTGCAAACCCAAATCCACGCTCTCACCCGAGCGCTTCTTCGCGTAAAGCAAGCTGGTCATCTCGAGCGAAGCGAGAGACCTCACTATCGAAGCGCGAATCACACAGAGTAGTCAGCGCGATCAATCACCTAATGAGAGCTCCTTCACTTCGTTGAGGATGACATTATGGTGATCGCGCTCACGTTCAATTCGACGTTGGACGTTGGACGTTCGACGTTGGACGTTTGCTGTCACGCATGCCAAACAAAGCCGAACTCATCGTCGAAGACCGCAAAATCCAAGTATCGAACCTCGACAAGGTTCTGTATCCGAAAGTCGGATTCACCAAGGGGCAGGTAATCGATTATTACATTCGCGTCGCGCCGGTGCTTTTGCCGCACTTGAGAGACCGGCCGCTCACCATGAAGCGCTATCCTAATGGCGTGGAAGGCGAATTCTTTTACGAAAAAAACTGTCCGTCGCATCGACCAAAATGGGTGAAGACGGCAAAAGTCTGGAGCGAAGGCAATCAACGGATCATGAACTATTGTCTCGTGAACGATTTGCCGACGCTCGTTTGGGCCGCAAACCTGGCCGATTTGGAGCTGCACACGTCACTCTCGCGCAAAAACAACATCGAACGTCCGACAATGATGGTATTCGATCTCGATCCAGGCGCGCCTGCCGACATGGTCCAATGCTGCCAGGTCGGGCTTTGGCTGCGCGATTTGTTAGGCAAAATGAAATTGAAGTCGTTCGCGAAAACAAGCGGCTCAAAGGGTCTCCAAGTGTACGTGCCCCTCAATACGGCAGTTACTTATCACGAGACCAAAAATTTATCGCGCGCACTTGCGCAACATCTCGAACACGAACATACCGATCGGGTGACTTCGAACATGTCCAAGGCGGTGCGCAAAGGCAAAGTGTTCGTTGATTGGAGCCAAAACGACGAACACAAAACTACGATCTGCGTCTATTCACTCCGCGCAAGGGAAGAGCCGACTGTCTCAACTCCAGTGACTTGGAACGAAGTCGAAAATTGTCTCAAAAAGAAAAAGCCAGATCTTTTGAAATTCCGCTCGGACCAGGTCCTTGCGCGGGTGGAAAAGCTTGGCGACCTGTTCGAGCCAGTCGAAAAACTCAAACAAAAGCTACCAAAGAAGTGGGAACTTTAAGTTTGGCGGACAATCATCGAGCATGAACAGTCAACTCTGGTTTGATGGGATCGGATGGGTGGGAGCAGTAGCTCTCCTAATCGCTTACGCGCTGGTTTCTTCCAAAAGATTGGAAGGAGATTCGGCTGCCTTTCAACTTCTCAATATCAGTGGCAGCATTCTGTTAGCCGCAAACACGATCTTTTATGGCTCCTATCCGTCCACTTTTGTGAATCTGATCTGGGCAGGGATAGCCGCATTTTCAATCGCAATGAGAAAGCGAGCTCCTTCTCGTTAGATCGCTGACTAGAAATTGTTTCGTATGCGCAAAGTGAATCTCAAAGACATCCCAGAGCAGGAACGGCAGTCGCCAAAGGGAAAGTTTGGCCGCATGACGAAGAACATTTCGATCGCGCTCGGTCGTCAGCCGGACTCGCTCGATTTGACAAAGCGGCATCCGTTTGACCTTGCGCTGGTGCGGATTCCAAAAGGGAAGACGCTTTGCCCCTATCACGCGCATGCGGCGGAATCGGAACTTTATCTCGTCCTCTCCGGTCGCGGCAACGTTCGCGATAAAGATGGAGTAACTGAAGTTGGACCGGGCGATGCGTTTCTATTTCAACCCGGCGAAGCGCACCAACTCAGTAACGCAGGTGATGAAGATTTTGTTTATTATGTGATTGCCGATAATCCGCGCAGCGGCGGCACAACTGGTGACTCCTGTTATTATCCCGACAGTGGCAAGTGGGCAGTGACGAAGGAAGGAACCGAAGAATTCATCGTGAGAGGAACTGAGACCGACTATTTCGACGGCGAAGAATGATAGAAGGCTGAAATGCGGAAGGTAAACATTAACGAGATCAAAGAAGAAGCATGGCAGTCGCCAAGCGGAAAATACGCCGTCTCGTTCAAAGGAATTTCTGAAGCACTCGGACGCGAGCCTGCCTCGCTCGATTTATCCAAGCGTCACCCGTTCGACCTCGAATGGAATCGCGTGCCTCCGGGAAAATCAAATTTTCCGTACCACGCACACTCAGCGCAATGGGAACTCTATTTAGTCATTTCGGGCAAAGGAAGCGTTCGTCACAAGGTTGGCACGACTGAGGTTGTGGCCGGCGATGCGTTCATTTTCGGACCCGACGAACCGCATCAACTGAACAACTCCGGCCAGGAGGATTTCATCTTTTACGTGATCGCTAATAACCCGATCGGCGAATCGGCCTACTACCCGGATAGCGGGAAGTGGAAAGTAAATAAATCATCAGCGGCTGACCGCGTCGTCATCAAGGGTCGGGAAACGGATTACTTCGACGGGGAAGAATGAGCGATTGTCGAGCGAAGCGGCGAGCATCTCTCGATACTCTGGCATGCAAAGATAAAGCCAGAGATTCCTCGACTTCGCTCGGAATGACAGAAGGATTCCAATCATGGATTCAAACCGAGCATCGCAAGATTTTCCGTACAAAACCTACCTGAACATTCTGCACGGCCCGCTTGAGCTCATCGATGTGCAGAAGCTGGCCGATGCCTGCACCGACAAATGGTATAACCAGACGCTTTGCAAAGTGAATGACTCCGTCGTCAGGATGGCCGTGGTGCAGGGCGAATATCACTGGCACGAACACAAAGATATTGATGAATTCTTTTTCGTTCTGGAAGGACATTTCCTGATCGATCTCGAGGATCGCGTTGTCGATCTTGCTCCGAGGCAGGGCTTTGTTGTTCCCAAAGGTGTGCGTCATCGCACGCGCGCTCCTGAACGAACCGTTATCTTGATGGTCGAGCGCGCTGACATCGTTCCGACTGGCGACTAATGGATAGGGCTGTCATGTTGAGCGAAGCGAAACATCTCTGTCTATTTCCGAGGAAAATCAGTCCAGAACAACTCAGAAATTCTTCGCGTCGCTCAGAATGACATTGGAATAAAGGAAGACCCCAGCGCCACAGAGCAGCACGTGAAAATCATTTCGGGCGGACAGACTGGCGTGGATCGCGCGGCGCTCGACGTCGCGCTGAAGCACGGAATCGAATGTGGTGGGTGGTGCCCGACCGGGCGTCTCGATGAATTCGGCAGAATTCCCGCCCAGTACCCAGTTCAGGAGTTGGAAGCTGGTGGTTTCGGCAAGCGGACGTTGCAGAACGTGAAAGATTCTGATGGAACGCTCATCATTTACCCGGGCAAACTTGGCGGCGGCACGGAGCAAACAGTCCGCTTTTCTATTGAGCAACGGCGACCACACCAACTCGTCGACGCGTCAAAAATTTCAGCGGAAGACGCTGCGAAGCTAATCGCCGGTTTCGTGCACAATCACAAGATCGACATCCTCAATGTCGCGGGTCCGCGGCAGAGTGAATGGGCGGAAGGGTACGATTATACGTTTCGCACGCTCGATATTTTCCTGACACTTTGTAGCCACCGCCCTGTGGGCGGTTAGAAAGAGGACGGCTCACCGAGCCGTGGCTACAGATTACTCGTAGCGTAACGCTTTGACCGGATCCAAACGCGCTGCGAAATAGGCAGGGATCAGGGCTGCAAATGAGCAGATGAAAAAAGCGCTGATACAAATGATCGCAACGTCTCGCGGGATGACTTCCGCAGGAATGGACGAAAATTGATAGACTTCGCGCGGGAAAATCTCGATGTGCAACGTCGAGGCCAGCCAATGGCTGAATTCGTTCCTGTAACGGATTAGGGTCATCCCGAGCCCGAGGCCGGTCAGAGTTCCAAAAAGACCGACGATCGTTCCCTGGCCAAGGAACACCCAGATGATTTGCGCGATGTTCGCTCCGAGCGCTTTCATAATTCCGATCTCGCGCCGCTTTTGCACCGTCACCGTGATCAGCGTGCTCATGATTCCGAAAGCCGCGACGACTACGATAAAGAACAAGAGGAAAAACATCACGGTTCGCTCGAGACGCACGGCCTCGAAATATTGATGATTCATGTCAATCCAGGTCTGCGCGTATTGTGGCGGCTCGAGAAATTGTTGGATCGCCTGTTTCACACGCTCGGCCCCGTATGGATCATTGGTCCTGACGGTGATGCCATGCAATGCGTCATCCAGGCCGTATAATTCTTGTCCGACATAAATTGGCACGAGCAGAAATTCGGAATCGTGCAGATAGTGCCCCGTCTCGAAAATACCGGTCACGGTCAGTTCTTTCGGAAGAATCACATCTCGCAATTCGTCGACCGCTTTTTTTTCTTCTTCGCCCTTGGCGTTCTCCAGTTTCTTAACGCTGTCGAGAATCTGACCAAGATTGCCCGGTGAATAAACTGTCACCTTGTCGCCAACGCTGACTCCCAGTTTTCGTGCCAGTTCAATCCCGAGTACGGTTGAGTCACCCTCGAGATCGAGCTTGCCGTATTTGATGAATTTTTGCAGGGGGATGACTTTTTCTTCCTGCGCGGGATCGATACCGCGAATCAGCGGCGCGAGCCGCCGATTTTGAAATTCAACGATCACCGGGCCTTGAATGTACGGCGCAGTCGCAACGACGCCCGGTGTATTGTCGATCTTTGTTTTGAGCGGTCGCCAATCGCGCAACACGTCCTCAGAGCTCACGAGAATGTGCGCGTCGAAATCGATCACTTTTTGACGTAGTTCGCGGTCGAAGCCGGTCATCACTGAAATCACAAGAATTAGCACGGTCACGCCGAGCATTACGCCGAGCACAGAAATCAGTGTGATGATAGACAGAAATGTCCTCTTCGGCTTCAAGTACCGCAACGCCAGGAAAACACTAAAGGGAAGATTCAATTCAGGATTAGCGTGGCGGCAAACTCACTGCGATTCAACCGCGCTGTGGCGTTACTTCAAGGCGTACGCCTTTAATTCTTCCAGCGTGACGAACTCGAGCGCGGAGGCGTGGGTTGCTTCGAGATCAACAGGGGCGGCGCGGTTGTGATCAAGCGCGCTTTTCCAGCGCGTCACGCACACGCACCATTTGTCGCCGGGTTTGAGTCCGGGGAAGCCGAATTCCGGACGCGGCGTAACCAGATCATTTCCATCGAGCACAGAGAAATCGAGAAACTCCTCGGTAACTTTCACGCAAACCGTGTGGAGGCCAACATCTTCAGGGCCAGTGCGGCAAAAGCCATCGCGGTAGAAACCGGTCATTGGCTTAAGACAGCAACATTTCAACTCTGTCCCCAGAACATTCGTCGGCATAAAAAAAGATAAAGCGTTAGTATTTGGGAAACTTAGGGAGGAAACAATGCCAATCCGAGCGAAGTACGTTCATACAAATCTGATTGCAAGAGACTGGAAAAGGCTGGTTCGATTCTATTGCGAGGTGTTCGGATGCGAACCCGCGGGCCCCGAACGCGATATGTCCGGCGCATGGCTCGACAGTGTCACCTCGCTTAGGAACCCGCATCTTACCGGCCTTCACTTGCGTTTGCCTCGCTACGAGGATGACGCTCCAACGCTTGAGATTTTCAGCTACGATCAAATGATCGAGTGCGGACTGCCGGCACCAAACCAATGCGGGTTCGGTCATATTGCATTTGGGGTCGAGGACGTGGATCAGGCGTTGCAGGCGGTCGCGGCCGCCGGCGGCAGCGCAGTGGGAAACATTGCAACAACAAAAGTGGATGGGGTGGGTACTCTTCGCGTTGTGTACGCGTGAGATCCGGAAGGCAATATTGTTGAATTGCAGAAGTGGACCTAGCGGCAAGATCCCCGGAAAGATCACCCAATCTGTCATGTTGAGCGAAGCGAAACATCTCTAGTTGCCTTGGCACGTTGCCAGGCGAGATGATCAGAGATTCTTCGCTCCGCTCAGAATGACAGGAAGACGCCCGCTTGAGCACGCTAAACAAATACAGACGAGTTGTTATTGCTTACTGGTTGATTCCGGTAGAACCAGCACACACCTTTTTTCAGCGACTGATCGAGGATCTCGCGCGCCGGTATGACGCGCCTCTTTTTGAACCGCATGTGACAATTCACGTCGGGGCAAATTACCCCGATGCGGCTGAGAAAGCGCTCTCAAGAACTCCGCGCGAATGGCAACGCATCCAGCTCAAAGCGGTTCGGATCGATCATTCCGATGAATTTATCAAGACACTCTTTGTGCAATTCGCGCCGAATAGAAAATTGCGGCAGCTCAATGCAATTATTCGCAATGCTGCGCAAGATTCGTCTCATTACGAGCTGAAACCGCACTTGAGTCTGATTTACAAGTACATGCCGGCCACAGCTCGCCGCGAATTAGCCGATTCGATCAAAGTGCCGTTTCCTGAAGTCATTTTTGACTCACTCAAAGCTATCCGCTGCATTTCGCCTACACGAAGCCGCGCGGATGTAGATGCGTGGCGGCTCGTGGCGACGAAAAGGCTGTCTGTGTAGCGGAGGAGCTGGATTGGCGTCTGACATAGACGCCCTACAGTTCGACGACGCGATATGGCTTCCCGGTTTTGCGAAGCGCAGGTGCCGAGACGTTGTAAACGGGAATTCCGGTCGATGTTCTCCCGTCGAGGATGCCGTTGTGAGCGTGACCGTGGAAGACAGCGGTCACTTTGAATCGGTTGATTGGCTCCTCCAGCCGGCTGGACCCGAGAAACGCATAAATCTCGGGATCTTCCCCTTCAAGCGTCGCGCGGATGGGAGAATAATGAAGAACTACTATTCGCTTTTCGGTTTGCAGTTTACCCAGCGCCTGCTCCAAGCGAACAGCGTGACTAATAGATTCCTGGACAAATTGTTTAATGAGCGCTTCGCCCCAGGCGTTTAGCATTCGCCGCCCGAAACCGCCGCCGAATCCCGCGATTCCAGCGAAACCAACTCCACCTATTTCGATGGCTTCACCGTTGAGCACGTTCACGCCTGCGTCGTCGAGAACTTTAGAAATAGTTTCCGGCTGACTCGATTCGAAGTCGTGGTTGCCCAGGACTGCGAGAATCGGAATTCTTACAGCAGCGCGAATATCGGCGACGAGTTCCTCGGCTTCTTCGGGAAGCCCGTAATCTGTAAGATCTCCGCACAACAGCAGGATGTCCGCGCTGCGGGAAATCTCCGCAAACGCATCATGCAAAGTACCGCGCGAATGCTTTCCGTAATGGAGATCCGCAGTCGCTGCGATCCGTAATGGTCGCTCAGCCATTTGTTTTTAAGAAACGGAATCGCAATGCGCAATGGACGTTTTTCACAGGTGCTGCGATGTTCGCTCCAACAGGAATTGGAGGGCGGAGCTCCCCGGACGCTCGCGTGAAGGCCCTCGCGAGCTCACCCCTATGCGCCCGCTATGAGCTTCGATTACGTTATGATGTGTGATGACCACAAAGCGAGCAGCAGCCACCAGAGCGAAAAGCAGCCCCAACGATTTTCATCTTAGCTCGGTTGCAGCACTTCAAAATGCGAATGTCCCGTTTTTAATCGGCGGCGCGTTTGTGGTGGAGGTGTACGCCGGTGTTTCGCGACGAACAAAAGACTTCGACCTATACATTCGGCCACGTCATGTCGACGCCGCCTTGGATGCGCTTGCACGCGCCGGCTACGAGACAGAAGTGACCTCATCGCATTGGCTTGCCAAAGCCAAACGCGGTCGGGACTACGTTGATCTGATTTTTCGCGCCGGCAATGGATTATGCGAAGTGAATGACTCGTGGTTCGAGCGGGCACACGATCACGAGTTGCTCGGGCTGTGCGTGAAACTTGCCGCGCCTGAGGAAACGATTTGGATGAAGGCGTACATCATGGAGCGCGAACGATTCGATGGCGCCGATGTTGCGCATATTCTGTTGAGCTGCGCAGAGAAACTTGATTGGCAACATCTGGTCCAGCGTTTCGGTTCTGATTGGCGTGTGCTGCTCAGCCACTTGGTCTTGTTCGGCTACATTTACCCGGGCGAGCAAGGACGAATTCCCATGGCCGCCATGGACGACTTAATCTGGCGGTTGCAAAAGGAGGAGCCTACTAGCGGAAACAAGCGGCTCTGCCGAGGAACACTGCTCTCGCGCAAGCAATATTTGGTGGACGTGCAAAAGTGGGGATTTCGCGATGCCCGACTGGAAGAACGTGTGCATATGGATTCCCAAGATATTGCGCAATGGACGAAGGCGATCCCGAAAGAGGAGAAAGCTTTTTGACGAATTAGCGTGGCGAAGCCGTTGGCGTCGGGCTCAGTTCAGCTGGAATGGCAGAAATCATTGGTGACGGAGTTGCATCTGCAGTCGCGAGATTGGTTTTTGCTTCATCGAGGAGCTTTTCTTCTTCGGGGTAGATTTCACCGTCATCAGCGGCCTTGATGTAATCGCTGGCTGCTTCAATCTCCCTCGCTTCCGCCATTAGCAAAGCGACGTAAACAGCCGCATGCGCATCATGCAGTTGCTCGGGCGGCAAACTTCTTACAATCGCAAGAGCCTCAGCGTTTCTCCCCAGGCGCAAGAGAGAAAACGCATAAGTTACTGCGCAATTGATCTCCTTCGGGGCCCGATCGTACGCTTCCTTCGCAAGTTGATGCGATCGCTCTGTATTTTGCCCAAGGTTGAGGCCGAGCCGGGCTAGGTCCGCTGTGATCGGCGCCTCGTTGGGAGAGGTCTCATGAAGGCGGTGGAGTACGTCGTAAAGCTTGGCTGTTTCGTTCTTCGTCCGATAGAGCCGGCGAAGCTCTTCAAGCGCCTCGCGTCGCGCTGAGGGATTTTCTAGAACGCGCCACCAGAGTTCTTCGGATTGTTTGTCGAGCTCCCATTTCGAGGCAAGCCGCGCCAGGGTCAGCTCATGTTCGGGCTGCTCATTCACTAATTCTTCCACAGAGCGCCAAAGTGTTTCGAACTCCATATCGGCAGTCCCGCTGCTGCGGGAGCGTGATTGTCGTGTGGCAATTGCCTGATATGCGGCACGAAGGTATTCGGACTCGCGCCAGTTTCCACCACGCGTCCAACGCTTCAGACGCGACCAATTTTTTACCGCGGCATACGCGTCAGCGACTCCCACCGCTGTCGGTGGCGAACTCAGCTGCGCTGCGGGCAACTTGTCGATCCACTTAACAACGTCTCCAGCGAGCCCGTTTTGATTCATCCAGTCCATAAGCGCCGCGAGGTTGGATGGGTCGCGCGCAGCAAACGGTTTCACTTTCTCCAGTAGCGGGCGAAATTTTTTCTCATCGAGCTTCCGGTAAAAGTTCAGGCAGAGGAGATAATCGTTGAATGTGATCTCCGGCGACATTTGCAGTTGTTGCGCAAAACTGTCCGCCGCGGCGAGCTCATTGTTACCCACCGCATCATTCAGCAGCGCCCGCAGCGCGCCCGTTCGGTAAGGAGCCAACTTGCTGAGTCGCTGGAGAGTATCGCGCGCTTGTGCGGTTTTTTCCGGATCGCCAGAGTGAATTCGCAGCGCTGCGAGGTTAAACTGATAAAGGTCGTTGGTTGGCTCTTCCTTTACCGCGGCCGCGAACTGGTTCTCTTGCTCTGCCAAATTGCCCTCGGCACGAGCCAACCAGCCTGCAACGACGTGAAAAGCTGCCTTGTCCCGATCACTTGAAGGCACGCGATCGAGCGCTTGCCGCGCAACATCCAGTTTTCCAAAGCGCAACGCAGCGGAAGCCAGGTTAAGCAGGCTCTCCAAGTCGGTTGGGAGAAGTCGCGCTATTTGCTCGCGCCATTTTACGGCCTCCTCCAGATTCTGTTTTTCCGCTGCTTCTGCTAAAACGTGAAGGGCTGGCAGAGAATCGGGATGGCGCGCCACGAGTTCTTGTGCAGTCTGCGCCGCTTTGTTGAGTTTTCCTTCCTGTAGCAGCGCAGTGGCGCGGCGCAGCAAACGGCTTTGACGCCAGTCGTCGTACAATCTTGACCCGTAACTGAATAAAACAATACCAACCAAAAGAGCGACTGCCGATACGACAACTACAACGCCGAGGCGAGCCAGCCAGAGCCGCCGTTGGAAGAAAGACTCCAGACCGAGAAACAACTGGCGAGCTCTTCCGTGCCGGACATATTTGATTCGTTCCGCCATTCGTGTCCGTGTTTGGATGCGCGACAGTGCGCTTGCTTCTCCCAAAGCGTCTTCGTGCCCGCGCTACGCCTCAGTCGCTATCTCGGTTTCTTGAACTGGAAGAGTTGCCTCAGTTGATTGGAGGACCTGTTGCCTCAAACGTCGGCCCCAAACGTAACGTGCAAGGAGGACCTTGACTGTAGCGGTGAGCGGCACGGCAAGGAGTGGACCTATTACCCCGCCAATGATCAGACCCCACACAAAGATCGACACGATCACTGTCATCGGATGCAATCCGACATAATTTCCGACAATTCGGGGAGCGTAAAAGATGCCTTCGAGATTTTGTATCGCGATGAAAATTCCGGTTACGATTATGGGATGCGTCCAGTCGCCCCATTGAAAAGCGGCAATGAGAACGGCCGGCACCCAGCAAATGATGATCCCAATGTAAGGAATCATGGTCAGGATGACGACAAGCACACCAATCAGCGGCGCAAAATTGAGACCGAAAATCGTCAGCGTCGTCCCGATGAGTACGCCATCCACCAGACACACCAGTAATTGGCCTCGAAAGTACGCCGTCACATAACGATTGATTTCTGACAGCACGTCCGCGACCTCATCTCTGAAGGGCGATTCGCGTAGCGGCAGGTACTCTTTCCATCGCTGTTGAATGCGCGGCTTTTCGTTCAGCAAGAAAAAGAGATAAATCGGCACCAGGATGAGACTGAGCAGAAAACCTGTGACGCCAAGAAATCCGCCGATGCTTTTCTTCAGAATGTCCCAGAGCTTTCCCACCACGATCGGGAACGCTTGCTCCAATTTCGGCATTTGCTTTTCTACGTACGTTTGAATGCGCTGACGTTCAGCAGTCGTCAGCTTCGGCGGGCTTGGAGCAATAATTTCGGTTGCGGGCTCAGTAACTTGCGGCGAAGCGGCTGGAGTGACAGTCGACTGTGCGCGAGGAGAAGGAGATGCAACAGGGCCGATGAGCCAGTTCGTGAGACTTGTCGATGCAGATTTTCCGTGCGCGCCGCCAAGCAAGCCGAATGTGTGGTCGAATCGATAGATGAGATCGACTGTGTAGTCTCGCGCTCGTTCGGTGTAGGCGGGAACTTGCCTCGCAAAATTCGCGCTCTGAATGGAGATGGTGGGGATGAGCCACGCGGCCAATCCTCCCAGCGCAAAAAACGCAATCGCGAATACGAGAGCCACAGCTTTCGTGCGACTCAGCGTTCCGCGAGACATTTTCGTCACCAGCGGATCGAGCAGATAAGTGAGGATCACCGCGATGGCTACCGGGATCAGAATTGGCTGGAGGAAACTAATGATACTGGCTGCGGTCCAGATCACTGCGCCGACGATGATGACAAGGAGAACTACAAAGCAGGCAGTAAGCGCCGCCCACATGGTCTTGCGCTGCCACGCCGTGGGATATTCCTTCATGTCACATTTTGAACGCCGAACATCGGACTTCCAGCACCCAGCGTCGAATGATGGCGCGGCCGGGCAGATTAGACTCGGAGGTTCGGCGCTCGATGTTCAGTGTTCGACATCTTGTCTTGATAGCAGTCACTACGTCGGATTGGTTTTGGGCAAATCTTTGCTGATCCTTTTTTTGGTGTCCTCGACCTTCTCCGCAAGATTCTTGTTTTTCGGGTCGAGTGTCAGCGCTTTTTCCCAGGCAGCCAATGCGTCCGGCATGCGATTCAATTTCAAATAAGTGTCGCCGATGTGTTCAAATACAACCGGATCGTCGCGCTCCGCACCCTTCGCAGCGCGAAGAAGATCGGTCAATGCCTGATCAAATTTGCCTTTTCGAAATTCCACCCAACCAAGGCTGTCCAGATACGAGGCGTTGTTTGGTTCGCTCTCGAGGGCCCGCCTGATCATGGTCTCAGCTTCATCAAGATTCATATTGTGATCCGCCCACATGTAGCCCAGGTAGTTGCATGCCTCTGCCGAATTAGCTGGATCGAGCGCAATTGACTTGCGAAGCAAATCAGCCCCTTTTTCGTACAGACCAGCTTGCTCGGCCGCCGCTCCGTAATTGAAGTAAAACTTGGCATTTACTACATCGTCGTCCTGGTCGAGCTGCGCTTCGTGTAACGCCTCCTCGAAAGTTGCCACGGCTTGCTGGCTCTGCTTCGCCTCGCGCTGAGCGATCGCCAGGTAGTAAACAATCTCCGGCGCGCCTGGAAATCGGCGCCGAGCGTCTGCTAACAATTGTACCCCCCGGCTTGGGTCTTTTAAGGGTCCGACAAGCAACGCTGCCAAATGCAAATAGGTGCTGGCGTGGTTTGGATTTATCAACAGGCTTTGCTCATAATTCGCGGCGACTTTTGCAAACTTCGCTTTTGCTTCGTCAATGCGGTTTTCGCGCTGCAATGATCGCGCTTCGTCATCCAGGACCTGTGCCAGTAGATCGTAGGGCTGATATTTGTCGGGGTGCTCTTTGATGATTTGCTCAAGCATCTCGACCGCTTTGCCGCGCTGATTCGTCAGAACAAAACCCGTCGCCAATTTCTCTCGCGCATTTGCGTCCTCTGGTTGGAGTTCCAGAACTCGCAGATAAAGCGGGATCGCTTCCTTCAATTGCTGGGATGCCGCGTAATAGTCTGCTACGTCCTTGAGGATCGCGGGGTCGTCTCCGGCGTGTTCGGCTGCTCTTTTGAAAATCTCATTGACCCTTTTCAATTCGTCCGGTTTCGGCTGCGAGTCAGACTTGAAAAGAATAGCCACGTAAAGCTTTCCGAGGTGCATCCAGAAATTCGGATCGTTACTGCGAACTTTGGTGGCACGGTCCAGAGCTTCGAGCGCCTTCTTCTCTTGTCCGGCTGCAATTTCGATTTCGACCAGGCGCTGGTAAGCTTCCACGTCTGCTGGATTTAGTGCGATGGCTCGGTTGGCATAATCGATCGCCTGGTCTGTTTTCTTGAGATACCTCGCATAAATAAACGCGAGTTGGTGATAAGGCTCGGCATTATTCGGATTCGCCTTGATTGCGTCTTTCAGCACGTCAATAGCCTGTGGAAAATCGTCGTCCTGTATCAGCAAGCCCGCTACGCGCGCGGCGAGTTGCGAC
>Ga0307277_10000156_pt1 | contig 21968 bp, 21 predicted proteins | sample ER_DNA_116_FD_194473 | JGI IMG/M metagenome (GOLD analysis project Ga0307277, IMG submission 194473) | Bulk soil microbial communities from the East River watershed near Crested Butte, Colorado, United States - ER_DNA_116 | ecosystem: Environmental > Terrestrial > Soil > Floodplain | place...
CTTCCACGTACCGGCGACGCCGGGCACCGTCGCCTGACCGCCGAGCTTGCCTTCGGTGCCGACTTCGCGTGCGACGCGCGTCACTTCGCCGGCGAATGCGTTGAGCTGGTCCACCATGGTGTTGATGGTGTCCTTGAGCTCGAGAATTTCCCCGCGCACGTCGACGGTGATCTTCTTCGACAGGTCGCCGCTGGCGATGGCGGTCGAGACCTCGGCGATGTTGCGGACCTGCGCGGTCAGGTTCGAGGCCATCGAGTTGACGCTGTCGGTCAAGTCTTTCCAGGTGCCGGCGACGCCGAGCACGTTGGCTTGTCCGCCGAGACGCCCCTCGGTTCCCACCTCGCGCGCGACGCGCGTCACCTCGCCGGCAAACGCGTTGAGCTGGTCGACCATCGTGTTGATGGTCTCCTTGAGCTGCAGGATTTCGCCGCTCACGTTCACCGTGATCTTTTTCGAAAGGTCGCCGCCGGCGATGGCGGTTGCGACGTCGGCGATGTTGCGCACCTGCGCGGTCAGGTTCGAGGCCATAAAGTTGACGCTGTCGGTCAGGTCCTTCCAAGTGCCGGCGACGCCGGGCACCTGCGCTTGACCGCCGAGCTTGCCTTCGGTGCCGACCTCGCGCGCCACGCGCGTCACTTCCGATGCGAACGCGTTCAACTGGTCCACCATCGTGTTGATGGTGTCCTTGAGTTCGAGAATCTCGCCGCGCACATCGACGGTGATCTTGCGCGACAGGTCGCCGCGCGCCACCGCCGTCGTCACCTGGGCGATATTGCGCACCTGGTCGGTGAGGTTGCCGCACATGGCGTTCACCGAATCGGTCAGATCCTTCCAGGTGCCGGCGACGCCGGGCACGATCGCCTGGCCGCCCAGCTTGCCCTCGGTGCCGACCTCGCGCGCCACGCGCGTCACTTCCGAGGCGAACGAGCGCAATTGATCGACCATCGTGTTGATGGCTTCTTTGAGCTGCAGAATCTCGCCGCGGACGTCGACGGTAATTTTCTTGGAAAGGTCGCCCATGGCGACGGCGATGGTGACGTCGGCGATGTTGCGGACCTGCGCCGTGAGATTTGACGCCATCGAGTTGACGCTCTCGGTGAGGTCCTTCCACACGCCGGTCACCTCGCGCACTTGCGCCTGACCGCCGAGCTTGCCTTCGGTGCCGACCTCGCGCGCCACGCGCGTCACCTCCGAGGTGAACACGCTGAGCTGCTTGATCATGGTGTTGACGATATTCGCCGCGCGCAGGAATTCGCCTTTCAGCGGGCGCCCGTCGACGTCGAGGCTCACCGTTTGCAGCAAGTCGCCCTTGGCGACCGCGGAGATGGCGCGCGTCACTTCTGTCGTCGGCCAGAGCAGGTCGTCGATGAGGGTGTTGACGGAGGTTTCCATCTCGCCCCAGGCGCCGTGGGATAGGCCGAACTTCACCCGCTGGCGCGTCTTTCCTTCGCGGCCGACGACTTGGCCGACGCGCTCGAGCTGCTGCGCCATCCGCTCGTTGCCGGCGACGATGTCGTTGAAGGTGTCGGCGATCTTGCCCAAGAGGCCGACCTGACCGCCGGCCAAGCGGGCCGAAAAGTCGCCGACGCGCATCGACTGCAGCGCATGCAGCAGATCGTAAAGCTCAGGGGACGCGCCGCCGTCGGCTTGGCGATCGGGCGTTTCCGCGGCGGCCGCGCCGGGAGATGGGCCATTGGTCTTGACTTCGCCGACCGGCTCGGGGTTCGGTCGCATGATTTCCTCCAGGCGCGGATCAAACAGCGCAGTGTTGGGCGCACAGCGCCGCTGTCACGGCGATGCGGCGAGGCGCTGCGATTTTGGACGGATCAGCCGAAAGTGGCCAATGGAAAGTGGTCGAGGGAACTCGCGCGCGAGTGGGCGCGGGCCGATCTCGTGCCGCACGCGCGTCACATCCCGCGGCCGACGCTTCTGGCGCGAGAAATCCACAGATCGTTTGCGAATGATAACCCTCCGACCGGCTGGATCCGGCCATGTGCTTAGTACCCCTCGGCGCTTCGAGGTCGAAGCACCACCTGACGCCGCAAACGCGGGAACGGTGCAATGGTTCCGGAGCCAATCAAAATATTTTTACCTAAAAAATTGTTACATGATTTCAAACCCTTATCCGGCGAGGGCCGAACTCGGCGGGCTGAAGTCCCCACCGGGTTGGACCGGCAGGACCGGGGGGTCTCGCCCGTAGGCCGAGCGGAGCCGCGCCGGTGCCGCCTGGCTGCCGCGCGATAACCGTCCCTCGCCCATCCCGGCAGCCACTTCCCACGCCGGCGATAGTTGCGTTACGGCGCTGGAGGATTGTTCAAAAATCGCGAAAGGCGCGTTTGAAATTCCGCGGCTTATCGAGCGGGTGCCGACCCATATCTCTCCATGCTCCGCGGTGTTGGCTGCCGCGGCTTCTGCACCTCCGGAACAGGAGCAGACCATGGGCAACCAAGTTTGGTTATGGCGGGTGATGGTGACAGCGGTTGCGCTTGCCGGTGGCGGCGCCTCCATCAGCACACGCGCGCAAGCCTCTTCCTTGGGCAATGGCTATCACGCCGCACCCGGCGTCGCGCACGAGGATTCGAGCATCGACTCCGCCAATCCAACCGATGATGGTTCCATCGTGATCGAGTGCGTGGCTTGGGGCGGGACGCGCGATGGTGAGAGGGCTGAGAAAGGCTACGCGCTGCGCCTGGCGAGCATGCCGCAGCACCATCTCGGGCCCACGAAGTGCTGGCCGAGGGCACACAAGCCGATTCCGTAGGGCCACCTCCGCGCACAAGCCTGCCGCAAATGTGAGCAAACGTGATCGCAGGCAACTTGATCAGGACAGAGCGCCGGAACATGTCTTCGCCTAACTGAATGGTTGCGTAAGACATGGACCGCATGACCAGCATGGCCACCTTCGTGAAGGTGGTCGAGAGCGGGGGCTTTTCCGCGGCGGCGCGGACGCTGGGCATGTCTCCGAGCATGGTCACGGCCCACGTTCAGTCGCTCGAGGAACGGCTCGGGGTTCGGCTCCTCAACCGCAGCACCCGTCGCGTGAGCCTGACCGAAGTCGGTCATGCCTATTATGAGCGCTGCTCGCAGGTTCTGGCGGACGTGGAGGACGCTGATCAGATCGCCCAGGCTCTGCAGTCGACCCCGCGGGGGACGCTTCGCCTCAATACGTCGATCGCCATTCCGCCATTGCTTGCGCCCGTGATCCCCGAGTTCGTCGCCCTCTATCCCGAGGTGTCGATCAACCTGACGATGACCGACCGGATGATCGATCTGGTGGAGGAGGGGTTCGATCTCGCCGTCCGCAACATGCCAGTGCCGGACTCGAGCCTGGTCGTGCGTCGCGTCGCCATCTACCGGTTTGTCGTGGCGGGGGCGCCGAGCTATCTCGCCGCGCGGGGAACGCCGAAGCAACCGGCCGATCTCGCGCATCATAACTGTCTGGTTTACTCCCATTCGGGATGGGGCAACGAATGGCGCTTCGCCGCGGCGAACGGCGAGCAATCGGTCACCGTGCGGGGCAATTTGCAAGCCAACAGCGATAACGCGCTGCGGCTCGCCGCCGTCCACGGCCAGGGCCTGGCGCTGGCGCCGAGCTTTCTGCTCATCGACGAAATCAAGGCCGGTCGTCTGATTCCAGTCTTGACCGAGTTTTTACAGACCGAGCATGCCATCAACGCGATTTACCCGCACCGCCACCATCTGTCCGCGAAAGTGCGCAGCTTCATCGACCTGCTTGCCAAGCACTTCCAGACGGATCCGGCCTGGGCCGATCCGCGCGCTTCTCGCTTGATTGCGACCACGCCGGCGGCCGGTCTGCGCAAGGATGGGCCGCCAGCCGCGGCGCTTGGAATCGCCGCCGAATAACCTCCCCCACAAACAGCAGCGCAAGCCTCGTCCGACGGGGAGTCGCGAGAGAGAAACATGCCGCGGTCGATGCGGTAGGCGCGGCTTTCTCCAACGCCTGTGCGCGCAAGCACGCATCGATGCACTCTCGTCGTCATGGGCGCCGTCGTGGGCTCGCGGGCTTTGCCGCGCCCGCGGGATTTCGCTAGCTTGCCGCGGTCGCCGAAGGGCGCGGGGACGGGCTGCGGGCCATGGTGCAGGCGCAAATCGTCGTCGATGGCGTGAGCCATTGCTATCGCCCGCCGACCGGGCGGCCGGTGCTCGCGCTCGAGGACGTCTCGCTCGATGTGCGCGTGCGTGAGTTCGTCGCCCTGCTCGGACCGTCCGGCTGCGGCAAGTCGACGCTGCTCTATCTCATCGGCGGCTTTCTCCCCACGGAAACCGGCAAGATCCTCATCGAGGGCAAGCCGATCGGCGCCCCCGGGCCCGATCGCGGCATCGTCTTTCAGCACTTCGCGCTGTTTCCGTGGAAGACGGTCCGCGCCAATGTCCTCTACGGCTTGGAGCGGATGGGACTTGCGCGCGCGGAACGTGAGAGGCGGGCGCAATCCTTCATCGATCTCGTCGGCCTCAACGGCTTCGAGGACAGCTATCCCTCGCAGCTTTCGGGCGGGATGCGCCAACGCACCGCGATTGCGCGCACGCTGGCCTTCGATCCGAAAATCCTGCTGATGGACGAGCCGTTCGGCGCGCTCGACGCCCAGACCCGCAGCCTCATGCAGTCCGAATTGCTGAGTATCTGGCAGCGCACGCCGAAAACCGTGATTTTCGTGACCCACGACGTGCAGGAGGCGGTTTATCTTGCCGACCGCGTGGCGGTGATGTCGGCCAGGCCGGGCCGCATCAAGGCCCTCGTCGATACCAAATTCGACAAGAGCGATCCTGCTATCTTCAAGAACCAGGGCTTCATCGACAAAGTTGACGAGATCTGGAACCTGGTGCGCATCGAAGCGATCAAGGCGCAGGGCGGGCGGCATGCCTGAGCCGATGATGGCACGTTATCCCAACCTCCCTCCCAGGCGAAGTCGAGTTCACTCGACGTCGGCCCGTCTGCGAACTCGGGCAAGGTTCAGCAAGCACAGCGAGAGCGTGGCATGACGGCGGCGCTGCTGCGGTACGTTCCGCTGCTCTTGCTCGCGCTGGCGTGGGAGACCGGCGCGCGCAGCGGCCTGATCTCCGCGCTCGCCTTGCCGCCGCTCAGCAGTGTGCTGGCTGCGTGGGTCGAGCTTCTCAAGGACGGCGAGCTTATCAGCAACGGCGGGGCGTCGCTGTGGCGCGCCGGCGCCGGGCTCGCTCTCGCCATCGTGATCGGGGCTGCGCTCGGCATCTTCATGGCCTGGTGGCGGGTGGTGAACGTGCTGCTCAGTCCTTTGGTGGAGATGTTCTACCCGATGCCGAAATCGGCGCTGATCCCGGTCACCGTGCTGTGGCTCGGATTCGGCAACGGCTCGAAAATCCTGCTGATCTTTCTCGGCTGCATGCTGCCGGTCACGATCGGCGCCTTCAACGGCGCGCGTTCGAGCGAGCAGGCGCTGGTCTGGTCGGCGCGCAGCATGGGAGCAAATCGACTGCGCATGTTATGGGACGTGGTTGTGCCGAGCGCGATGCCCGAGCTGCTCAACGGCATCCGCACCGCGCTCGCGCTTTCCTTCATCCTCTTGGTCAGCTCCGAGCTCATCGCGGCGCGCGAAGGCCTGGGCTATTTGATCGGCTTTCTCGGCGCCAGCGGCACTTATGACGCGATGTTCGCCGTCGTCCTCACGGTGGCGTTGCTCGGGTTTGTGGCCGACCGGATTTACCTCGTCGTCATGCAACGGATGCTGCGGTGGCAGGGCTAGAGGACACCGGCGGACGGGTCGCTGAAGCGCCGCGCGAGCGCTCGCTCTATCGGTGGCTGCAACGAGCCGGTTGGGCCTTTGCGCGGATGTTTTCCATCCTTGCGCTCGCGCTCGCTTGGGAGCTTGCGGCGCGCTCGGGCGCGTTCACGCCATATATGCTGCCGGCGCTGAGCGCGGTGCTGGAGCGGATCTGGAACGACCTCTTTACCGGAGACCTCCTCACCAACACCGCCGTGACGCTCTATCGCGCGCTGAGCGGCTTTCTGATCGGTGCTGCCGCGGGTGTCGCGCTGGGCATGGGCATTTCCCGCAATCGGCTCACCAGGTGGTTCTTCGATCCGATCATCTCGGTCGGTTTCCCGATGCCGAAGATCGCCTTCCTGCCGGTGGTCATCCTGTGGCTCGGCGTCTACGACGTGTCGAAGATCACCATGATTGCCGTCGAGGCGGTGTTCCCCGTCGTTACGGCGACGGTCGTCGGCATCCGCGGGGTCGAACGCGAGCTGTTGTGGTCGGCGCGCAATATGGGCGCGGGTGAGCGCGAGCTGTTGTGGCAGATCGCCCTACCAGCGGCGCTGCCGCAAATCATCACCGGGCTGCAGGTGGCGCTCCCCATTGCGCTCATCGTCGCCATCGTGACCGAGATGTTCATGGGGGGCTACGGCCTGGGCGGGGCGATGAACACCGCCGCGCGCTTTGCCGATTCCCGCGGCGTGTTCGCAGGCATCGTGGAGATCGCGGTGATCGGTTACGCGCTGGTCAAGGGCATGACGATGATGCGGCGGCGCCTGTTGCTGTGGCATCAGGAGGCGGTGGCGCCGAGCACGGCGTGAGCGTTCAATTCGACTGCGCTGCCCGGCTGCGAAACTTCAACTCGGCGGCGACCTTTTCCAAGGTCCGGCGCACGCGTTCGGCGGAGGACGCGTCGATCGCGCTCGTATCGATGAACAGGTCGAGCCCAGTATCGTGTTCGCTGATCACCTGCGCGTCACGGCGGGCGCCGTCGATGCGGCCTTCCACGACGTAGGGCACCACCGGATGGGCGATGCCCTTCAAGGTGATCGGCTCCAGCGGACGCGCGCGCACCATCTCGCGCACGAGCATGAACGTCTCGTAGCTCAGCACGATCTCACCCGGCTGCGCAATCGATTGCAGGCGCGCGGCGAGATTGGTTTCGGCGCCGATGATCGTGTAGTCCATGCGGTCATCGCTGCCGAAATTTCCGACATTGCAGAAGCCGGTGTTGATGCCCATACGCGCGCGGAACGGCTCGGCGATCCCGCGCTGTCGCCACTGCACGTTGAGCTCGGCGAGGCGGCGCTGCATGTCCAGCGCCATGGTCAGGCATGCCTTGGCGTCTTCGACCGCCCCGCGCGAATCAGGGTCGCCGAAGAAGACGAGAATCGCGTCGCCGATGAATTTATTGACCGTGCCGCCGTGCGCCGCCGCGATCATCGACATTTCGGTCAGGTATTCGTTCAACAATGCGGTGAATTCTTCCGGTTGCATCCGCTCCGCCGTCGACGTGAAGTCGACCACGTCGGAGAAGAAGACCGTCAACTTCTTGCGCTCGGTGGCGATCTGCACGTCCTTGCCGGCGAAAATGCCGCGGTAGAGCTGCGGCGGCAGGTATTTCGCAATTTTCTTCGCCAGATTGGAAAGAAATTCGTTGGTCTTTCCCAACTCGCGATTGAAGCGCGCGATCACGCCGGATTGATGGTGCTGTAGCGCGATGAAGGCGAGACCGCTGACGGCGACAAAGGCGAAATAGAGGAGCAGATATTTGAAGGCAAAGATGTGGGCGACGATCGGTTGGGTGATGGTGAATTCCTCGATGCCGCGCACGTCGCCCACCTGCCAATCGCGTTTGAGGCTGTCGGGATGAGTGTTGTGGCAGCTCACGCAGGCGGCTGTCATTATGATCGGAGTCGCCAGCCGGACGCGGCGGTCGAATATCGAGCCGGAAACTCCGTACACGCGCGAATGCGGATTTTCCCGCAAGCTCTCGAGCGCCTGCCGCTCGAAGGCGTCGAACGCGTGCGGCGGCCGGTTTTTGAACGGGTAATCAGAGAAAAACCGGAATTGCGTATTGCCGTTGTTGCGGTTGATCACGTCGCCCAGCTCGAGCGATAGCGTGGCCGGGATGGGAATGGCACCGGGGACGTCAGGGTAATTGGGCAGCACCTGCGTCTTTTCGCCGTGAGCAAGGATACGGCCGACCACGTTGCTGGCGTAGTAATTCCGGATGGTGTCGATCGTCGAGGACAGCTCGTCGGCCTGCTCGGTCAGCGAACGCTCCGACAGGTTACGCAGGTCGAGCCAGACCGCAATGGGCAGCCCGGCCAAGACCAGCAGCACGAGCAGGATGGTGATGAAAAGCCTGCTCGCGATGTATTCGCCGATTCGCTCGCTCAAAGCCTTCGATCGAGCGGGCAGCGCCGGTCCGTCGTAGGGCGGTTCCGCGGGAAAGGGCGCGCTTGCAGCCATGCCGACCTCGCTTTCGACGTGTTCAATGTCGCCATCGTCCCCGGCCCGAGCGCGGAGAAATCCTTGCGGCTGAGCCCTCGTGCGGACTTCAGGGCCTAGGGACTGCGTGGCGGACGGAATCTAAGACTTCACCCGGCGAGGCGCCATGCGGCAAAGCCGGCGCCGACCAGCGTTTGCGGGCTCGGGAAATAGTCGATCAACTCGAATCCCTTGCTGCCGGCCGCGGCGTGGGCGACGACCCAGTCGCGAATTTCGTGCGCGCCGTTGCCGGTGCGCGGAAGCGCCTCGGTGAGAAACGCGGCGAGCCGAGCGTCCTCGCCGTCGGCGAAGTGCCGGATGCAGGCGTGATCGAACTCCTCGTCGATCCATCCCATCGTCGGCTCGCCGATCGAGTGGCTCAAGCCGCCGGTGCCGAGCACCGCGATCCGCAATGGCTCGCGGTAGCTCTCGATCGCTTGCCGCAGCAGCCGGCCCCAGGCGAGGCAGCGGCGGATGCTCGGCATCGGCTCCTCCAGGTCGTTGATGATAAGCGGCACGATGGGCAGCTCGGCATCGACCGCCATGCGCCAGAGCGGGATGCAGGTGCCGTGGTCGAGCTTGAGGCGATGCGACAGCGCGGGTTCGAAATCGCCATCTAGCGCGGTCTGCAGCAGGTGGCGGCCGAACGCGGCGTGCCCTTTGAGCCGCTCGCGCGGAAACACCTTCCGCATGAACGGTTCCGGCGGGCCGTCGTGCTCCTCGCCGATACCGATGCAGACCGCGGGCAGGTTGCTGATGAAAAAGTTGACCCAGTGATCGGGCGAGATGACGACGAGCACGTCAGGCCGGCAGGCCTTGAGGCGCCGCCCGAGCTCGTCAAAACCGGCGGCCAGCCGGTCGCGGTGGTCCGCCGCCATCGTTTCCCAATCCCGCGCGATGATCGGCCCGTGACTGGCCGCGAATGCGCCCACGAGATCAGCCATCCGCCTTTCCTTTCCCTGCCTTGAGCGCGTGCAGCCGCGCGATGAACTCGTCTTGCGGCATGCCGCGGATCTGGAAATAGAAGCGCAGCAGATAAGCGTTGACCAGCGGCGCGATCTTGCCCACGTCGTCTTCGAGCAACGCCTTGCGGATGTCCGGCTTGATGTCGTAGCGCGCGAGCACGCCAGGCATGTCGGCGCGATATTCCGCGGCGAGCTTCGCATCCTGCTGCAGATCGAAGAAGAGCTTACTCACCCAGTAATCGGTCATTGCCGCTCCGACGCCGTCTGCGATTTCCACCCGACGGCGCGAGCGATATTAGCCTGCGTTGCCGCCCATGGGGAATGGCGGCGGCCGCGTCCACCTTGCGCCCGAACGGCCCTCCCACGGGGACTGAGTAGAGAGCGCGAGAGCTTTGTTGGCCGGTGGGCGATCCCGTGTAAAATCCGCATGAACGATTGGCGCGCCGACTGTGAAGCAATCGCCGTGCCGCACACTGCAGCGCGGCGAATCTCCATTCCGATACTGCAGAGCTCTCCTCCAAAAGGGCGGATTGCGGAACGTGCCCGCGGCACGCCCGTTCATTTGCGGCGGGCGACGAGCACACACGGAGCTACAAGATGGCTATCAGAAAGTTGGAACCGGCATTGGTCCTCGGCGTCTTATCGGTTCTCGCATTGAGCACGGCGATGCCGTCGGTCGCGCAAACGCAACGGCAGCGCCCGCAGGCGCAAGAGCAGGGGTCTGCACCCGCATCTCCGCCCGCGGCGAACGCTCAACAGCGCGGTTCGTGCTGGATCCCCACCAATGACGATTTCGGCGTCGGCTACTGGGGCGCGTGTTCCGATCAGCAATCGCGCCCGGTCAAATAACGAGAACCGTCACAATTGCCTGTTGCAAGGCGGGCCCATGGGCCCGCCTTTTTACGCAATGTTTGTGCGAGCGCATGAGCCACGCGCGGCGTTGCCGATCTGTCGTTCGCGCCTATTGCAAGCGCTTCGCTGCCTCTTCCACGATGCTCAGGTCGGCGTGCTTCTTGACGTCGGGCGCCGTTTTTACGAAGCCGAGATCGTGCGTCATGTCGACGTTCCTCTGCAGCGCCGCAAGATCGGGCTGCATGTTGGGATCGTGATAGGCATCGCGCGCGGTGAAGAGCCAATCGAAGCGTTCGGGTGGTTGCTTGGTGACGCGGCCTGCGATCTCCATCGCCTCCTTGTGGTTCTTGGGATCGAGGAACCAGCGCGTGATGCGCAGCGTGTCCTCCATGAAGTCGACCATGGCGGGCCGATTCTTGTCGAGGAACGGCTTGCGCGCAGTCCACACGATCATGTCGGTCACGCCGATGGCATCGCGCTGGATGAAAAGCGTGCGGCCGATCTTGCGCAGCTCGGGATCGTAGGAAAAGGGAACGACCGCCGGGATCATGTCCACCTTCTTTTCCGACAACATGGCGCGCATGGTCGGAAAGGCGGCCTCGACCATCGTATAATCGCGCTTGTCCTCCAGGCCGAACTTGCGCAGCATCGCGCGCATGGCGACGTCAACCGCGCTGCCGGCCGCGTTGGTCATCACCACTTTGCCCTTGAGATCGTCGACCTTTGTGATCGGTCCGTCGGCGAGCACCATGTATTCCTGCGAGTAATAGCCTTGGACACCGTCGCGGAACTCGTCGGCGATGATGCGCAGGTCATCCATCCCGGCGTTCTGGATCGCAATCGCGAGCGTGGAATAGGCGAGGTTGGCGACCTCGAGCTCGCCGTTGGCGAGCGCCGTCACCATGGGCGGGGTCCCGGCGAAGCGCACCGGCTCGAGCGTGTAGGACTTGCCGAGATGGCGCGCGAGGTCCTTCTTCTCCAGCATGATCGAGGCCCAGTTGGTAACCGGGGCGACCCAGGACAGGCGGATCTTTACGGGATCGGCGGCTTGCGCCGCGGCCGCGCCGAAAAGCGCGGCGGCAGCAACGCTCGCCAGTATCAATCGCGATAAGCGCATGGACTTCCTCCTGCTGCGGATTTTTCCGGCCTTGAGCCGAATGTTGATGCCACGTTGCAGAGCGGCAGCAGTCTTGGCAAGCGCCGAATTGGCGCACCTTCCTGCCGAGATGTGCGCCCCCGGGTTTCGGCCGCGGAGAGCCGGCAGGCGCTATTCGCGCGGCAATTTTAGAAGCCTCGCCGCGGTGTCGGAGCAGATGGCGTTTCGCACCCCATCCTCGAGCGGCACGTTGTCGATGAAATGTCCCGCTTCCTCGACCGATTCGAACGGATAGTCGGCGGCGAACATCACGCGGTCGTAGCCGAGCGCATTGATCGTGCAGTTCAGCGGCTCGGCGGAGCACATGCCCGATGTCGCCACGAGGACGTTCTCCTTCACGTACTGCGACGGCCGTTTCGCGAGCTTGACCGCATAGAAGTCGGGTCCGCTGCGGCTGTCGAAGCGCCAGAGCAGGAAGGGGATGGTTTCGCCCAAATGTCCGAGCGCGAGGCGCGCGCGCGGAAAGCGATCGAACACGCCCCCGAACACGATGCGCAAAGCGTGCGAGCCGGTCTCGAAAGTCCATTCCCAGGTGGCGCGCCGCAGCCCGGTGTGTCCTTCCAAGACGGGCGCGGGCGTGACGGGGTCCGTCGGGTGCAAATAGATCAGCGCATCCAGCGCCTGCGCGCGTTCCCAGAACGGGTCGAAGGCGCGATCGTCAAGGTACTTTCCGTTGGTATGCCCGTTGATCATGGCGCCGCAGAATTTGAGTTCGCGCATGCAGCGTTCGAGCTCGTCCGCGGCGGCGGTGGCGTCCTGCATGGCAAGATGCGCGAAGCCGGCGTAGCGCTTCGGGCGCTTGTCGATCTCGCGCGCCAGCAAATCATTGGCCTCGAGCGCCTTGTCGCAGGCGGTCTTGGTGTCGCGTTCGGCCTGCACGCCCGGTCCCGCCACGGAGAGCACGCAACGTTCGATGCCGGCTTTATCCATGGCCTCGAGCCGCATCTCGTCGAAATCGGTGAGACGCGCAAGAGACGCCTGGCGTTTGTTCGTTGGAAGACCTGTTACCGTCGGCTCCCAATATTCCTGCAAGCCGTGAAACAAACAGTGCTCCTCAATCGCAATCTTCTTGACCATTGTTCCTCCCCGCTGCTTTCGCTACCGTATTCTCGTTGAAGCGCATCGAGAGGCAAAGTTCAATCTTGCTGCTGCTCGAGCGATATAGTCGTGCGGGTGGAGGGGAGGAGGTGCCGTGGCGAAAAAAATTCGCGGCGTGACGTTCGAGGAGAACTTGTCCAACAGCATGGGCCTCGAGTTCTACAATCTATCGCATCGTTTTGGCTATCAATCCCCGAACTGGCCCTATTTCGAAGATGTCAAGATCGAGCGCATCCATTATCACGCCAAGTCCGGCGTGTTATCGCAGCGCATCACCACCAGTATGCACAATACGACGCATATCGATGCGCCGGCGCACGTAGTACAGGGCACGCCGTTCATCGACGAGGTCCCGCTCCCGCATTTCTTCGGCTCGGGCATCGTCGTCTCGATTCCGAAGAAGAAATGGGAATCGATCACCTACGACGACCTGGAAAAGGCGGCGGGCACAGCGGTGCGCCCGCGCGACGTCGTCATCGTCAATACCGGTTGGCATAAGCTCTACGACGACAACGAGGACTATTTCTGCCGGTCGCCCGGCTTCGTGTCCTCGGCCGGCGAGTGGTTCGTCGAGAAGAAGGTCAAGGTCGTCGGCCACGACACGCAAGCAAACGATCATCCGCTCGCCACCGCCATCGGCCCGCACCGCAATGGCCCACTGCATCCGCATCTTGCCGAGGAATACAGGAAGTGGTCGGGCGGCCGCGACTGGAAGGAGGACTTTCCGCACTGGGAGCCTGTCCACCGCATCCTGTTCAAGAACGGCATTCTTGGTATCGAGAACGTCGGCGGCGATATCGACAAGGTCACCGGCAAGCGCTGCACCTTCGCGCTGTTTCCATGGAACTGGGAGCGGGGCGACGGCTGCATCATTCGGCTGGTCGCCATCGTCGACCCCAAAGGCTCCTACCGGATCGAGAAGGGGGAGAAATTCTAAATGCAGGTCAAACATCTCAGCGACGCCAAGCCATACGAGGCGCCCAACCACCGCGGTTATTGCTCGCTGCGGCTGTTCGGTCTTGACGCCGGCGGGCCGAAACAATTTACCGTCGGGGTTTCGCATTTCCTGCCCGGCGGGGGCGCCGGCCCGGACGCTTCCCCCACGGAAAAGGTCTATTACGTGCTCGCGGGCGAACTCACGCTGATCGCGGGCGGGAACGAGACCGTGCTCAAGGCCAACGACTCCTGCTTCATCGGGCCGAATGAACGCCGCGAGATCGTCAATCGCGGCAACGACGTCGTGACCATGCTGGTCGCGGTGTCGACGCCGCAGCAATAATGCCGATGGAGGCAACGAAGATCTAACGCAAGGACGCCTCCGTCATGTCCGAGGACTTTCTGAAAAATCCGCTCTCGCTGTTCGACATCCGCGGCAAGACCGCGATCGTGACCGGCGCCACCGGCGCCTTCGGCGCGCTCGCGGCGAAGGTGCTCGCCGGCGCCGGCGCCAACGTCATGCTTTGCGCCAACAATGCCGGTGAACTGCAAAAAGTGGCGGCGGAATGCGAAAAGCTTGGCGGCAAGGCCGAGACCGTGGCCAAGCGGCCGAGCTCGGAAGCAAATTGCGACGCGATCGTCGAGGCGGCGGTCAAGCGGTTCGGACGCGTCGATATCCTCGTCGTCGCGTCCGGTCAGAACAAGGTCTCCAAGATTGTCGACCAGAAGGCGGAGGATTTTCTCGACGTCATGGACGCCAACGTGACGCAAACCTGGTTGATCGCGCGCGCGGCCGGCCGCCAGATGCTCAAGCAAGGCCAAGGCGGCAAGGTCATATTGATGTCGTCGGCGCGCGGGCTTCTCGGGCACCCGGCCGGATACACCGCCTACTGCGCCTCGAAATCCGCCGTCGACGGCATTACCAAGGCGCTGGGCTGCGAATGGGGCGATAGCGGCATCACCGTCAATGCGCTCGGGCCGACCGTGTTTCGCTCGCCGCTGACGCAATGGATGTTCGAGGACAGCGAGCGCTCGAGGGACGTGCGCAAAGGCTTCTTGGCGCGTGTTCCCAAAGGCCGGCTCGGCGAGCCGTCGGATCTCGCGGGACCGCTGTTGTTTCTTGCATCCAAGGCGTCGGATTTCTACACCGGTCACGTCCTCTACGCCGACGGCGGCTACACCGCAGGGTGAGGATGGCGAAGATGCGCATCGCCGTCATCGGCGCGGGGCTCATGGGTCACGGCATCGCCCAGGTGTTCGCGCTCGCCGGCCATGACGTCTCCATCTACGATTCGATCGCCGCAAGCCTCGACAGCGCCACGTCGCGCATTCTCGCCAATCTCAGGGAACTCGGCGACGACCTCTCCGCGGTCGAGCGCGTGCGGCCGACCGCCGATCTCGCCGCCGCCGTGGCCGACGCGGGCTATGTGGTCGAGGCCGTCCTTGAAGATTTACCGCTCAAGCAGAAGCTGTTCGTCGAGATCGAAAGAAACGTGCCGCCGCACACGATACTCGCCAGCAACACCTCGGTCATTCCGATCACCCGAATCATGGAGGGTTTGCGCGACCGCTCGCGCGCGCTCGGCACCCATTGGTGGAATCCGCCATATCTCGTGCCGTTGGTAGAGGTGATCGCAACGCAGTGGACGTCGCAGCAGGCGATCGACGCGACGATCGCTCTGCACAAAGCCGCGGGCAAGATGCCCGTGCACGTGAAGAAGGATGTCCCCGGCTTCGTCGGCAACCGGCTGCAGCACGCCTTATGGCGGGAGGCGATCGCGCTGGTCGAACGCGGGGTTTGCGACGCCGAGACGGTCGATACCGTGATCAAGGCGAGCTTCGGCCGCCGGCTCGCCGTCTTGGGTCCGCTTGAAAACGCCGATCTCGTGGGCACCGATTTGACGCTGGCGATTCACAAGACCGTTCTGCCCGACATCGATGGACGGCCGCATCCGTCGCCCTATCTCGAGGCACTGGTGGCGGACGGCAAGCTTGGCTGCAAATCGGGCGAGGGCTTTCGCACATGGACTGCCGAGGCGCAGGCCGGGCTGCGCAGGAACGTGCTGCAGCATCTCAAGAAGGCGCGCATCGCCGATGGCAATCACTGACCGTCATGGCCGGGGATGACGAGTGAGAACGACGGAACGGGAGGCTCACATGCCCAAGGATTCATCGCGCGATCCCAGCTCCGGCATTTCGCGCCGGACGCTGGTCCGCGCTGGGCTCGGCACAATTGCCGCACCGGCGGTGCTGCGGGTCATTCCCGCCAAGGCCCAGAGCCGGGTCATCAAGATCGGCCACGTCAGCCCGAAGACGGGTCCGCTCGCCGGCTTCGGCGAGGCTGACGCTTTCATCCTCGAGCAGGTCCGCGGCATTTTGGCGAAGGGCGTGCAAAGCGGCGGTCGCACGTACCAGGTCCAAATCGTCAGCAAGGACAGCCAGTCGAGCGGCAGCCGCGCCGCCGAGGTCGCCTCCGAGCTGATCCTCGGCGACAAGGTCGATCTCATCCTTGCGTCGGCGACTCCCGACACGACCAATCCGGTCGCCGATCAGGCCGAGGTCAACGAGGTTCCCTGCATCACCACCAATTGCCCCTGGCAGCCGTATTTCTTCGGGCGCAAGGGCGATCCGGCCAAGGGCTTCACCTGGACCTATCACTTCTTCTGGGGACTCGAGGACGTCATCGGCGCGTTTCTCGCGCTGTGGGATTCGGCGCCGACCAACAAAGTCGTGGGCGGCCTCTTCCCCAACGACGCGGACGGCAACGCCTGGGGTGATGCGCAACACGGCTTGCCGCCGGCGCTTGCGAAAGCCGGCTGCAGGCTCACCGATCCCGGCCGCTATCAATTGATGAACAACGACTTCACCTCGCAGATCTCGGCATTCAAGGCGATCAATGCCGAGATCGTCACCGGCAACATGATCCCGCCCGACTTCGCCACCTTCTGGTCGCAGGCGGCGCAACAGGGCTTCCGCCCCAAGATCGTCACCATCGGCAAGGCGCTGCTGTTCCCGTCGGTGATCGATTCGCTTGGCGCGCGCGGCAACGGACTCACCACCGAAATCTGGTGGACGCCGAACCATCCGTTCAAGTCCGGCCTTACCGGTCAGAGCGCGAAGGAATTGACCGAGGCCTATGTGAGCGCCACCAGGCGGCCGTGGACGCAGCCGATCGGCTTCCAGCACGCGCTATTTGAGGTCGCGATCGACGTGCTCAAGCGCGCGAAGACGCTGGAGCCGCCGGCGATCCTCGAGGCCGTGGTCGGCACCGACTACAAATCGATCGTCGGCCCGGTGAAGTGGACCGGCCAGCCGGTGAAGAACGTCACCAAGACTCCGCTCGTCGCCGGACAGTGGCAGCGCAAGGGCGACCGCTTCGACCTCGTCATCACCACCAACAAGACCGCCACGGAGATTCCGCTCGGCGGGGAGCTGCAGCTGTTGTCGTGAATTGACAACGCCTCAGGCGAGCGCAATGGCGCCCATTCTCCGCTTCGACAGGATATCCAAGCGGTTCGGCGCCGTCGTCGTTGCGGACGCGATCGATCTCGCGCTCGCCGAGGGCGAAGCGCTCGGCATCATCGGACCGAACGGCGCAGGCAAGACCACGTTGTTCGGCATCGCCAGCGGCACGCTGGCGCCAGACGCCGGCCGCGTCCTCTTTGCCGGCGTCGACATCACGCATCTTGCGCCGGACCGCCGCTGCCGCATGGGCATCGCCCGGTCGTTTCAGATTCCGCAGCCGTTCAGCGGCATGACGGTGTTCGAGAATCTCGTGGTCGCCGCGGCGTTCGGCGCCGGCCGTCGCGAGCGCGAGGTCTATTCGCGCTGCGTCGAATGGCTCGACCAATGCGGCCTCGCAGCCAAGGCGAACAGACTCGCCGGCACCCTCACGCTGCTCGACCGCAAGCGGCTCGAGCTGGCGCGCGCGCTCGCCACGCAACCGCGCGTGCTGCTCCTAGACGAGGTCGCCGGCGGCCTCAGCGAACACGAATGCGCGGCGCTGGTAAATTTGATCCGGGATATTCGCCGCAGCGGAGTCTCGATTATTTGGATCGAGCACGTCGTGCATGCGCTCACCGCCCTCGTCGACCGGCTGCTCGTCCTCTACGGTGGCGGCTTCATCGGCGAGGGCGCGCCGCACGACGTGATTGCCTCTCCCGCCGTGCGCGACATCTACATGGGGATCCCCGCCGATGCCTGAGCCGCTGCTCGACGTGCGCGCGCTCGATGCCTACTACGGCGACTTTCAGGCGCTGTTCGGCGTCTCCTTGCGTGTGGCGGCAGGCGAGGTGGTCGCGGTCATCGGCGCCAATGGCGCCGGCAAATCGACCCTGCTCAAATGCATCGCCGGCGTCATCCCGTCGCGTCGCGATGCCATCCTGTTCGACGGCGAGCCGATCGGCGATGCGCCCGCGCACACAGTGGTCGCGCGCGGCATCGCGCTCGTGCCGGAAGGGCGCCGGCTCTTCTCCTCGCTCTCAGTCGAGGAAAACCTGCTGATCGGCGGACAGCTCGGACGGCCGGGACCGTGGCGCCTTTCTCGCATCTACGAGCTGTTCCCGACGCTGGCCGCGCGGCGTCGTGTGCCCAGTACCTCGCTCTCCGGCGGAGAACAGCAGATGGTCGCGATCGGGCGCGCGCTGATGTCCAACCCGAAGCTTCTGCTCTGCGACGAGATCAGCCTCGGTCTGGCGCCCGTCGTCGTGCGCGACGTCTATGCGCGCCTGCCGGCGATCGTCAGCGAAGGAAGCTCCCTCATCATCGTCGAGCAAGACATCGTGCAGGCGCTCAAGGCGGCAGACCACGTCTATTGCCTGCAGGAGGGCCGTGTCGCGCTTGCCGGCGCCGCGGCGACGCTGACGCGCGAAGCGATCTCGGCGGCTTACTTCGGGGCGTGAAGAATGAGCACAGTGACGCAGTGTTGGCGGCTGGCGATGCATTGAGCCGATGGAAAAGTAACCGCGATGGAATGGGCCAACATCGTCATCCAAGGCGTGCTCATCGGCGGGCTGTATGCCATGTTCGCCGCCGGGCTTGCCCTGATCTTCGGGGTGATGCGCCTCGTCAACATTGCGCACGGCGATCTAATCGTGCTCGCCGCCTATATCGCGCTGATGACGACCGACACGCTCGGGATGAATCCGCTGCTCGCGATCCTGATCGTGGCGCCGATCATGGCGGCGATCGGCTATTGCCTGCAGCGCGCGCTGCTCAACCGCACGCTCGGTGACGATCTGCTGCCGCCGCTCTTAGTGACGTTCGGGCTCTCCGTGATCATTCAGAACGCGCTGCTTGAGCTGTTCACCGCCGACAGCCGGCGGCTGAGCGCCGGCGCGATCGAAGTCGCGAGCTTCCCGCTGGCACCGGGCATCTGGATCGGGGTGCTTCCTCTGCTGCAATTCGTCGTCGCTGTGGCCGTGATCGGCGCGCTGCAGCTTCTGTTCTATCGCACTGCGTTCGGCCGCGCCTTTCGGGCGACCGCGGATGACCAGTCCGTCTCCCAATTGATGGGCCTAGACAACCGGCACGTCTTCGCGCTCGCCATGGCGCTCTCGCTCACAGTGATCGCAATCGCCGGGGTGTTCATCGCCGTGCGCACCAATTTCGATCCGGCGATCGGGCCGGCGCGGCTGATCTTCGGCTTCGAGGCCGTCATCATCGGCGGGCTCGGCAGCATGTGGGGCACGCTAGCCGGCGGCATTATCCTCGGCGTGTCGCAGGCGATCGGCGCGCAGATCAATCCAGGCTGGCAGCTCTTGGCCGGACATCTCGCCTTTCTGCTCATTCTGGCGCTGCGACCGGAAGGGCTGTTTCCGAAGGTGAAGGGATGACCGCCTCGTTCAAGGTCGAGCACGCGACGCGCTCGAGCCGCATCGGCATGGCGGCATTCGCAATGGCCTTGCTGCTGCTTGCCGCGGCGCCGGCCTGGGGCGGACGCGACGACCTGCGGCTGCTCGCGGAAATCTACGCCTATGTCGCGCTGGCGAGCCTGTGGAATCTGCTTGCCGGCTATGCCGGGCTCGTCTCCGTCGGCCAGCAGGCTTACGTCGGCCTCGGCGCTTACGTGCTGTTCGCCTCGACCATTTTGGCCGGGGTTCACCCGCTGCTCGCCGTGCCGGTCGCGGGCGCGGTTGCGGCGATCGTCGCGCTGCCGGTTGCGGGGCTGATGTTCCGCCTGCGCGGCCACTACTTCGCCATCGGCACCTGGGTCGTCGCCGAAGTGTTCCGCCTAAGCGCGTCGCAGATTTCCGCGCTGGGCGGCGGGTCCGGCATCAGCCTCCCGGCGTCGATCGTGACCGCGATGGCGCCGAGCCGGCAGCTGCGCGAATTCCTGATCTACTGGGTCGCACTCGCGCTCATGGTCGCGGTCCTTGCCGCGATCGTGCTGTTGCTGCGCTCGCGCTATGGGCTGGCGCTGACCGCGATCCGCGACAACGAACTGGCGGCGCGATCGAGCGGCGTCGACGTCACGCGCACCAAGCTGGTGGTGTATATTTTGACTGCCCTGGGGACGGCGATGATCGGCGCTTTGATCTTCCTGCAGAAGTTGCGCATTTCTCCCGACACCGCGTTCAGCGTCAACGACTGGACCGCCTTCGTCATCTTCATCACGGTGGTCGGCGGGATCGGCCGGGTGGAGGGGCCGATCATCGGCACCATCGTGTTTTTCCTGCTGCGGCAGACGCTTGCCGACCTCGGCAGCCTTTATCTGCTGATGCTGGGCGCCGTCGCCATCGCGGTGATGCTGTTGGCCCCAAAGGGCATCTGGGGCTTTCTCGCCGGGCGCTTCGGCTGGCAGCTGCTGCCGCTGGAGCGGCGCTTGCGCTTTGCGGCGGATGCCCGCACAACGTGATCCCTGAAAGAGCGTCCGCCGATAGACCGGGAGAGAACAATGCCTGCGAAATCCGACAAGGTCATCATCACCTGCGCCGTCACCGGGGCGATCCATACCCCCACCATGTCGGACGCCTTGCCGGTCACGCCCGACGAGATCGCCGAGCAGGCCATCGGCGCCGCCGAGGCCGGCGCGGCGATCCTGCATCTGCATGCGCGCAATCCCAAGGACGGCCGTCCGACCGGCGACCCCGCGATGTTCATGCAGTTCCTTCCGCGTATCAAGCAATCGACCGACGCCGTGATCAACATCACCACCGGCGGATCGCCGACCATGGCGGTCGAGGAGCGGTTGGCCGGAGTGATGAAGCTGTCGCCGGAAATGTGCTCGCTCAACATGGGCTCCATGAATTTCGGCCTCTACCCGATGGTCGCCCGCTACAAGAGTTGGAAGCACGAGTGGGAGGAGCCGTATCTCACCGGGACCAAGGAGACCATCTTCCGCAATACCTTCGCCGACATCGAGAAGATCTCGAAGCTGATGGGCGAGGGGCATGGCACCAAGTTTGAGCACGAATGTTACGACGTCGGGCATCTTTACAATCTCGCGCACGGCGTCGACCGCGGCTGGTTCAAGCCGCCGATCTTCCTGCAGCTGATCTTCGGCATTCTCGGCGGCATCGGCGCCGACATCGACAATCTGATGTTCATGAAGCGCACCGCCGACAAGCTGTTCGGCGACGATTATTCCTGGTCGGTGCTCGGAGCCGGGCGCTTTCAGATGCCGTTTGCGACGCAAGCGGTGATGATGGGCGGCAACGTGCGCGTCGGTCTCGAGGACAGCTTGTACATCGGCCGCGGCAAGCTCGCCAAAAGCAACGCCGAGCAGGTGTCGAAGGCGCGGCGCTTGATCGAGGAGCTCGGATATCAAGTGGCGACGCCGAAGGAGGCGCGCGAGATTCTGGCGCTCAAGGGGGCGGATCGAACGAAGTTTTGATTGCGGAGGACAAACGGCGCTAGCTCGACCTCATGTTGAGGAGCATCGCAACGCCAGACGCACGACGGCTGGGCGCACCAATACGGTTACGCTGCGATGCGTCTCGAAGCATGAGGGGACACCCCGCCGACAATGTCGGCGCGACCCCAGGCCGCCCTCATCCTTCGAGACGCGCGCACGCCAATTCGAGGTTGCCGAGGCTCCGCGACCGCGCGCTCCTCAGGATGAGGGCGGGTAGAAGGTGACATCAATGGCAACTGAGACGATCGTCGACATCTACTGCCACATTTTCCCGGACGCGTTCTTCCAGGAGATGAACCGCATTGCGCCGCGGCTGGGCAATATCGGGGCGCGGCTGCGCAGCGTCAAAAAGCTGTTCGATCTCGACGAGCGCTTCCGCGAGATGGACCAGTTCGGCGACTACCGCGAAATCATCTCGTTGCCGAACCCGCCGATCGAAGATCTCGCCGCCGACGAGGCCGCCTTGAACCTCGCGCGCATCGGCAACGATGCAATGGCGGAATTATGCGCGCGCCATCCCGCGCGGTTTCCGACCTTCGTCGCGGCGCTGTCGATGACCGACGTCGAGCGCTCGGTGCAGGAGGCGCGCCGCGCGGTGAAAGAGCTCGGCGCCGGCGGGGTGCAGATCTTCACCAATGTGGCCGGCCGCCCGCTCGACGAGAAAGCCTTCGAGCCGATTTTCGCGACCATGGCCGAGCTCGACCTGCCGATCTGGCTGCATCCGGCGCGCACCGCGAGCATGCCGGACTATCCCAAGGAGCAGAAGTCGCGGTTCGAGATGTGGTGGTGCTTCGGCTGGCCCTATGACACCTCGGTGGCGATGGTGCGCATCGCCCTTTGCGGATTGCTCGATCGCTATC
>Ga0307277_10000157_pt1 | contig 21963 bp, 18 predicted proteins | sample ER_DNA_116_FD_194473 | JGI IMG/M metagenome (GOLD analysis project Ga0307277, IMG submission 194473) | Bulk soil microbial communities from the East River watershed near Crested Butte, Colorado, United States - ER_DNA_116 | ecosystem: Environmental > Terrestrial > Soil > Floodplain | place...
GGGGGAGGAGCTGGCCCCAACCAGCGCGCTGCGTCCGACCGCTCAGGCGATTGATCCCCGCAGTTCGCTGAACCACTTCAATCGTTGGCGGTACGGCACGGCCGCATTCGCCGGGGACGTCGAGGGCAGCACGAAGAGCCGCGTCTCCGCCAACCGCCGCTCCTGTTCGCCGAGGTCGGTCCGTTCGCCGAAGGTGCCTCGGTAGGCCTCCTTGCCGACGAACGCCAGCCAGCTCGGCTGGAGCTCCTCGGCGAGTGCGCTCAGCCGTTCCGCCGAGCCGGCGAAATCGCGCCGGCGGAGGTCGCTCGAGCCGCGGGTCGTTCGAACTGCGGCGTTCGTCAGGCCGATCCCGAACTCGAGCGCCTCGAACTGCTGCTCGGGCGCGAGCAGCCGCGGCGTGAAGCCGGCGTCGTGCAGCAGCCGCCAGAAGTCGTTGCGCGGGTTGGCGAAGTGCGCCCCGGCAGCCGCCGAAACGGAGCCCGGATTGATCCCGCAGAAGACGACCCGCAGATTCGGCGCCAGGACGTCCGGAACCGCGCTTGCGCCGCCGCCGCTCAGCGGCGCGCGGCCGAGCGCGGCCGGCATGGGCCGGGGCCGGCACTCGACGACCAGCTCGAGCCGAGCCCGTGCCACCGAGCCGCCCGGCGGCCCGAGCTACGCCCGGGAGTCCAGACCCGCCACGAGCGACGGCTGCCGCGGAGACAGGTCACGCGGCCAGTCGGGGCTCGCGCACGTCGAGCCGGTGCTCGAACAGGCGGCGGAGCCGCTCGCCGGTCAAACGAATCTCCTCTTGCTCGGGCCGCTCGACCCGGAAGACCTTCACCGATTCGTCCGTGCCGCCGTAGCAGCGGCAATAGCACTCGGCCTCGCTCAACGTCCGCAGCCTGCGCATCTGCGCCGAGACTAGGTATCAGCCCGGACGGAACCCCTTACTCGTACTGCAGAGCCTTGAGCACGTTCAGCCGAGACGCATGACGCGCCGGGTAGACGGCAGCAAGGACACCGACGACGATCGCCGCCGCCACGAAGTAGACGAGTTGCAGATAGGGCACCGCGAAGACGATTCCCTGGCTCGAGAGGGCATGCGTTATGACCAGCGCCAGGAAGATGCCGACAACCATCCCGAGCGCGGCTCCCATTAGCGCCGTGACGATGCTCTCGTAGCGGATCATCATCCGCACCTGTGTACGCGTCATCCCGACCGCGCGGAGCATGCCGATCTCCCGGGTCCGTTCGTAGACGGTCAACACGAGCGTGTTCACGATTCCGAGCAAGCTGACGACGACGGAAAGAGCCAGCAGGACGTAGAGCAGGTTGAGCAGCTGGTTGATCGGCTTCTCGAAGTTCTTCTTGAACTCGTCTCGCGTCTGCACCTTCGCGTCGGCGAATCCCTGGACGTCGTTCTTCAGCGTCTGCGTGTTGCCGTCGCTCACGCCGCCCGGGGTGTTGATCAGCACCATCTGGTCCTGCGGACGTGGATAGTGGCTGTCGAAGAGCTTCGTCGAGATGATCAGGTCGCCGAAGGGTGACCCGCCCTTCGGCTTGTCGTAGGTGCCAAGCAGGGCCACCGGCGCCTTCTGCCCCGACGGGAACTGAAGGACGGCCCGGGACCCCGCGCGGAGATGGTGGCTCTTCGCGAAGTCGGAGTCTGTGAAGAAACCGGTCGTGCCCAGTCGAGCCGGCACCGAGTTGTTGCCGAGCTTCCAGTCCAGGTGGATGACCTTGGGTGCGTTCGCGTCGACGGCGCTGATGTCGTGGACCGAGCCGAGGAAGCGGGCAGAGCCGGCGCGGATGGGCGAAACGACCGTGACTGCGGGCTTCCCGTCGAGCGAGGCGCCCGCTGTTGCCGAGATCGGCGCGAACGAGCTCGATGAAGTGATCGCGTAATCGGCGATGAAGAGCTTGTTGACGGCGTCCTCGAAGGGCGCGCGCAGTCCTTGGGCGAAGAGCGCCACAAAGGTGACGAGAGCGAGGCCGATCATCAGAGCGGAGGCGGTCGAAGCGGTCCGCGCCGGATTCCGAGACGCGTTGTCCCGCGCGAGGATTCCGGCGGCACCGCCGATCTCGCGGGCCGGCCAGCCGAGGAGGTTCGCAAGCGGTCGCACGACCCGCGACGCATTCAGCGAGACGCCGAAGAACAGCAGCAGCACGCCGAGACCGATCGCGAGCAGGCGTGGCCCGGTTCCGGCGCCGCTCGCCAGCGAGCCGAGCGAGACGAGCGCGATCGCGACCAGCAGGACGACAAGGGAGGTCGTGGGGCCGTAGCGCGCGAAGCGCGACGGCGGCAGGACGGACCCTTCGCGGACGGCGGCGATCGGCGGCACGCGGGTCGCCCGCCGCGCGGGGCGGAGGCTGGCAAGCACCGTGATCACCGTGCCGACGAGCAGCGAGACGACGATCGTCCGCGTCGCGAAGATCGTCGCTCCTTGCGGCAGGTTGATCCCGATCGCGACGAAGAGCCGATTGAGCCCTTTCGCGAGCAAGAGCCCGAGGAAGAGCCCGACCACGGAGCCGATCAGGCCGATGATCAGCGCCTCGAGCAGCACCGACCAGAGCACCTGCCGGCGCGAAGCTCCGATCGTCCGCAGCGTCGCGAACTCGCGCATGCGCTGGGCGATCGTGATTCCTAGCGTGTTGGCAATCACGAACGCGCCGACGAAGACGGCAATGCCCGCGAAGGCGAGCAGTGCGTACTTGATCACGTCGATGAAGCCGCCGAGGGACTTCTTGTCTTCCTTGACCTGAGCCTGGGAGCTCCGGACCGTGGCCGCCGATGGCAAGAGTGGGGAGATCTCCGCGACGAGCTTGGTCGACGGCACTCCGGCCTTGGACTGCACCTGGATCGCATCCAGCTGCCCGACCTTCTCGAAGAGCCGTTGCGCCGTCGGCTGATCGAAGATCGCAAAGGTGACGCCACCGAGCGAGACGTTCGCGGTGTACCTGGCGATCCCGGCGATCTCGAACTGCTCGACGGGCCCGTAGACCTGCACTCCGATGCGGTCACCCGGCTTCAGGTGCTTCTTGCCGGCGGTCGCCTTGTCGATGACGACCTGCTTCGGCCCCGTGGCCCAGGAGCCGCTGACGAGCTTCGAGGGGTTGAAGCGCATGTCCGCGTTCGGGTCGAGCGAGAAGCCGAGGCTCGGCGCGTTGCCGGAGCTGATGAGCTTTCCGTCCGAACCGACGAGCTTGACCGTGTCACTCGATACCGAGCCCTCGGCAAAAGCCACATCCGAAAGCGCCTGGACCTTCGTCAGCACGGTCTCGGGGAACGTCGGGTTCGGCGCGCCGTTGCCGTTCGTGTTCGAGAACGCCGCCTTGCCGCTGATGATTGCGTCCGCGTTCTTGTACGAGGTCTTGAAGATCGTGTTGAAGCCGTTGTTGATCGTGTCCGTGAGCACGTAGGTGCCACTGATCATCGCGACGCCGAGGACGATTGCGAGCCCGATCAGGGAGGCGCGAAGCTTCCGGGCGGCGAGCCCCTTCAGGGAGACGGCGAGCATCAGTCGACCGTCAGCTCGTCCATGGCCGCGATCACGGCGCTCGGGTCCGACCGCGGTAGGTCACGGACGATCAGGCCATCAGCGAGGAAGAGGATCCGGTCGGCGATCGCGGCCGCGCGCGGATCGTGCGTGACCATCATCGTCGTCTGGCCATAGGAGTCCACTGAGTGGCGCATCAGCTCGAGGATCTCCTCGCTCGTCTTCGAGTCGAGGTTTCCGGTCGGCTCGTCCGCGAAGACGACTGTCGGTCGCGAGACGAGCGCGCGCGCGATTGCGACACGCTGTTGCTGGCCGCCCGAAAGCTCTGCGGGACGGTGGCTACGCCGGTCCTCGAGACCCACGGTTTTCAGCAGTCCCTCGAACCATTCCTTCTCGGGCTTCTCGCCGGCGATCGTCAGCGGCAGCAGGACGTTCTCCTCGGCCGTCAGCATCGGCAGCAGGTTGAAGAACTGGAAGACGAATCCGATGTGCTTGCGGCGAAGCTTCGTGATCTCCGTGTCGCTGAGCTCGCCCAGGCGTGTCCCCGCCAGCACGACGTAGCCGCCGGTGGGTACGTCGAGTGCAGCGAGGATGTGCATCAGCGTCGACTTGCCGGAGCCGGAGGGCCCCATTACGGCGGTGAGCTTGCCGCGCGAGATCTCGAGGTCGACGCCGCGGAGAGCGTCGACGGCGGTGTCGCCCTCGCCGTAACGGCGGGCCAGCTCGTGAGCCTCGACGACGGGCCCGGTCGGGGCAGCCTCAACGATGCCCTCGGCGGGCAATGCGATCGATTCAGTCATGTCCTCTCCCTCTTCAGAACTCATAAAGACCCTTGCACGGTTGCAGCCGAGAAGCAAGGGTCATTTCGCACCCGTTGCTAGCGTGGGCGCATGAGCACCGTTACGTTCGACGTCGCCGCCACGCGAGCCCGCTTCTCGGCGCTTCAGAGGGAGCTCGCCTTCTTCGACGGTCCCGGCGGGACGCAGGTCCCGGACGGGGTGATCGGGGCGATCGCCGCCTACCTGCGTGAATCGAACGCGAACGTGAGCGGCCCGTACGAGACGAGTCGGCGGACGGAGCGGCTCGTCGCCGACTCGAGGCTGGCCGCCGCCTCGTTCCTCGGTGGGTCCCCGGACGAGGTCGTCTTCGGCGCCAACATGACCACGCTCAACTTCGCGCTCTCCCGGGCGGCCGCTCGGGAATGGAGCGAAGGCGACGAAGTCGTCGTGACTCGCCTCGACCACGACGCGAACGTCTCGCCGTGGCTCGAGCTGGCGCACGACCTCGGTCTGCTCGTCCGCTTCGTCGACATCCGCGAGGATACGACGCTCGACCTCGAGGATCTTGCGGCGCAGCTCGGCGAGCGCACGCGGGTCGTCGCGTTCCCCTGGGCCTCGAATGCCGTCGGCACCCTCGTGGACGTCGCCCGTGTAGCCGAGCTGGCGCACGAAGCCGGCGCGCTCGCATGGGTCGACGCTGTCCATTACGCGCCCCACGGACCGATCGATGTCGTGGCTGCAGGAGCCGACGTCCTGATCTGCTCGCCGTACAAGTTCTTCGGCCCGCATCTCGGACTCGCCTACGCTCGCGCCGAGCTGCTCGAGCGGTGGCGACCCTACAAGGTGCGGCCGGCAGCGGACGAGCCGCTCGGCCACCGCTACGAGACGGGAACGCTGCCACACGAGCTGCTCGCCGGCTTCGTCGCCGCCGTCGACTACGTCGGCTCCGTGGGATGGGACGCGATCGTCTCGCACGAGCGCGAGCTGGGCCGGCAATTCCTTCAAGGCTTGCCGCCGAGCTGTCGGCTGTACGGCTTGCCGGGGATGGACGGCCGAGCTCCGACCTTCGCCCTGACGATCGACGGCCTCGCGCCGGACGAGGCGGCGCGAAGGCTCGGCGAGCGCGGCCTCGCGGTCTGGCACGGCAACTATTACGCGCTGGAAGTGATGAAGCGGCTCGGGCTCGAGGACTCGGGCGGCGCCGTCCGGGTCGGGATCGTGCACTACAACACCGCGGAGGAGGTCGACCGTCTGCTGAGCGAGCTCGAGCGCCTCTAGGCAGGCACCTGGTGCCCGTCCCTGAAACGGGTTCGGCCCTAGGTTTGCTGCGGCGCCGGACGGGCGCTCCAGCGCGTCGCGGCGCTGGCGCGGGCGAAGCTGCGCGCGGCCTGCTCGTCGACCGTCAGCACGACCGGGCCGTGGACGATCAGCCCCTCGTCGGCACGCTCCTTCAGCAGGTCAAGGAGGAACCCCTCCACCAGCCACTCGCGACCGGCCGCGACGGAGGCGCGCAGCCTGATCCGGACGAGCCGTTCGTCGAGCTCGTTGACCTCCTCGATCCAGGGCCGCCTCGCGAACGTCGTCGGCCCCTCGGGCAGGATCCGCTGCACGGCGAGGACGAGATTCTCACCGCGCTCCCGGTCGCTCACGAAGAGCTCGATCGCCAGCTCCTTCAGGCCTTCAGGCAGCACGCGGACTGCGGGGATCTGCGAGTTCGAGACGTGGATCGTCTCCCCGTCGACGGCACGCAACTTGGTTCGGCGCAACGAGACATCCTCGACGACGCCCTGCAGCTCGAGCGTCGGGATCGCGATCGTGTCTCCAACCGCGTACCAGCGCTCCGCGAACATCATCGTTCCCGCGATCACGTCCATCAGCACGCGCTGCACCGCAAAGCCGGCGAGGATGAGCACGAAAGACGCGCCCGCGAGCGTCGAGAGCTTGTCCAGCCCGCCGGTCAGCTGGGCGGCGGAAAGGACCATCGCAACGGCGAACGCCGCGTACCCGATCGCAGCGCGGATGACGGCAACGGTCGTCTCCCGCCGCTTGACGTTCGCGATTCGGAGAACGACGTTCGCGGCAGCGGCCTCGTTCTGCCGGTCGTGCCAGACGAGCACCGTGCGGGCGACGTAAGCGGCGCCGCGCGAGACGAGCCAGGCGGCGGCGAACAGACAGATGACGGTGAGCACGTGCAGCATGTCGAGCATCGTTTCGTCAAGCTAGCCGACGCCCTTAACACCACCGCAAGGCCTGTCTCCACATCCTTACCTCGACTTAACGTGGCCGAACGGCACTGCTGATGTGGCACGAGCTCGCACACCGCCTCGAGGGCCGGCTGATCGTCCTCGAGCCCATCCGCGCCGAGCACGAGCAAGGCCTGCGCGCGGCCGCGGCCGATCCGGTCGTCTGGCGGTGGATGCAGCTCGACGGAAGCACGCTGGAGGGCTTCGATCGCTGGTTCGCCCATGCCCTCCGCGAGGCCGCCGCGGAGCGCGAGGCTCCCCTGGTCACCTCGGAACGCGACGGCGGCCGGGTGATCGGCAGCACGCGCTACCTGTCGCTGCGTCCCGAGCATCGTGGGGTCGAAATCGGACACACGTGGCTGGTTCGCTCCGCGTGGTCGAGCGGCGCGAACGTCGAGGCGAAACTGCTGATGCTCGAGCAGGCCTTCGACCGCGCCGGCGCGATGCGCGTCGAGTTCAAGACGGACGCGAGGAACGTCGAGTCCCGCCGTGCGCTCGAGGCCTTGCCCGCGACGTTCGAGGGCATCTTCCGCAAGCACATGCTGATCCACGCCGGAATCCGCGACTCGGCCTACTACGCGATCCTCGACGAGGACTGGCCGGAGGTGAAGACGAACCTCGAACGGCGGCTCGCAGCCAAGCGATCCTAGAAGACGAAGGCGAGGTCGCCGAGGTTCTTCTCCGGAAGCTCGAGCGTGCCGCGCCTGGCGACGACGAAGAAACGCCGACCAGTCGACGAAGTGGCGGTGAAGACGATCGTGCGCCGGCCGATCCAGAAGCCGATCACGTCCTTCGCCACCCGCGTGTGGGACGAGGGCACCTGGATGACACGACCTGGGTAGCGCCGGGCAAACCCCTGCAGACCGGGCAGAGGGTCCTCGCTCAATCTGATCCGTTGCACGCGCGCCGCGCGGACGAAGTACGCCAGGTCGCGCGCGGCCGCGCGATCGTTGAAGAAGTGGCGCCCATTCGGGGTCAGCCAGATCTCGACGGCGTTCCGCGTCCCGAACGCATCGTCCCAGCGGTGCCCGTAGAGCCCGCCGAGCTCGCAGCCCTCGTAAGGCCCGACGAGGCGATGCCACTGGAAGCGGAGACGGCGCGTGAACCGACCGATCAACGTGTACTCGGCGCTCTGCCAGACGCCGTGGGCGAAGTGCGCGCGGACGCAGCCGAACATGAGACCGCTCGGGCCGGTGAGCAGGCGATGCGCGGTGCGGCCGGCATGGCGCAGGTCGAAGATCGCAATGCCCGACGCGTAGACATCGACCCGAATGCCCTGCGCCTCGCCATGCTGCAACGGCCGAGGGGCGGACGCTGCAGCCGCGGTGGCGAGCGCGAGGACGGCGGCAGCGACTACGGCGACAGACACCTTGCCTCGCACGTGACGAAGCATAAGAGGCGCGTGCGCTGCCGTCACGGCCGCCGCTAGCATCCGGCGAGTGTCCCACGGCGAGTTCGTCCACACCGAGCAGGTGCGCTTCCGTGACCTCGATCCGATGGGCCACGTGAACAACGCGGTCTTCCTGACCTACATCGAGCAGGCTCGTGTCGACTTCTTCGCCCGGGCCGGTGCCGCGAGCCGGCTCGAAGACATGAACATGATCCTCGCGCGCGTCGAGATCGACTTCAAGGCCCCTGTACGCCTCGGGCAAGAGGTCGAGATCTCGGTCCGAGCCAGCCGTTTCGGCACGAAGAGCTTCGACCTCGACTACGAGCTACGCGTCGACGAAGAACTCGTCGCCGAAGCCAAGAGCGTCCAGGTCGCCTACGACTACGACCGGCACGAGCCGGTCGCGCTCCCGCCCGACTGGCGCGAGAAGCTGACTGCGATCCCCGCATGAGCACGTTCGAGCGGCATTCACTCGGCAACGGCCTCCGTGTCCTGCTGGCCCCGATGCCGCAGGCAACCTCGGTGACCTGCATGATCATGCTCGCCGCCGGCTCGCGCTATGAGACCAGCGAGACGAGCGGGATCGCCCATTTCGCCGAGCACATGTTCTTCAAGGGCACGGAGCGGCGCCCCACCGCACGCGACATCGGCATGGAGGTCGACGGGATCGGCGGCGAGTTCAACGCGTTCACCGGCAAGGAGTACACGGGCTACTACGTCAAGTGCGCGACCGAGTTCCGCGACACCGCGCTGGACGTGCTCGTCGACATGCTCCGGAACTCGAAGTTCCCTGAGGACGAGATCGAGCGCGAGAAGGGCGTGATCGTCGAGGAGATGAACATGTACTACGACACGCCGCGCGACTTCATCGGCGGCGTCTACGAGGAGCTCCTCTACGGCGACCAGCCGCTTGGCTGGGACATCATCGGGCGCAAGGAGACGGTCCGCGCCGCCAAGCGCGAGACGTTCCTCGACTACACGGGCCGCTGGTACAAGCCTGGACGGATGGTCGTCGGCCTCGGCGGCAACGTCGGCGACGATCCGCTCGGAAGGATCGAGGAGCTGCTCGGCGACCTCCCGGCCGCCGAGACCGGTCAGCCGCCGGCGGTGAAACCGCAAGCCTCGGACGGGCCACGACTGAAGATCCACCGCAAGCAGTCCGACCAGGCCCACCTCTGCATCGGCGTCCCGAGCTACCCGCTCGCCCATCCCGACCGTTACGTGCTGCAGCTGCTCGCGACCGTGCTCGGCACCGGTATGTCGTCGCGGCTGTTCACCGAGGTGCGCGAGCGGCGGGGGCTCGCCTACTACGTGTTCGGGATCAACCACAGCTACACGGACGCCGGCTCGCTGTACTCGCAGGCGGGGGTCGACATCAACCGCGCCGACGAGGCGGTCGAGACGATCGCTCGCGAGCTACGCCGGATCGCCGACGAGCCGGTCGGACCCGCGGAGCTAGAGAAGTCGCGGAACCTTGCCAAGGGGCGGTTCTTACTCCAGCTCGAGAACCCGCAGGGGATGATCATGTTCGGGCTCCGCCGCGAGGTACTCGAGGGGGCGGCGGTCGACCCGCAGGAAATTCAGGAAGGGCTCGACGCGGTCACCGCCGACGACATCCAGCGAGTCGCGCAGGACGTCATCGGCCGCAACGGCCTCAACCTCGCGCTGATCGGCCCGTTCGACGAGGCCGAAAAGTTCGAGCAGCTCCTCTCGTAGCTCGATTCGGCCGGCCCGCTGCGAGAGCGGCGAGTGTCGCCCAGCCGCTGGGGCGTTAGGCTTCCCGGTAGGTGAGCGTGGAGAGGGTAAAGACGAAGACTGTCCTCGTGGTCGACGACCATGGCGAGCTGCGAGCTCTTTGCCGGATAGCCCTTGAACAAGCGGGATTTCGAGTGCTCGAGGCCCGCGACGGCGGAGAGGCTATCGCGTGCGTGCGGGCAGAGCATCCCGACGTGATCCTGCTCGACATCATGATGCCCGGGATCTCCGGCTGGGAGGTCACGGCCGAGTTGCTCGCCGACCGCTCCACGGACCAGATTCCAATCATCTTCATCTCGGCGCGCAGCGAGCTCTCAGACCGGATGCGAGCTTTCGATCTCGGCGCTCAGGGCTACCTGACCAAGCCCTTCGATCCGGCGGTCCTGGCGGAGACGGTCGTAACGGTGCTCAGCGAGATCGAGAGCGGCGACCGTGATGCCGCCCTTGCGGAGACCGTGTCGGCGCTGAGGAAAGAGCAGCTTTCGGCAAGTAAATCGCGTTCTGCCTAGCAGAACCCCGTTGACCAATTGGTCCGAAGATGACACCATCGGGCGTTGCGGCTTCCCAAACGAGAGAGGAAAAAATGTGGCGTCCTAATCATCATGTGAAGCTTGGCCTGGGCATTCTTGGCCTTGCTTCGGCGGCGACAGCTGCTGCGTTACTGGCCTTTGCGTCGGGCGGCAATGCGGCGAGCAGCAAGGCCTGCACGCAGCAGCAGAGCCCCTTGGCGGCGAATTGCGTCGTCATTTCCGTCGCACCGATCGTCCTGTCGACGAACAAGGTCGGGCTGGCTGCAGTGAAGTTCAAGAACACCTTCAACAAGGCCACAGCAACGCACACGGTGGTCGCTCTCAACCTGCCAACTGGGATCGACCTGGCGGCGACGCCGGCGATTTCCTCTAACCCGACAGTTCCGTGCTCGGAGCAAACCGTCTCGTGCAACTTCGGCTCGGTTCCGGGCGGGGCGACCGTGACGATGTACGTCAAGTTCACGACCGCGCTTGCGGCGGGATCGCCCGTTCCTGCGTTCGTCGGCAGCGCCTCGTTCGACGAGAGCAACGGCAACACGGGCACGACGACGAACGACAGTTTCTCCACCGCGGCAGACGCGCCCGTGATCGGGGCCGAAATCAACAGCGACGGCCACGGCGGCGCCCAGGGCGGCCTCTGCACGAGCGAGCTCTCGCAGACCGCGTTCACGACGAATCGCGGCGGACAGCAGGTAAACGTTTCGCCTCTGCCGGCCGGCGCCCAGGGAAATCTTCCCTGCACTCCCGTCGCGGCGGGCGTTCGAGATGCGACCCTGGATGAGGCGAATGCCTGCGGCGGCACCTGCCCAACCTCGATCTCGTTCGTCTTCTTCCCGGTCCTGAGCGGCAACCAAAAGGCGACCGTCATCGCGATCTTTCCGACGATCCCGAGCACCGTCAGCTCCTGGCAGAAGACGCCGCTCTTCGAGTTGCTGGGAACGGGCGCGGCGACGACGCAGGTTCAGGTAGCGAGCTGCACCGCTCCCAAGAATCCGTCGCCGGACACGTGCATCTTGGGCCTGGCGAAGTTCGGCCCGCAGGGCGTGCAGTTCACGCTCAGCGTTGCCGGGTCGCCCTTCGACGGGCGCTACACGCCGTAGCCGGAAGCTTGGCGGCCAACCGCCTCGAGGCTCGCTAGCCGGGCCTCGACGCGGTTGGCCAGCGCCGCAATCTGCTTGACGCCGCAAAGCTCGCGCGCGTGCTCGAGTGCCGCCCGCGCCTCGTCGCTTCGGTCGGCCAGACCAAGTACCTCGGCCAGGTCGACGAGCGCCTCCGCTTGAACGAAAACGGCGTCGGTCGCCGACAACAACTCTACGGCCTCACGGCCGAGCGTCACCGCCTCCTCGAATTCACCGCCGGTCGCGAGGACCTTCGCCTTGACTGACCGCCAGAGCGCCTGGGGCTCGACGTCGTCGTCAGCCGCAAGCTCGGCCGCCGTGGCCGCCAGCTCCCCGGCGTCCGAGTACCGGCCTTGCGCGTAAACCGCCTGCGCGAGCATCGCGGTCACCAGTGGCCGGTAGTACAGCTCCCCGAGCTCGACGAGCCGGTCGTGGTCGCGGCGCAGCTCCTGCTCGGCGGCCGCCGCGTCCCCGGCAAGGAGCTCGATGCGGCCCGAGGTCAGGCCTGTCGACGCCGCGACGACAACCGCGCCCAGATCCTCGAGCGTCGCCCGCGCCTCGCGGTAGAGGCCGCGTGCGCGATCGAAGTCGCCGGACATCGCGACCAACGATGCGAGCGAGAAGCGGACAAGCGCCTCCGCCTGTCGGTCCGAGAGACCGCGCTTCAGAATCTGTTCGCACTCTTCGATCGCGAGCGGCACGGGCGTAGGGCCGTCGCAGAGCGAAATCGAATACGACCCCGACATGCGCGCCTCCTGGCGAGCCTTGCCGGCAAGCCGCGCATAGCTGAGGGCCTGCCGCTGCGCCGTCGCCGTCGCCTCCCACTCACAGGCGATGGCGTGGATGGTGGCGACCATCCGCCACGCCTTCGCGAGCTCAGCGTGGTCCTTCCGCTCCTTCAGCAGCGGGATGAGTGCCGATGTCTCCTGCTCGACGTCGCGCCGCCAGGCCTCGAGGTCCCCCGTCTGCCGTAAGCGAACGAGCAGACCGGTGAGCAGTGCATCTGCCCGTAGTCGCTCGTCAGCCTGAGCGGTCGCGCCTGCCAATGCGTCGTCGAGGAACACCTCTGCCCAGGCGAACTCTCCCGTCTCCATCATCGCCTCGCTCAGGTCGGGCAGGAGCTCGAGGCGGGCAGGCTCGCGCTCGGGCAGCAGCTCCGTCGCACGACGGAGCAGGTTGGCTGCCGCGGCCATGTCGCCTCGCGCAAACGCTCGGCGGCCCGCCGTGGACAGTCGCGCGGCGGCACGGCTACCGATCTCGACGCCGTGATCGTCGAGCGGCCCCAGCTCGGACAGGTACAGATACGCCTGCTCGAGGTGGTAACCGAGGATCTCCTCGAACTCCGTCCCCCGGTCACGGTCGCGGTTGACACGTTCAGCCCAGTCCGCGAAGCGCTCGTGGAGCGTTGCCCGCGCGCGCTTCAGGATCGCCTGGTATGCGGCGTCGCGGACGAGAATGTGGTGGAAGCGGTAGTCGGCATCGCTTTCCTCCAGCTGTCGGCGAACGAGCTGCTTCTGCGTCATCGAGAGGAGGCTGCCGTCGACCTCGCTGCGAGCGGGATCGGGTACGAGTTCCTCCACCGCGCGCTGCTCGAAGAGCAGGCCGATCACGGACGCAGGCTCGATGACGGCGCGCTCCTCTGCCGAGAGGAGATCCAGCCTCGCCGCCAGCAACGCCTGAATCGTGCCGGGGATGGCCAGGGAGGACAGGTCGCCGACCGGCATCCAGCGGCCTTCCTCTTGGCGCAGGAGGCCGTCGTCGATCATCATCGAGAGGAGCTGCTCGACGAAGAGGGGATTTCCCTCGGCCGCAGTGACGATTCGGCGACGCACCTCCTCCGGGATCGGCGCGTCACCGAGGAGATGCGCCACGACGAGCGCGCTCTCCTCGTCGGAGAGCGGCCCGAGGTCGATCGACCCGCCCGGCCGCGCGAACCAGTCCGGGCGGCGCTCGATGAGCTCCGGCCGCGACGCGCAAACGAGTAGCAGCGGCACATCGGACGTGGTCCCCGCGACGTGCTCGATCAGGTCGAGGAAGGACGTCTCGGCCCAGTGGATGTCCTCGAAGACGACGACCAGCGGCTGCGTCGACGCCTGGGCCTCGAAGAGCTTGCGCGTGCCCCAGAAGACCTCTTCGAGCGGGAAGTCGTCGTCGGCAAGCCCGACGGCGGACGCAACGCGCGCCACGACGTTTTCCGCGTCGGCGCCGGCAACCTCTGCGAGCTTCCCGCGCGCCTCCGCAGGCGTGTCGTCATCGCGTATCCCGGCGGCGTCGCGGACGATCTCGACGAGGGGCCAGAACGTGATTCCACGCCCATAGGGGAGACAACGACCTGTCAAGACGCGCGCTCGCGGATGAGCCGCGCGAGCGAACTCCTGAATCAGACGCGACTTGCCGACGCCGGCCTGGGCGACGAGCGTCACCATCCGGCACGAGGATTCCCGAATCGCCGTCTCCAGTTCGCCGACCAGCACCCCGAGCTCGTGCTCGCGGCCGACGAGCGCACTGTCGTGGTGGCGCTCGACCGTCTCCGTCTCCAGAGTGCCGACCAGCCGGTAGGCCGGCACGCGCTCGGCTTTCCCCTTTAGCTCCAGCGGCTCGACGGACTCCACTTCGACGGCGTGGCGAACGAGGCGATACGTCGCTTCTCCGAGGAGGACTTCGTTCGTCGGCGCCGCCTGCTCGAGCCGCGCGGCGGTATTGACCGTGTCGCCGGTGACGAGGCGTTGACCCGTCGTCGGATCGCCCGCGACCACCTCACCTGTGTTGACGCCTGTGCGGTTGCCGACGGTCACGCCCCAGCGCGACTCGAGCTCCTCGTTCAGCGCCGCCAGCCGGGCGCGCATCTCGAAGGCGGCCCGGACCGCTCGCACCGCATCGTCTTCGTGCACACGCGGGAGTCCGAAGACGGCCATGATCGCGTCGCCGATGTACTTCTCGACCACGCCGCCGTGCTGCTCGAGCGCTTCGCGCATCTCGTCGAAGTAACGCGACATCACCTCGCGGACGGCCTCCGAATCGAGCTTCTCCCCCATCGCCGTCGATCCCTTGAGATCGGAGAAGACGATCGTCACCGTCTTGCGCACTTCTTGCGGAGGCAGCTCCGGCGCAAGCGCTGCCCCGCAAAAGCCGCAGAGCCGGAACCGTTCCGGATTCTCCTCTCCGCAACTTGGACAAATCTGCACAAAAAGAAGTCTAGGCCCCGCTCAGCTCGAATTCGAGCGCGAACGAGGCTCAGCGGGGCACCGGGATCGGGCCGGTATTCGTCGCGTATCGATTGTCGGGCCGGCCGGCGTCAGGTTGCCGCCCGAAGGGGCGGCGGAGGCTATTCCTCCGCCGCCCCCTTCTCGGACTCTGCGCGATCCTTGATCTCCTCGACCACCGTCGGGTCCGCAAGCGTCGTCGTGTCGCCGAGCGCCCGATGCTCGGAGACGTCACGAAGCAGCCGGCGCATGATCTTTCCCGACCGTGTCTTCGGCAGCTCCGGCGTGAAGACGATGTTCGCCGGCCGGGCGATCTTGCCGATCTTCGTCGCCACGTGCTCGCGAAGCTCGTCGAGCATCTCGATCGAGCCCTCGTCGCCGCCCTTCAGCGAGACGAACGCGACGATCGCCTGCCCGGTGGTCGGGTCCGCACGGCCGCAAACAGCCGCCTCGGCCACCTTCTGGTGGTCGACGAGCGCCGACTCGACCTCGATCGTCGAGATGCGGTGGCCGGAGACGTTCATCACGTCGTCGACCCGGCCGAGCAGCCAGAAGTCGCCGTCTTCGTCGATTCGAGCGCCGTCGCCGGCAAAGTACGTGTCCGGATACTTCGACCAGTACGTCTCGCGATAGCGCTCGTCGTCCTTGTAGAGGCCGCGCAGCATTGCGGGGAACGGACGGCGGAGAACGAGATAGCCGCCCCCGCCGGGCGCGACCTCGTTTCCCTCCTCGTCGTAGACGGCCGCGTCGACGCCCGGGAACGGTTTCGTCGCCGACCCGGGCTTGAGCGTCGTCACGCCAGGCAACGGCGTGATCATGATCATCCCAGTCTCGGTCTGCCACCACGTGTCCACGACGGGCGTGCGATCGCCGCCGATGTGCTCGCGGTACCAGATCCACGCCTCCGGGTTGATCGGCTCCCCCACCGATCCCAGGAGTCTCAGAGACGAGAGGTCGTGCTTCTCCGCATGCTCGGGCCCCCACTTCATGTGCGAGCGAATCGCCGTCGGTGCCGTGTAGAGGATGTCGACTTTGTAGCGCTCGACGATCGCCCACCAACGGTCCTTGTCGGGATAGTTGGGAACGCCTTCGTAGAGGACGCCCGTCGTTCCGTTGCAAAGGGGGCCGTAGACGATGTAGCTGTGGCCCGTCACCCAGCCGACGTCGGCCGCGCACCAGTACACCGACTCGGGCTTGACGTCGAAGATGTAGTAGTGCGTCGTCGCGACGCCGACCAGGTAGCCGCCCGTCGTATGGGCGATTCCCTTCGGCTTCGCGGTCGTCCCGCTCGTGTAGAGCAGGTAGAGAAGGTCTTCCGAGTCCATCGGCTCGCACGGGCACGACGACGGATCGTCTGACTCACCCTCGACGAGCTCGTGCCACCAGACGTCCCGGCCCTGGTTCAGGTCGGGCCCTTCCCCCGTGCGGCGGAGGATCACGGAGTGCTTCACGCTCGGCGATCGTTCGAGTGCGTCGTCGGCGTTCTGTTTCAGCGGCACTTTGCCGCCGTTCCGCCACCCTTCGTCCTGGGTGATCAGGACCTCGCACCCCATGTCCGTCATCCGACCTGCGAGCGAGTCGGCCGAGAAGCCGCCGAAGACGACCGTGTGAGGGGCCCCGAGGCGTGTGCAGGCGAGCATCGCGATCGGCAGCTCCGGGACCATGCCCATGTAGATCGCGACGGGCGTTCCCTTCTTCACCCCGAGCTTCTTCAGCCCATTCGCGAAGCGGACGACCTCACCCTGAAGATCCGAGAAGGTGAGCTCGCGGCGTTCATCCTCGGGCTCACCTTCCCAGTAGTACGCGACCTTGCCGCCGTTGCCGGCCTCGACGTGCCGGTCGAGGCAGTTGAAGCAGATGTTGAGCTTGCCGCCGAGATACCACTTTGCGTACGGCGGCTCCCACTCGAGGAGCTTGCCGAACGGCTCGAACCACGTCACTCGCTCCCGGGCCTCGGTCTCCCAGAACTCCTCGAAGGCGCGGTCGTAGATGTCCGGCTGCGCGTTCGCCTGGGAGGCAAAGTCCTCGGGCGGCGTGTAGCGCCGCTCCTCGAGCAGGATCGTTTCGATCGCGTGCTGCTTGGTTTCGACGCCGTCGGCCATGCTCTACCTCGCCGGATGGGCCTGGCCGAGTCGCCTACGCTGGCCGAAGCTGACGCGATCACCGGTCCAAAGCGCGCGACCCACCGGCACAATCGCTCGGCCCTTGTTCATGGCCGCCAACACTAGTGCGGCCGAGGCGTACCATGCGACCGCAGCAGTCACGATCCCCGCCCAGCCGCCGGCGCGGATCCAGCCGACCTCGGCGCCTGTCGGCGCGACGCCGCGGTGCGCCGCCGTCCAGAAGCCGATTGCGAGCAGGATCTCGGTGATCTCCAGCGTCAGGAAGACGGCGAAGACGGCCTGGTTGACCCGGCTGCTCCAGAGGAGCATGTACGTGTTGAAGATCGCGAACGAGAACAGGAACCAGGCGAGCCCGTTCGCGAGGTCGTTCTTGCCGGTCAGCGTGCCTCCGAGCTTCGTCGTCTCGAGGATGACGAACACCCCGAGCGACAGCCAGAAGCCGCCGTACGTCGAGAACGCGGTCGACCCGAACGTGTTCTGGTTGCGGAACTCCCACTGTCCGGCGAGCAGCTGGACCAGCCCACCGTAGACATGTACCCAAACGGGTGCGAATTAAGCCACTTCTAAATAGGTGCTACTACGGCTTCAAGTCGTACGGATAGTCGGTCAGCAGCTCGCCGCCATCCTTCGTCACCAGCACGAGATCCTCGAGCCGGCAGCCGCCGTAGCCGTTCCGATAGAGCCCCGGCTCGAGCGTGATCACGTCGCCCTCGACGAGCTCGCCCGGATACCGGCTCAACCACGGCTGCTCGTGCACCTCTAGGCCGACGCCGTGTCCGAGCCCGTGGAAGAACCCGTTCTCGAGCACCTCGCCGTCTTGCTTGTGCAGTCCGGTCGGGTAGCCGGCCTCGTGGAAGAACTCGCTCGCGATCACATAGATGTCGCGACCGGCGACACCAGGCTTGACAGCAGCCAGGGACCGCTGAAGCGCCTCGTAGACGAGTGAGCGGTAGGTGGCGAGCTCCTCCGAGGGCTCGCCGATCGCGAACGTCCGCGTCATGTCGGCGTAGCACGACGACTCGCGGTCGCGTGGCCACAGGTCGAGCACGATCGGCTCGTTCGGCTCGATCTCGCCAAAGCCCATCTCGTGTCCGATCGCGGTCTGCGCTCCGTGAGAGACGATGAACTCCTCGCAGAGGAGGTTCAACTTCGTGAACGCCTGTTGGATCTCGTTCTTGACCCGCTCGCAGGTGAGTGGCTCGCCGTCCAGCAGGAGCGAGCCGCCTTTCTCCTCGGCGCGGCGGAACAGCTCGCGGGCGGCGTCCATGCCGGCCTCGGCCCCACGCTGAGCGCGCCGGATCCCTTCGAGCTCCGCCTCGGTCTTGACGCGACGCCGCTGGACGAATGCCTCCCGGTCGGGGGTGATCTCGACGCCTTCGGAGCGAAGCCGGTCGGCGAGCTCGACGGGAAACGTGGTCGGGACGACGGCCTTCTCGACGCCGAGCTCCTTGACCGCCCGAACGGCGGTCCCGAGGTTGACCTCCTCCATCGACAGCCCCTGCTTGACCAGATCGTCCCAGCCGAACTGCTCGACGGCATGCGGCTGCAGCCCGTCGTGGCCCTGGACACGCTCGACCTCGAACGGCGTGATCACGACGTGGCGCTCGCCGTTCCGTTCGAGATAGAGGAACGGATCCGGTACGACGACGGGCACCTCGTGGCGCATCTCCGGAGAGCGGAGCGTGTCGGCCCAGATCAAGACGTCAGCCACGGCGCCCGGATGCTACCGCGAGTCCGTGCCATGCGTAGACTCACGCAAATGGACGAGGCGCTCGCGCGGGCCCAGGCACTGGTCGACGAGTACGCGCAGCAACTCCACTCGGCGCTGCCCGACGGTGCCGAGATCTTCGACGCGCACGTCCACCTCGGCCACGACATCGACGGCTTCAGCGGCAGCTACGAGGACCTGATGGCGATCAACGACCGCTACGGGATCTCGCGCTGCTTCATGTTCTGCCTCGACGAGCCCGACCGGCATCCGGCCTTCCGGGCGGCGAACGACCGCACCCTCGCCTACGCGGAACGGTCGGGCGGCCGGTTGATTCCGTTCGTTCGGCTCGACCTCGGCGAGCATCCGATCGACGAGGCGGTCCGCTGTCTCGATCGCGGTGCTCGCGGGATCAAGCTGCATCCACGAGCCCAGCGCTTTCTCCTGAACGACGAGCGCCTGGCGCCCATCTTCGCGCTCGCCGCGGAACGGCACGTCCCGATCCTGATCCACGGTGGCCGCGGCCTGCCCCCGATCGCGCGCGAGCTCGCCGCCCTCGTCGACCGCTATCCGGAGGCGCAGCTGATCATCGCGCACGGCGGGATCGCCGACCTGCCCGCGCTCGCGGAGCGCTTCGCGGGCAAGGCAGGTGTCTTCTTCGACACCTCCGTCTGGAGCCCGATCGATCTCCTCACCGTCTTTCGCGTCTTTTCCCCCGAGCAGATCGTCTACGCGTCCGACTTCCCCTACGGCCAGCAACCGAGCTCGCTGCTGATCGCTCTCCGAACAGCAAAGGCTTCGGGTCTCGACGACGAGGATCTCCTGGCGGTGCTGGCCGGCAACGCCGCCCGGATCGCCGCCGGCGAGCCTCCGCTCGAGCCCACGGCACCAAAGGGCGGAGAGATGTTTTCCCAGCCGATGGCCTTCGCCCGGATCCACCAGTACCTCTCGATGGCGACGCCGTTGCTCTGGACGCGCCAACCGGACACGGTCGGCGTGATCGGGCTCGCACTGAATGCCTGCTACGACCGCGACGGCCACGCCGACGAACGCGAGCGGATCAAGGAGCTGCTGACTGCCGCACGCGACCTGTGGCGGCTGCTCCCCGAGGTCGGCGACGAGCCGGATCAGCGGGTCATCAGCCGCACGACGTTTCGGCTGATCCACCTTGCGGACATCCTCGCGGTGACGCCCGACACCGATGCGTATGACCAAGGGGAACGCCCCCGTAAGCAGGTGACGACCTCCACCTCCACGGCAAAGCTGGGCGCTAGATGATCGAGCTCACCGTCAACGGCCAGTCGTACGAGCTGGAAGCGCCCGTCGGACGCTCACTCGCAGAAGCGCTGCGCGTCGACCTCGGCCTCACCGGCACGAAGATCGCGTGCGGCGAGGGCCACTGCGGCGCCTGCACGGTCCAGCTCGATGGAGTCCCGGTGCTCTCGTGCATCACGCTCGTCCACACGGTCGGGAGCCGTGAGGTGACGACGATCGAGGGCATCGCCCGGCACCCGTTGGTCGAGGCGTTCGTCGACGCCGACGCCACTCAGTGCGGGTTCTGCACCCCGGGCCAGATCGTCTCCGCGTCCGCGCTGCTCGAGGCGAACCCGAATCCGGACGACGACCAGATCAGGCACTCGATGGCGGGGAATCTTTGCCGTTGCGGGACGTATCCGAAGATCGAGCGAGCGATCCACGCGGTCGCGGCGCAAGGGGAAGGGGACCGATGGCACGGTTGATCAAGACGGAGAAGGAGGTCGAGGGCCGCTACACCGAGCAGTGGGTCGTGGTCGAGGAAGATGCGCTCGAGCAGTGGCCCGAGGGGCCGCTGCAGACGGTGGGCCGCCCCGCGACTCGAGTCGACGGACTGGCGCGCGCCCGAGGCGAGGCTCGGTACACGCAGGATCTCCAGCTCCCCGGCACGCTGCACGCCGCCGTCCTCCGGAGCCCTCACGCGCGCGCGCGCGTGAAGCAAATCCACGTGGCGCCGGCGCGCGAAGCGCCGGGCGTGCGCGAGCTCATCGGCCCGGGCGAGCTCGAGGCGCTGACCGACGAGCCGAACTACGAGGGCCAGGCGATCGCGGCGATCGCGGCCGACACAAACGAACAGGCCCGTGCCGCGCTCGACGCGATCTCGATCGAATGGGAGCCCCTCGAGCCGCTCTTGGACGTCGAGCAAGCTCTCCGTCGGGAGTCCTACGTCGACGATCCCAAACGCTACGAACGGGGTGACGTCGAGCGCGGATTCGCCGAGGCCGACGTCGTCGTCGAGGCCGAATACCGAACCCAGAGCGTCCTCCACAACGCGCTCGAGACCCACCAGAGCGTCTGCGAGTGGGAAGGCGACACGCTCGTCGTCTACACCTCCACCCAGTTCCTCTGGGGAGTGCGCGACGAGGTCGCGGATGCGTTCGCCCTGCCGAAGGACAAGGTACGTGTCATCTGCCGGTTCATGGGCGGCGGCTTCGGCGCGAAGGGGTCGGCCGGCGACTACACGCTGATCGCGGCCGAGCTCGCCCGGCGGACCGGCCGGCCGGTTCATTGCCGGCTCGACCGCCGCGAGGAGAACGTCAATTCTGGGAACCGCAATCCAACGATCCAGAAGCTTCGCGTCGGCGCCCGGGCCGATGGGACGCTGACGGCCATCGACGCGGAGTACCAGTGCCTGCTCGGATGGGGCGGCTGGCTGCCACCGACGGCGGGGCCGGCGCAGATGCTGTACGCGTGCGAGCACGTCCGCACGCTCGAGTACGGCGTCCGCCTGAACGCACCGCCGATGGATGCCTTTCGCGCGCCGGGCTTCGTCGAGGGCACCTTCGGCCTCGAGTGCGTGCTCGACGAGCTTGCGGCCAAGCTCGATCTCGACCCGCTGGAGCTCCGACGCCGAAACCATGCCGACCACGATCCGATGGACGAGCGTCCCTTCTCCGGCAAGCAGCTGATGGAGTGTTACCGCCGCGCCGAGCCGCACTGGGAGCGCCGGCACGAGGTGCACGCTCGGTCGGACAGCGTCTGGAAGCACGGGGTCGGCATCGCCACCCAGCTCTGGTACGGAGGCGGCGGCCCGCCGTCCTACGCGTGGGTCCGACTCGGTGGAGACGGCACCGCCACCGTCCTGACCGCGATGCAGGACATCGGCACCGGGACCCGGACGGCCATGGCGCAGATCGCCGCCGAGGAGCTCGGCCTGCCGCTCGAACGGGTCACCGTTGAGCTCGGCGACACTGCGCACGGGCCGTACGCAACCGTCTCCGGCGGCTCGTCGACTACGCCGTCGGTCGGCCCGGCAGTTCGGGCTGCAGCCGGCGATGTCGCTCGGCAGGTTCGTGAGATCGCTGCCCAGCGGTTCGATCTCGAGGAGCGCGTGCTCTCGCTCAGCGACAGCAAGGTCACCAGCGCCGACGGTGGCTCGTGGCCGCTGGAGGAGATCACCGGCCTCCTCGAGGACGGGCAGATCCTCGGTAAGGGTGCACGCGGACCGAACCCCGCCGGGATGCGCGTCATGACCTACGGAATTCAAGTCGCCGAGGTCGCCGTGGATATCGAGACCGGCGAGATCGTGGTCGATCGCATCTACGCCGTGCACGACATCGGCCGCGTGATCAACCCGCTCGGGGCCGAGAGCCAGATCGAGG
>Ga0307277_10000158_pt1 | contig 21898 bp, 25 predicted proteins | sample ER_DNA_116_FD_194473 | JGI IMG/M metagenome (GOLD analysis project Ga0307277, IMG submission 194473) | Bulk soil microbial communities from the East River watershed near Crested Butte, Colorado, United States - ER_DNA_116 | ecosystem: Environmental > Terrestrial > Soil > Floodplain | place...
ACGAGGCCGTCTTCCGGATCCATCACCCGCATGTCGACGGCGTACGCCGCGAGGCCCACCGCTGCCCAGACGAGCAAGTAGCCGGTCATGAGGAGCGTCGAGTCGGGCGTGCTGGACCGGCGGCCGCAGAGCAGGACGATGGGCGCCGCCGACGGCAGCATCATCGCGGCCATCATCACCGTCCACGCCCCCAGCCAGAGGCCAGGTCCCATCGGCATCTCGTCGTCCATCGCGAAGAGCAGCAGCCAGGATGTGCCGGCCACCGCCGCGAGAACGACGCCTGATTGAACCGTGGCCCGCATGCCTACTAGGGCTCGGCCCGCGCCTCTAGCGCTTCCGCCGTCGCCGGGCGGTTCCACGAGAGCGCCTGCAGCTCCCACCAGACCTTTTGGTAATCGCGGTCATCGCGGAGATAGCGTTCTCCTGCATCGAGCAGCGCTTCTTCGGGGGTCGGAGTGGGGGCCGTGCGGACCGCGGGCGTCAATAGCTGAAGACGGTTGCGCCCTCACCGACCCATTCCCACAGCGGAGTGGCTCCGCCGAGCTTGGCGTTCGGGACGAGCGCGCCCTCGTCGAGCTTCCGTGCGTTGAAGCAGATCGGACAGACGAAGATCTCCCCGCCGTTCGACGCGTACTGCTCGAAGAGCCGCTCGAGCGGCGGGCAGCCGTCACATGCGAGAGCGTGGGCCTCCCCTTCGAGGGCCAGCCGCACGGCCTCCTTCGTCAGGAACGTCAAGACAGTCTTGCCCTGCTCGGCCGCGGCGCCGGCGACGAGAAATGCGACCGTGACCCGCTCCGCGTCCTCGAGACCCGTCGCCAAGTTGACCACTACTTTGTGGTTCGCCATCGCCTCAGCCTCCTTAGTCGAGCGCCTAAGTCATTTGACTAAAGAACCGTCTTCGTGTGAAGCCGCTAGCTCTCCTTCACCCGCTTGCGTTCCTTGTCGTAGACGGGGTGTTCCACCACCTCGCCCTCGACCATCCCGTCGCCGACCTGGACCTCGATGTTCTGCCCGGGGTTCCGGAGATCCTTGCGAATCTTCGCCAGGCCGAGCGTCTTGCCCCCGAGATACGGGGACTCGACCGCCTGCGTGACGAGGCCGACCTCCTCGCCGGCGACCCCGATCGCGCCGCCCGAGGCCTCGTCGCCTCCACTTTCGAGCACGACGCTCGTCAGGCGGAGCATGGTGGCCTCCTTGTCCCGCGCGAGCGCCTCGCGGCCCTGGAAATCACCCTTGTCCAGCTCGACCGACCAGCCGAGCCCGCACTCGTAGGGCGAGACAGTGGGGTCGTACTCGATACCGCCGATGATGAAGCCGCCCTCGATGCGGAAGAGATCGAGCGCGATCATCCCGATCACCCTCACCCCCTGGGGCTCGGTGTGCTCGACCAGTGCGTCCCAGAGATCGAGCGCGCGGTTCTGGTCGACCCAGAGCTCGTAGCCGAGCTCGGCCGTGTAGCCGAGCCTCGTCATGAAGACCGGGATGCCCGCGATCTCGACGTCCTCCCGGAACGTGTAGTAGGGGAAGGCCGCGTTGGAGAGATCCTGGTCGGCGAGCCCCTGGAGCATCTCGCGGCTCTTCGGCCCTTGGAGGCAGAGGTGCGGCATGGCGTCGGTGAACTCCCGCACGGTGATCCCGTCCGGAGCCTTCTGGCCGAAGATCTCGTAGTCGCGGTCGTTCGCTCCGCAGAAGCGGATCCGGTCTGGCGCGCGCATCATCGAGGTGCAGTCGTCGACCATCTTCCCGTCTTCGTCAGCGAGCGCTCCGTACGCGATGTGCCCGGGAGTGAGCTTGGAGACGTCACGGGTGACGATCGTGTTGACGAAGTCCTGCGCTCCCTCGCCCTCGATGTCGACCTTGCGTAGCATGGTGAAGTCCATCAGGCCGGCGGTCTCCCGCACGGCCCGATACTCCTCCTGGGTGTCGGTCACCTCCGTGGGGGCCCAGTAGCCGAAGAGGTCCATCCACTCGTCGGTCATGGCCTTGAGCCGGGGGTAGAACGCGGTCTCCTTGCTCAACGGATCTCCTTTCGGGCTCGGACGGCGGTACCCTAAGCGCGATGGCCGTTCAGTCCAAGCAGGTGCCGCGCGCCGAGGCTCGCGTGGGCCCAGCGGACGCAAAGGCGTACGAGCTCGCCACCGGCGAATACGTCCAGATCGAGGATCTGCAGGGCTGCCAGGTCTCCGACTTCCTCGCCTTCCACCGCGACCGCCCGGGTCTCGGGATCTCGACCACCGTCACGCGCGCGCTCGTGGACGGGCTCTTTCCGCTTCCCGGTCAGGGCATCTACGACGAGGAGGGGAACAAGCTCCTTGAGCTCGTCGAGGACACCGTCGGTCGCCACGACACCTTCGGGATCGCCTGCAACCGCGAGTACTACGAATCCCTCGGCTACCCCGATCACCTCAACTGCACGGACAACTTCAATCGCGAGCTCGCTGCCTTCGGCTACGAGCCACGGCGGTTCTGGGAGCCGATCAACTTCTTCTACAACACGAAGATCGGCGCCGACGGTCGCGTGATCGAGATCGAGCCGGCGCTGTCCAAGGCGGGTGACTACGTGCTCATGCGCGCCGAGCGGGACCTCGTCGTCGCTTCGTCCGCCTGCCCCGACGACCTTGCGCCGACGAACGGGTTCAACCCCACCGACATCATGGTGCGGGTCTTTCCGGCCTGAGTGGCCAAGCTCGCGGTCGTCGGGCTCGGCGCGATGGGAAGCCGCATCTCAGGGCGGCTCCTCGAATCGGGCCACGAACTCGCCGTCTGGAATCGCGATCCCACCAAAGCAGAGTCGCTCGCGAAGGACGGGGCCCATCCCGCCCCCACTCCGGCTGCTGCCGCGGTCGGGGCCGAAGCCGTGATCACGATGGTCTCCGACCCAGCCGCGCTCGTCGCGGTCACCGAAGGCCCCGACGGGGTCGCTGCGGGCGCGAGCAGCACGACCGTCGTCCAGATGTCAACCGTCGGCCTCGCCGCGACCGCACGCCTCGCCTCGGCGCTTCCGCCCGACGCCGAACTCGTGGATGCCCCTGTTCTCGGCAGCTTGACGGAGGCCGAGGGTGGGAGTCTCACGATCTATGCGGGCGCCGCCGACGCTGTCCTCGAACGCTGGACGCCTCTCCTCTCGGAGCTCGGCACCGTCCTCCACGTGGGCCCTGTGGGAGCAGGGTCGGCGGCGAAGCTCGTCGCCAACTCAGTCCTCGTGGGCGTCATCGGCGTCCTAGGCGAAGCGCTCGCTCTCGCGGACCTCGCGGGCCTCCAGCGTGCGCGCGTCTTCGACGTGCTCGGCACGACCGCTCTGGCTCAGCAAGCCGAGCGTCGGCGCAAGGCCGTCGAATCGGCGAACTACCCGCCTCGTTTCGCGCTCTCGTTGGCGCGCAAGGACGCCGATCTCATCCTGGAGGCGGCTGCCGGAGCCCACTTGCCCGTGCTCGAGGCCGCGCGTGGCTGGCTCGTCGAGGCAGAGGAGGCGGGCCGGGGTGACCGCGATTATTCATCGGTCTTGGGGGAGATGCTCGAGCGCGCGGGTCAGGCGGGCTCCCAGGCGAATTCGACGACGTAGCCGTGGGGTCGCGGCACTTGACGCTGACGTAGTCGGGCTCCTCCCAGAACTCGACGATCTCGATCCCATCCGCGGCGAGGCGGTCGCGGAAGGCGTGCACCTCGTCGCGAGCCTCGGGTCCCCCAAAGCCGAAGTGCATGAACGACGGCAGGCGGATGGGCTCGTCCGTCTCGCCGAGCGCCAGGCGGACGTCGCCGGGCCCCTCTAGGAGGAGCACGCCGTCGTCGGCCACGCGGGCCGTCTCTGGATCGAAGCCGAAGTAGGTCTCTAGAACCGGCGCGAGCGCTCCTGGTCAGACACCGCGAGCGCGATGTGCATCTAGAAGGCCAGCGACTCGAAGACCAGCTCGGAGAGCTCGCGCAGCTCGAGCTCGCCCTGGTGGCCCGACGTCTTGATCGCGTCCTCGTACATCGTCACGTCCTTCGGGCAGGCGACGACGAAATAGTCGATTCCTCCGAGCTCCACAGCCTCGTCGATACGGAGCTCGCTCGGCCGGGGCGAGTCCTCCGCCTTCAGCTCCTTCATCCAGATCCGGCCTCCTCCCGCCCCACAGCAGAGCGAGTTGTCGCGGTTGCGCGGCATCTCCACGAGCTCCGCGCCGAGAGCCTCCAGAACCTGGCGGGGTGCGTCGTAGACGCCGTTGTAGCGGCCGAGTGTGCACGGGTCGTGGTAGGTGACGCGGTAGCCGAGCCCCTTGCGGGGCTGCAGGCGGCCGCGCTCGAGGAGCTCGAGCAGGAGCTGCGAGTGGTGAAGGACGGTCCAGTCCCCGCCGAACTGCGGGTACTCGTTCTTGAGCGTGTTGAAGGAGTGGGGGTCCGAGGTGAGGATACGGTCGAAGCTGCACTCCGAGATCGCCTCGACGTTCCCCTCGGCGAGGTCGGCGTAGAGCCCCTCCTCGCCGGCTCGCCGCACGTCGTTCCCGGCCGAGCGCTCCCCGTCGTAGAGGATCCCGAAGTCAATGCCCGCCCGGTGCAGGATGCGCGCGAGCGCCTGCGTGATCTTCTGGTTCCGCGGGTCGAAGGAGGCGTAGTCGCCAACGAACCAGAGGTACTCGGCGGGAGCCTTGCGCACGTCCTTGACCTCGAAGGGGAGATCCCTCGTCCAGCGCCCGCGCTTGCGCTTCGGCTCTCCGAACGAGTTGCCGCACGTGTAGATCGTCTCCAGCGTCTGCTGCAGCTGCGTGTCCATCTCGCCCCGCTCGACGAGCGCGCGGCGCATCTGGTTGATCATCGGCACGTGCTCGATGCCCACCGGGCAGATCTCGACACAGGCCATGCACTGCATGCACGACCAGAGAGTCTCGGGTTTGATCGTGCCGAGGATCTGCGCGTGCTCGGGGAACTGCGGGGAGATGCCGAGCGCTGCGCGGTTCCCCATCGAGCCCTCGGCGACCTCGCGCAGGTCGAGCACGAGATCCCGCGGGGAGAGCGGATAGCCGGTCGCCGTTGCCGGGCACGCGGCGTGGCATTTGCCGCACTTGGTGCAGGCATCGAGATCGAGGAGGTGCTTGGGGGAGAGGGCGTCGATGAACGCGTAACCGACGTCGGTGGCCTTCGCGCCGGCGGGAAGCGGCTCGAGGCGGTTGCCGGCCCTCTCGTCCTTCACCGCGACGCCGACCGGGCCCATGAGCATGTGCACCGCCTTCGTGAACGGGATCGACGAGACCCAGAAGAGCGCGAAGACGCCGTGCACCCACCAGTCCGCGTAGCGCGCGTCGTCGGCCGTCTTCCCGTCGAAGCCCATGGAAATGAACGCATGCCCGACGAGCCACCCGACGGGCGACCACACTTCGAAGTCGGGGTCGTGCGCTGCGATGCGGAACGACTCGAGGAGGAAGCCGGTCAGCGCGAGGAAGAAGAGGCTGCCGAGGAAGAGCCAGTCTCCGAGCTCGTAGCGACGCGGCATCTGGCGGAGCGGCTCGGCCGCCTCCGCCGGGCGCCAGTAGCGCAGGCGGAACGGGCGCAGGACGCCGCGCTTGACCGCGAAGATCGCCAGGCCGACGACGAGCGCCGCTCCGAAAAGGTCGAGGAAGAGCGAGTAGGCGAGGTAGAACCACCCGTGCCAGAAGTCGAAGCTGAGCACCGGATTCGCGAAGTCGTCCTGGAAGGCGAGGATCGCCGTCCCCGCGAAGAGGACCATGAAGCCGTAGAACACGAGCAGGTGACCGAGGCCCGCGAGCGGGTCACGACGGCGGATCCAGGCATGCGTGACGACGATCTGTGCTGCCCGCCTGGCGCGCTCGACCCGGTTGCCGATCCGCTCGTGCGTGCGTCCACGCCGGTACTTGAGGACCAGCCGCCCGACCCCGTAGAAGAAGATCGCCACCGAGACGGCGATCAGCGAGTACCAGAGAACGATTTGCCAGGTCTCGAGGCCTGCGAAAGTCTCTCGAGTCTCCACCTAGTAGAGCTTCTCTAATTCCTCGGCTACTTCGAACAGATCGGCGACCGCGCCGTAGTGGGCGACATTGAAGATGGCAGCCTCGGGGTCGGAGTTGACCGCGATGATCGTGCCGCTCGTCTTCATGCCCGCCAGGTGCTGGACCGCGCCCGAGATGCCGAGCGCGAGATAGACCTTGGGCTTGACCGTCTTGCCCGACTGGCCCACCTGGCGCGAGCTCGGCATCCAGCCCTGGTCGACGAGGGGCCGCGAGACGGAGAGCGTCGCGCCCATCTTTCCGGCCAGCTCCTCGAACTGGGGCACGTTCTCCTTGTCGCCGATCCCGCGCCCGATGGAGAGCAGGAAATCCGCGGTCGTGATGTCGACGTCACCTGTGGCCACGTCGACGAACTCCTCGTGGCGGGCGCGCGAGCCCGAGATCGAGACGGAGACGTCGGTCGTCGACGCGGATCCCGACCCTTCGGCCGGCGGCCAGGCGGTCGGCCTCAGGAGCAGTAGCACGCGGTCGTGGCCCGGGAACTCGACTTCAGCCTGCACCTTGGAGCCGTAGAAAGCGCGTGTAGCAACGACGCTGCCGCCCTCACCGTTGAGCGCAAACACATCGGAGGCGAAGCCGAGACCGAGCTTGGCGGCGAGCGCCGGGCCATAGCCCATCGAGTTGACCGTGAAGCCGAGGAGGAGGACGTCGACGTCACGCTCCCATAGGAGCTGCTCGAGCGCCTGCTCGTAGACGTCGTTCTCGAACTCCTCCTGGTCGACCGCGACCGCGAGGATCTCGTCGACGCCCTCGACGTTGACCGAGTCCGCGATTGACCCGGGCTCCTTCGCGATCACCGCGACGGCGACCGGGCCGCCGAGCTCCTTCGCTGCGGTGACCAGCTCGAGCGTGACCGGGCGCACCTCGCCGCGCAGGTGCTCGGCCACGACCAGGACGCTCATGTCTTCTTGTCCTCCACGATCTCCTTGATTCGTTGCGCGACGTCTGCGGCGCTCCCGTTCAGCATCTCCGCGCCCTCGCCCTTGGGCGGCACGAACATCTTGCGCACGCGGTAGGCGGGCTCCCCGAGGTCGCCCGGCTGCCGCACGTCGATCTCCTTCTCCTCGGCCTGCTTGATCGCCCGGAGGGTCGCATAGCGAGGCTCGTTGATGCCCGTCTGGATCGTGAGGAGTGCGGGCGTGTCCACCTCGACGATGTCCACGAGGCCGCCCTCGAGCTCACGACTGACAGTGGCCTTCCCGTCGCCGAGCTCGATCTTCGTGACCACGGCGACGCGCGGCAGGTCGAGGAGCTCGGCGAGCGCGGTCCCTGTGGCCGCCTGGACGGCATCCGCCGACTGCACCCCTGTGAAGACGAGGTCGGGGCTCTCGCCTTGCACGACCTCGACGAGCGCCCGGGCGACCTGGATCGGATCCAGCTTCTCGTCCGACTCCACGCGAATGCCTCGGTCCGCACCCATGGCGAGGCAGCGGCGCATGCAGTCCTCGACGTCCTCGGGGCCGACTGAGACGACGACCACCTCGCCCCCGGACGCCTCGGTCAGCCTGAGGGCCTCCTCGGTCGCGTACGTGTCCCACTCGTTGAGGGCGTAGTCGAGGAAGTCGGGATCGACGTCCCGCTCGTCGTCCGTGAATTCCACTTCGTCACCAAGCGCCGCGACTTGTTTCACGCAGACGACGACCTTCATGCTTTACCCCCGCGGAAAACGCTAAGCGTTTTACGCGGTGAGGACCGCCTCGCGCTCGATCACGGCCCGCTCACGCTTGAAGGGCAGCGGGGTCTCCGGATCGTCCGAGTCGATCTCCCGGGCCAACCGGTGGCCGGAGAAGACACAGTCGGCGACGAGGCGCGGAGCCTCGCAGTCACCGATCCGGTAGAAGCCGGTGATCCCTTCGCTCTGGAGGGCGTCGATTCCGACCTTGTCCTTGAGCTCGCGGTAGAGCGCCTCGTTGGACCGCCGCTGTGTCACGAGCACGACGGCGTCCGCTTCCCACTCGGTGGCGTGCTCCTCGTCGTAGGCATGCACCGATGTGAGGCCGCCGTTCCCGATCTGGGTCGGGATCTGGTAGGTGACCATCTCCACCTTGAGCTGGTGCAGGCGCCGGTGCATGTTGGGCGCCTCGAGCGTGAAGTGCATGTAGGGAGCGTGGTGTCCGAGGTGCGTCATGATCGTGACCTGCTTGCCCTCCATGGCGAGCTTTTCGGCCAGGGAGACGCCCATGAAATAACCGTCGTTGTCGATGATCACGACGCGGTTGCCGGGTACTTCCTTGCCGTCGCGCATGATCTGCTCGGGCGTGAGGATGTTCGGTTTGGAGGCGTCCGCGCCCGGGATCGTGTCGTGCGTCGCGCCGTTGAGGCCGTCGGTCGACCAGTAGCCGCCGGTGGCGATGATGACGATCTCCGCGCCGTAGCTCTTGACGCCCTCCGGGTCGAGCTCGGTGTTGGGGATGAACTCGACGTTCTTGAGCTTGTCGATCTGGATCTTGCGGTAGTTGACGACCCGCGCCCACTCGCCCAGGCCGGGGAGCTGGGGGATCCAGCGCATGATCCCGCCCATGTCGTCCGCGGCCTCGACGAGGTGGACGCGGCGCATGCCGCGCTTGCCGAGCACCATCGCGCACTCCATCCCGGCCGGGCCTGCGCCGACGACGAGCACGTCGTTGTCCGCGTTGGTCGCGGGGTCGAACTTCTCCGGATGCCAACCGCGGCGGTACTCCTCCCCCGCGGTCGCGTTCTGCGTGCAGATGAGCGGTGGGCCCCCGATCTCCCAACGCGAGATGCAGATGTTGCAGCCGATGCACTCGCGGATGTCGTCGAGTCGGCCTTCGTCGATCTTCAGCGGAAGGAACGGGTCGGAGATCGAAGGACGGCAGGTGGCGATGATGTCCAGCGAGCCGCCGTTGATCGCCTCGACCATCAGGTCCGGGTTCGTGAACCGGCCGACGCCGAGGACGGGCTTCTTCGAGACGTCCTTGACCGCCTTCTGCCAGGGAAGCAGCCGTCCTGACGGATACCAGCGCGACGGGGTCGCGTCCTCGCCCCACTCGGAGATTCCGGAGACGTTGATGTCCCAGACGTCGACGATGTCGTCAACGAGCTCGACGAACGGGAGACAGTCGCGCTCGAGCTGGGTGCCGGCCTCGCCCATGAACATGTCCGTGGACATGCGGACGGCGATGGCGCAGTCGTCGCCGACAGCGTCCTTCACCTGCTCGATCGTCTCGCGCCAGAAGCGGGCGCGGTTCTCGAGCGAGCCGCCGTACTCGTCGGTGCGCTTGTTGTAGTACGGCGTGAGGAACTGCTGGGGAAGATAGGAGTGCGAGCCGTAGACGTAGACGATGTCGAACCCGGCTTCGCGGGCGCGTTTGGCCGCTTCGACGTAGAAGCCCTGCACCTCGCGGATGTCGTCCTTGTCCATCTCCTTCGGATACGTGAGGTGCTCGAAGTCGCTCGGGATCTGCGACGGGGCACGCGGAACGGCGCGGGACTCCATGCAGGGAGCGTGCGGGCCGCCGTACCAGAGCTCGGCTGCGGCGAGCGCTCCGTGCTCGTGGAGCATCTCGCACATGAGTCCGAGGTTCTTGATGTCGTCGTCGTCCCAGAGGCGTGCGGAGACACGGTGCGTGTCGTCTGACTCGGGATGGATCGAGCAGTACTCCGTGCAGCAGGCGCCGTAGCCCCCCTCGGCCTTCATGGCCCGGAAATAGGCCTGGCTCATGGGCTTCTCCGACCCGAAACCGTTGCAGTGGGGGATCTGGTAGAAGCGGTTCTTCATCGTCTTCGGTCCGAGCTGGATGGGCTCGAAGAGGATGTCGTACTTGGGGTCACGCGCCATGCGTCGCAGCCTCCTTTGGGCGGGCGGGGAGACCGCGATTCTCCAACCGCGGAGCCGATTCTGCAAGCAGCAGGCAGAACGAAGGGGCGGCCGGAGCCGCCCCTTCGTCGTTTCGAGGACGAGCCTAGCTTGCGGGCATGCCCGCAGCCGGCGTCGTCATAGGCGGCTCGGCGGGCACTTCCTCGCGGAAATGGACTCGCGTCTTGTCTTGCACCACCCGCCGGAAGACGAAGAGCACGATCGAGAAGAGCAGGACCCCGATACCGATCCACAGCTCCTTCGTCGAGCCGTAACCGGTCAGGCTTCCGTTCGAGGCGCCGACGATGATGAAGAGCGCGTTCAGGCCCGCGAGCACGGCCGCGATCGGCACCCAGATCGCGCTGACTCGTATCGGCCTCGGCCACCTCGGCCGGTCCCTCCTCAGGAGGATGAAGCCGGTCAGGGCGAAGAAGTGGGCCGAGATGTAGCCCAGGTTGCCCGTGAAGAGGATGGCCAGAGTGTTCCCGACGAAGAAGAGCAGCAATATGTTCATGACCATGTCGATGGTCATGGCCCGTGCCGGGACGTGGTACTTGTTGAGGTGGAAGAGCTGTTTGATCGTCATGCCGTCCCGGGCTATGCCGTAGAGCGCGCGTGACCCGTCGGCTGTCGCGGTGTTCATCGAGAGGATGAGGCTCGCGATCAGGAGCACGACCATGACGTCGGAAGCTCCGCCGACGATCTTGTCGAACGCGGGGACGTAGAAGGCAACCGGGTCTGCCGCGACCTCGCTCTGTGAGAGCACGCCCCCGATCCCGAGCGGCAGGAGCGCGTAGACGCCCAGCGAGAACACGGCCGAGCTGCGCAGCGCCAGGGTCGTGTCGCGAACCGTGTCCTTGTATTCGGGCGCGAAGGCCGCACACGTCTCCACCCCGTACGAGGACCAGCCCATGATGTAGAGATAGACGATCGCGAGCTTCCAGCCACCCCAGGGCTGGCCTGCATCGTTGAGCGTCCAGGTCATGTTCGAGCTGTGCCAGTCGCCCGTGATGTAGGGGAGGACGATGAAGACGGCCAGAGGGATCATGAGGAGCGCGCCGGTGATGTACGCGACCCAGACCGTCGGCCTGATCCCGAAGATGTTGAAGAGCCAGACCAGGACGATGACGCCCGCCCCGATGATGTGCTGCAGGCCGAGGCCATCCGCCGTGCCGGTGCTGAAGGTCCAGTCCTGGCCCGGGAACCATTGAGTCACGATCAGCGAGCCGACGACGATGCCGAAGATCGAGAGCACCGTCGACCAGGCGAACCAGTAGCCGAAGGTCGCCACCGGCCCGACCAGCGAGAAGTGCTTGCGCCAGCCCTCGTGCGCGTAGAGCGCGATTCCACCGGGCTTGTCGGGGAACATGGCGGCTGTCTCCGCGTAGATCCAGTTCGAGAGAAGCCCGATCGTCATCGAGATCGTCCAGAGCGTGACGGCCCCCCATCCGCCAAGGGCCCCGATCGAATAGCCCAGCGAGCCGATGAGGAAGCCCGGGTTCGCGAGCGCGACGACGAACCCGTCGTACCAGCGCATCGCCTTGAGGAGTTGCCGTTCTTCGACTACTGCTTCAGCCACGAAACCCTCCTTCTGAGCATGCGATTCAAGCCCACACGACGGCGGCGGGAACGTACCACCGAGCACGGACAACTTCAATCAGCGGCATACAATCGACGGTGTGCGCGGTCCGCCCATCACCGTCGCCTGCGATTGCGGCGAGATGAATCAGGTGCCCTACGGGGAGACGTGGAAGTGCGAGGTTTGCGGGCGGCGCTGGAACACGGCCCAGATTCCGTCCGAGGAGTATTGGGGGATCATGCGCGACATGCGCCGCATGCGGCTGTCGGTGATCGGCGTCGCGGTTTTCTTCGCGCTCGTCTTCGGACTTCTGGGCCTCCTGGTCTCGCCCGGGCTGTTCCTCCTCCTGCCCGTGGTGCTTCCGATCTGGTTCATCTGGTACATGCCGTGGTGGCGCCGGAAGCTGCGGAGCCGCGTGCGGGACCTGCCGAAATGGAAGCTGCATCCCGAGTAGCAACCGAGGTCGGCGTCGGAGCCGCCGGTCCCGTCCTGCTCGCCACGCTCGGCGTGCCCTTCGACCCTGACGCCTCCGCCTTCGCGGTCGACTCCGCAGTTGAGGCAGGGCAGGCGCTCATCGTCGCCAACGTCGTCCAGCTTCCGCCTCTCTCGATGTCCGTTCAGCTCGGCTACGACCAGCTACCGGACACCCCCGAGGACGAGGCCGCGTTTCGGGCGCCGGCCGCCCTGGCTCACTCGCTGGGCGTCGAGGTCGAGCGTCTGCGCGTACGGAGCCTCCGGCCCATCGAAGCCGTCCTCGAGCTCGCCGCCGAGCGAGGGCCCGGGGTCCTCGTCTTCGGGCCGGACCGCGCCAGGCTCAAAGGCCGGCTCTATCGAAAGGCCGCCAAGGCGATCCGCGAGCGGGCTGCCTGCCTTGTCTGGGTCGCGGACTAGCGCCTAGCTACGCGGACGCGTCTTTTCGGGGTCGTAGATCGGGAAGTCGGCGACCGTCGCTTGCGCCGTCCCGTCGCCTACCGCCACCTCGACGTCGGTGCCCTTCTCGGCGAAGCGGGACTCGAGCACCGCCATCCCGATCACCTGACCGAGCGTCGGGCTCTCGCACGGGCTCGTAAGTGTGCCGGCGGCGCCTCCGTCCTTGGTCACGGCGGCGCCGTACTCGGGCGCCTCGCTCCCTTCCAGGGTCAGCGTCACGAGGCGGCGCGGGGGGTCCTCGGCGGTCTGCTCGAGCGCCGGCTTGCCGTGGAAGTCGTCCTTGTCGAGCCGGATGACCTTGTCGAGCGACATGTCGAAGGGATCCGTTTCGTGCTGGAAGTAGTCGTAGCCGATGAAGATCAGTCCGGACTCGATCCGAAGGGTTTCGACCGCTGCCAGCCCATAGGGCTTCGCGCCCGCGCCGGTGAGGGTGTCCCAGAGCTCCTCGGCGTAGTCGGGGTCGCAGAAGATCTCGTAGCCGAGCTCACCCGAGTAGCCGGTGCGCGAGACCCAGGCCGGAACGCGTCCGACGTGCACCTGATGCGGCAGGAAGCGGAAGTACCCCAGCTTCTCGACTTCTTCGTCGACGAGATCGGCGAGGAGCTCGCGGGAGCGGGGGCCTTGCAGCTGGAGATGGGGGAGTTGCTCCGTGATCGGCTCGATCTCCACCGCCATCCCCGAGACGACGTCGTTGAAGTGGTCGAGATCGGAGTCGAGCGCCGTGATCACCCAGCAGCTCGAGTCCGTGAACTTGAAGACCGTGCCGTCGCCGACCATCTTGCCGTTCTCGTCGCAGAAGGGCGCATAGCGCACCTGTCCGACTTCCAGCCCGGCCATGTCGTTCGTGAAGATGCGGTCGGCTGCCGTGAGCGCGTCGGGCCCGCTGAAGTCCCACTTACGGAGCGGGGACTCGTCCCACACTCCGACGTCGCGTCGCACCGCGTGGTGCTCGGCGATCGGGTCGCCGAAGTGGCTGGGCCAGTACCAGCCCTCCCAGTCCATGAACTCGCAGCCGAGCTCTTCCTGCTTCTCGTGAAACGCGGTTTGGACGATCTCTGCAGCGCTCATGGCGCAGACCCTAACGCCTTCGAGACCGTTTGCGCATGCGCCACGAGGGGCTCGACTGCGCGCCGTCGGGCCTCACGGTCGAAGCGACCTTCGGGACCCTGGAGGCCGAGAATCCCGGCCAGCAGTCCGTCGAGCCCGAAGATCGGAGCGGCGACCGCGTTCAGGTCGCGCTCGCGCTCACCCGCGGCCTCCGCCCAGCCCTGGTCGCGTACCCGCTCGACGGCCGCGGCCAGCTTGCGAGGGTCGGTGATCGTCCTGGGGGTGAACCGCTCCAGGCGGCCCGAAGGAGCCGGTACCTCGCCGAAGGCCAGGAGCACCTTGCCCGCTGCCGTCGCGTGGCCCACGCTGGGGCGGCCGAGGCGCGCGACGCTCTGGACCGACGCTCCGCTCTGGACGAAGTCGACGGTGACGGCGTCCCGCTCGCCGGGGACGGACAACGTCGCCGTCTCGCCGGTCTCCTCGACGAGCTCCTCGAGGTGCGGGCGGGCGAGCTCACGCAGGTCGAGGCCGGCGAGGACGACGTTGCCCAACTGGAGGAGTCGGAGCCCTAGCCGATAGCGGCCGCTCTCCTCGTCGTGCTCCACGTAGCCCCCTCCCGCGAGCGTGGCGAGCAGGCGCGACACGCTGCTGGCGTTGACGCCCGTTCGCCGAGCGAGCTCATTCGTCCCGAGCTCGCCGCCCGCCTCGGCGAGCGCCTCGAGCACGCGCAGGGAGCGCTCGACCGCCGCCACGCGGCGGACGGCTGGCTTTCCGGTCCGGGCCATGCTACGTTCAGCATGACAGATTTGAAACGCTATTGCCTAGGAGGCAATTGAGTGCCCGACCTGCCCAGCTCGCGTCCCTACGTCGTCGTCGGCGCCGGCATCCACGGTCTTTCGACCGCGTACCACCTCGCCAGGGAGCTCCGCAGCCGTGGGCTCGGGTCGGGCGGCGACATCGTCGTCCTCGAGAAGTCCCACCCGGGCGCGGGCGCCTCGGGCATCGCCTGCGGCGTCGTCCGCAACAACTACTTCCAGCCCGCCATGAGCGAGCTCATGCAGGCCTGCGTCGAGGTCTGGGAGTCCGATCCCGAGGCGTACGCCTACAACCCGGTCGGCTACATGGCGATCGGGCCGGCGGTGCAGGAGCCCGACCTCGTCGAGGTCGCCGAGCGCCAGGAGCGGATCGGCTACCGCTCGACGCTCGTCACGGGAGAGGCAGAGGTGGACAGCTACATGAAGGAGCTCTTCCCAGATTGGCGCGCGCAGGGAGTCACCGTCTGCCTGCACGAACACCAGGGCGGCTTCGCGTTCAACATGGACTCCGTCGAGGGGCTCGCCGGCAAGTGCCGCGAAGAAGGCGTCGAAATCCTGACCGGAGTCGAGGTCACAGGTCTCGAGCTCGGGCCGGACGACGTGGTCACGGCGGTCGAGACGAACCAGGGGCGCCTCGAGGTCGGCGAGCAGCTCGTGATCGCTCCAGGGCCGTGGGCGCAGCGTTTCTGGGAGATGCTAGGGCTGCCCCCGACGATCGACATTCGCACGCCGTCGGCAGACGTCGTCCGCGACCGCCCGATGTGGACCTACTGGAACCTGCAGGAGGGTGAGATCACGGTCGACCCGCAGACGTTCGCGCTTGTCGACGGAGGCGCCCCGCCCGTGATCCACCTCGACACCGACGCGCCGCTCCACACCGACGAGGGAGAGCTCGTCACCGATGAGCTCTGGGGCATCTACTACAAGCGCGACCGCCACGGTGTGCAGGGCGGCGCCTCACCGCTCGTGGTCGACGGCGACGTCGAGCTCGACCCGTATCCGGCCACGACAGACGTCGACCCGGACTTCCCCGACATGTGGTGTGCGGCGCTCTCGCACGCGATGAGCCGCTTCGAGGGCTGCCGGCCGCTCTACAAGCAGGCGCGCTCGGGCGGCGTCGGCTCGTTCACCGCGGACAACTTCCCGGTCTTCGACTACCTCAAGCCCAACGTCTACGCCGTGCTCGACTCCAACCACGGCTACAAGATGATCGGCGTCGGCCGCGAGGTGGCGAAGGTCGTGCTCGGCGAGCACTCGAGCCTGCTCTACCCGTTCCGCTTCGAGCGCTTCGAGACCGGCGACCTCCACCCGGTCTCCCACTCGCCGTATCCTTGGTCCTGATGAGCACGGCGCCCTGGCGCTGTTACCTCCGCTGGCCTCCCGGGCACGCCTGGGCGCAGGCCCACCTCGACGAGCGCACCTTCCTCCGCTGTGACCGCTGCGGGAAGGAGAAGTGGCCCGGCGATCCGCACGGTGGGGAGAAAGCCATCCGGACGATCGGCCGCGGCTTCGGCGACCCGAGCGACAGCTAACTCTCGCGGGGGCGCTCCGCGAGCTTCCCCTCGGCCGCGCGGGCGAGGTCGTTCGCGGTGATGAGGAGGATGACGACGAGGAGGCCCGCGATCGCGCTCACGGCGATGAGGAGCCGCAGTGCGTCATGACGCGCGTCCTTGAAGGCTTTGTCCTGGACGGAGACCCGGTTCGCCTCGTAGCTCGCCAGCTGCTGAGACGCGGCTGCCGCTCGGCCGAAGTGCACGAGCTCGGGCCCGAGGAAGATCCGCTTGACCACCTCTGTGTGGCCCGCTTGCAGGGCTGCGAAGGCCCGATCGTCCAACCTCATGAAGTCCTGGAAGGCGCCGTCGATCTGATCCAGATACGCCTTCTCCTGAGGACGTATCAGCTGCCGGCGGGCCTGCGCGAAATCTGAGCGGAACCGCTGCACCGACGAGAGGAAGGTCGGGCGGCTCGCGCCATTGTCGTAGCCGTACGCCGTTTGCCAGCCGTTGAAGTCCGTCACGTCGAACTTGAGCTGCAGCGCGAGCGCCTGTGCCCGTGAGGCCTTCTCGACGTCGTCGAAGCGGTCCCCCAGCCGGCTCATCCCGACGATGCCGACGCCTGCCGTGACGATCAGACCGACGACCGTGACCGCGAGGGCCGCGTACAGCTTCGCGCGGATGGTCACGCGGAGGCCTCCGAGGCCGAGGGCTTCTGGAGGGGCGCGGGCGGCGACGGCCCAACGTATTCGCCGTCCTCGAGCAGGTCCAGGCGCCTTGCGAGCCAGCGCTTCGTCGTCGCCTGGAACGTGAGCGTCACCACGACGGCCACGGCCACGGTCGTGACGACGAGATCCGAATGGTCGATTCCCATCGCCACGATGATTCCGGCCAGGGCGGCCGGTACGACGCCGGTCTCCCTCGTCCAGGCGAGGAAGATCAGCTCCTGCTTCGTCCACCGACCGCGTCGGTCCGGGAGGAGACAGGCGAGGACCGCGAGGGGTCTGGCGACGAAGAGGAGGACGAGGATGACTCCCACCGTTGGGAGCAGATGATCGCCGATCGCGCGCCAGGGCAGATTGGCGCCGAGCGTGATGAAGACGAACATGACCATCACGTCGGCGATGTTCGCAACGAGGATTCGCATCTCGCGCTCGTGCTCGCTGTGCATGCCTAGGCCGAGGAACTCCATGTTCGCGACGATGAGGCCGGCCAGGAAAGCCCCGAGATACCCGCTGCCGCCCGCCGAGTCGATGGAGAAGAAGCTGCCCGTGATCACCGCCATGACGGCGATCGCAGAGGACTCGCGCCAGATGCCCGCTCGGCGGCTCGACACGGCTGCGGAGAGGACGACGCCGTAGACGCAGCCGAGGGCCGTGGAGATCGCCAGATCGACGACGAAGTCGACCATCGGCTTGGTGAAAGAGGCGCTGCCGCTCGCGACCACTCCGGCGAACGCGAGCGCCAGCACCGCACCCGTCGGGTCGTTGAGGGCCGACTCGGCGATGACGGTCTGCGAGACCTTCTGGCGCATGCGAATGCGGTCGAACAGGGGCACGAGGATGGCGGGATCCGTCGGGGCGAGCGCGGCGCCGATGAGGAGGCCCGTCGTCAGCGGCACGCCGAAGAACGCTGCCGCAGCTGCGCCCGTGACGAGTGCGGTGATGATTACACCCGGGATGACCAGGAGCGTCAGCCCCACGGCGACGCGCTCGAGAATTCGCGCGGAAAGCTGCAGGCCGCCGTGGAAGAGGATGAACGAGACGCCGACGGTGAGGACGAGCTGGGCCCCGAGGGAGTCGAGCGAGACGTCGATCGCGTCCAGGCCCGCGGGGCCGATCACGGCGCCCGCGGCGAGGAGGACGAGCATCTGCGGGACGCGCGCCAGGTCGGCCACCAGCTTCGAGACGAGGCCGACGCCGAGCATGATCGCGACCGTCTCGATGACGTCCTGAGGAGTCATCGCAGCCGATTGTGACTTGCGCGACCGACTGCGTCATGCCCGGGTTGCGCTTCTCGGCCTCCTCGGACAGACTTGCCCGGCGTGCTGATCTTCCTGCTGCTCGGCGTTTACCCCATGGTCCTGCTCCTGACCTGGGGGATCGCGATCTACTTGACGTGGATCGAGACCAGGGAGCAGGAGATGGACTGGCGGCACAAGCTCTGGTGGATCCAGCTCACCTTCCTCACCCACTTCCTTGGCTACATCGCGCTCCGCTTCTGGGTCTTCTATCGCCGCCACCGAGTCACGGCCTAGCTTCCTAGACCGGCTCCGGCGGGTCACCTGGACGCGTGTCGCCTTCATGGTGGCGCTGATCGCAATCGGGCTGCTGCTCACTCGGGTGCTCGATCGCAGCGGCGCGCGGGTCAGCGAGGAGCGCGCGGTGGAGATCGCGCGGCCCTACGCAGGCTTCACTCCCGAGGGCCACAACATCCGCCTCGTCCGCCGCGGCATCCCCCCGAAGCCCTTCTGGGCCGTCTCCTTCTGGATCAAGGACGCGAGCGGAGACCCGACCCGCGTGACGGTCGTCCTCGTCAACGCCGACACGGGTGACGTCACCGAGGTGAGGAAGAGCCAATAGTCAAATCTCGCGGTGTGTGCGATCTGCACAGCCGCGGGGGTCCAAAGTGTCGCCCACGTCCATTGTGCGCTTCCAGGGCGCTTTCTAGCCTCGCGCAGTCCACGCAACGGCAGGTCGCACGCTTACCGGAGGAGAGGGGAAGCGATGGTCGGGTCGATGCTAGGCGGCTTGAGCGCGCTGCTCGCGCAAGCGCCCACGCCCCAAGAGCTCTCGGACAAGCTGACGCTCGACAGTCAGGTCCTCGCCGAGCAGTTCTACTACTACACCGTCGTGATCATGTGGTTGATCCACGTCGGCTTCATGTCGTACGAGGCCGGCGCGGGACGCCGCAAGAACGTAATGGCGACGGCGATGAAGAACATCCTCACGATCGCCGTTGTAACACCGACGTTCTACTACTTCGGCTGGTGGATCTACGGCTGCTTCACCACCGGGATCATCCCCTTCTCGCCGAGCGATTTCGTCGACGCTGCGGGTAGCGCGGTCAACGGCGCCGCCTCGTCCGAGGTCGCGATGGCCAACTTCTGCTCGACCACGTACCCATGGGCGGCCAATCTCGGCCCCAACCTCCAGGATCACATCTCGGGCGTCTTCTGGGCCGCCTTCCTCCTCTTCTCCTGGACGACGGCGTCCATCCTCTCCGGCGCTCTCATCGAGCGCGTGCGCCTCTCCGCGTACCTCGTGCTCGGCTCGATCCTCGGATCGGTCATCTGGATCCTCGACGCCTCGTGGGGCTGGAGCCCCTACGGCTTCCTGACCATGCGCTACGGGTTCCACGACTCGATCGCCGGTCTCGTCGTCCACGGAGTGGCCGGCGCGTTCACCCTCGGCGTCCTGCTCAACCTCGGGCCACGGATCGGCAAGTACACGAAGGGGGGCCTCGCCCGGAGCTTCAGGCCGCACAACCTGCATCTGACCCTGATGGGGCTGATGCTCATCTTCACCGGCTTCTACGCGTTCTACGCGGCGTGCCTGGTCATACAGTCGACGACCTTGCCAGGCTGGGGGAACATCTACCTCAACCCGACGACACTCTCGTCGATCACGTTCGCGATCACGATCGGCTTTGCCGGAGGGTTCACCGGCGGCTACTTCGCCAGTCGCGGCGATCCCTTCTGGACGCTTTCCGGCGGTCTCGCCGGGGTGATCTCGGTCTCCGCCGGCGCGGACGTCTACGCGCCGACGCTCGTTTATCTGATCGCAATGTTCGGCGGCGCGCTCGCAGTCTACGCCGGAGGCTTCATCGAGAAGAAGCTGCGCATCGACGACGCCGTCGGTGCGGTCGCGGTGCACGGAGTCTGCGGCTTCTGGAGCCCCCTCGCCGTCGGCCTCTTCGCTGCCGGGTATCCGACCGGCCTCAACAACGTCGACTCCTCCCTGACGGGGCAGCTCTACGGGATGATGGTCTTCCTGCCGCTCGGCTTCTTCGGCGGCTACATCCCGTCCTGGGTGATGAAGAAGCTCAACCTGCTTCGCGTCCCGCCCGAGGTCGAGCTCGAAGGCCTCGACATGGCCGAGTTCCAGGCCGACTTCTATCCGGAGTTCGACCGGCCGCCCGAGGTCATCATCGAGCCGGACGGCACGCAGGTGCTCGCCGCCCCGATCCTGCTCGAGGACTATCTATCGGTGACCTCGAACGGCGACAGACCGGTGAGAACCGAGCCTGGAGAACGGGTCTGACATGGTCCAATTCGTGCTCAGCATCGTGTTGCTCGTCGTCGTGTTCGTGACGCTCGGAGGCTGGGCCTTCCGCGAGGATCGCCGCCGTCGCCGGGCCGCAGAGGGACACTAGGAGGGCTTATGTTCGGATGGGATACAGCACCGTCCTGCGTCCAGCACGGCGCCGCCGCAGGTGACGTCTATACGCCGTACAAGGACTGCGCCGACTTCTTCACCATGGGTCCCGGCTCGACCTTCGGAACGGCGACCAGCGGTGTCAGCGGGACCTACTGGGGCCTGACCGTCATCGGCATCCTCGTGATGGTGGCGGCGTTCGTGGCGTGGGTCGTGACCGAAGACCGAAAGCTGAAGCAGCAGGCCTCCCGCCTGCTCATATCCGGGCACGCAGGCCAGGTCACGATTATTCAGGAGGTCGGCCCGACCAAGGATCCCCACGTACCCGGTCCAGGCCTAGGTGGGCCCTCGGACCTCGGTGACGTCTAGGAGGAAGGGAGAAGAATGGCGACAGAACCGGGCTGGATGGGACGCGGCAAGCACGTGGAGTTCGGGCCCCTGCAGCGCCACAGCCAGACCTTCGAGCTGGCCATGATCGTCCTCTGCATCCTCTGCATCGTCGTCGCGGTGATCATCGCCAAGGCGACGGACTGGGGCGTCACCACCCGACCTTAGCTAGGTAGCCGGCTCGAGCACCCGCCTGCTGATCCGGCGGGTCTGCTCGCAGAGCTCGCGCGCGCGGTCGACTCGCTCGTCGCCCTCGCGGGTTCCGAGGTTGATCTCGATGAGGTTGGCCGTCGCGCGGACGGCGGCTTCCGAGAGTAGGACGGCGGTGGCCGCGTCGCCGCGCAGGTTCGGATTCCCCCGCTCCGCCAGCTCGGCGGCGAGCGAGGCGACGTCGAGCGCGGTTTCCGCGATGGCGAGTGGCACGTCGGCGGCATGGGACAGAGCCGCCCCGATGGCGGCGTCGCGAGCTTCGGGACCGACTTTCTCGGAGAGGCGGCGCGCCTCCAGGAAGCTCTCGTAGGCCCGCGCGTCCTCGTCGGCGAGCGGAAGGACGCGTCGGCGAAGCGCCTCCGCCTGGGCAACGGCGCCTGCGGCGTCCTCCCATTGCTCCGTCGAGAAGCGGGCGGCCATGGCAGCGAGCGAGGCGGCGAAAGCGGTCACGATCGCGGCGACGGACCCTCCGCCGGGCGCGGAGGTCTCGGCCGCGATGGTCTCGCAGAGCTCGGCGACCGTCTCGCTAGAAAAGCCCGACGGTTCGGCCACTGTCGTCGATGTCGACGTTGAAAGCGGCCGGCGTCACTCCGAGCCCGGGCATCGTCTGCATGTCCCCGAGGAGCGGCACGAGCCACCCGGATCCGGTGTAGGCGCGGATGTCGCGCACGGTGACGGTGAAGCCGGTCGGCGCGTTCAGGAGGCCGGGATCGTGTGACAGGGAGAGGTGCGTCTTCGCCATGCAGATGGGAAGCTTGTCGAAGCCGTTGGCCGTGAACTGCTCGATCTTCTGTTGCGCCGCGGGCAGGAAGACGACTCCGTCGGCGCCGTAGACGCGCTTGCACACCGCCTCGATCTTGTCGGGAATCGGGGCGTCGAGCGGGTAGATGGGGGCGTAGGAGGAGCCCGCGTCGGCGGCGTCCACGAGCGCCTCCGCGAGAGCGGCGGCGCCTTCGCCTCCTCGCTCGAAGGCCTCGTTCAACTCGGCCGCGTGCGCGCCGCCCTCCAGGGCGAGCCGGCGCACGGCGTCGACCTCTTCGTCCGGGTCTCCGGGGAAGCGGTTGATGGCGACGACGGCTTTGAGGCCGAACTCGGAGACGATGCCGAGGTGGCGTTGGAGGTTCGCCGCGCCGGCCTCGACGGCCTCGACGCCGCCGTCGGGGTCGCCGCCGTGGTGCTTGAGCGCCCGCACGGTCGTGACGAGACAGATCGCGCTCGGCTGGATCTGACCCACGCGGCAGACGA
>Ga0307277_10000159_pt1 | contig 21898 bp, 18 predicted proteins | sample ER_DNA_116_FD_194473 | JGI IMG/M metagenome (GOLD analysis project Ga0307277, IMG submission 194473) | Bulk soil microbial communities from the East River watershed near Crested Butte, Colorado, United States - ER_DNA_116 | ecosystem: Environmental > Terrestrial > Soil > Floodplain | place...
TCGAGCGAGACGACGTCGACCGCGACGATCCCGCCGAACGTGCGAGTGACCTGCTCCACCGAGAGCAGCGGCATGGCCTACCTTAAGCCGAGTGCCGGTTCAGGAGTGCGGGCTGGACGAGGACGATACGGACGCGCTCTTGCCGCTCCCGGTGCCCTCCTCCAAGTAACACAGTGTTACTTGGAGAGCGAGAGGCCGGTGAGCTGCTCCCGGAGCTCGGAGGGATCGGTGACCGGGCGCCGGCAGGCAAAGCGTTCGCAGACGTAGACAGTCGGCTTGCCGTCGACGAAGCCCTTGCCCTCGAGCAGCGGCACGCCGTCAGCAGGGCCGAAGGCGACCACTGCGTTCGGATCGAAGGGCTCGAGGGCGGCCCTCGCGACCTCGGTCTCGGGCGGCCCGACGACCGCGATCTCCTTCGGGGTCGAAAGGTAGAGGTCGAGGGCGTTCAGCGCCCAGCCGAACTCGGTCGGGCCGCGGCCGAGAGCATCCCCCAGCAGACGGAGGACGCCGACCGCGTGGCGCTCGAGCTCGTCGTCGCCGTAGATCCGGGCGAGGCGCAGCAGCACGTACGCGAGCATCGAGTTCCCGGACGGGATCGGATGGTCGAACAGATCCTTCCTGCGGGCGATCAGGCGCTCGCCGTGCGCGGGCGCGACGAAGAAGCCACCGCGCTGCTCGTCGGCGAAGAGCTCGACCGCAAGCAATGCCAGCCGCCTCGCCTCCTCCAACCAGCGGAGCTCGCCGGTTGCCACGTGCAGCTCGTAGAGACCGTGCGCAACGTTTGCGTAGTCGTCCAGGTAGCCGGTGCCGCTCGAGCGACCCGCGCGCCGGCTGCGGTGCAGGCGACCTTCGTCGTCGGAGAGCGGGCCTAGCAGGAACCCGGCCAGCGCACCTCCCGCCTCGACGAGATCGGGCCGTGCCAGCCGCCGCCCGGCCTCCGCCAGGGCGGCCAGTGCGAGTCCGTTCCAGGACGCGATCGCCTTGTCGTCGAGCCCCGGCTGGGGACGCCCGGCGCGGATCTCGAGCAGCCGCTCCCGCGTCTCCTCGTCGAGCTCGCCGCGGAGGACGAAGCGCCCATCCTCGAACGGCTCGAACAGCTCCTCCGGGGCGCCCTCGCCCGGGGCCCAGGTGTAGGTGAGACCCTCGACGCCCTCGGTGTCCGCGTCCTGCGAGGAGGCGAAGCCGCCTTCCTCCAGCAGCAGCTCGCGGAGCATGTACTCCAGCGTCTGCTCGGCGACGTCACGATAGCGCTCGTTCCCGGTCACGAGCCAGCCGTGGACGTATACCGGGACGAGGAGCGCGTTGTCGTAGAGCATCTTCTCGAAGTGCGGCACGAGCCAGCGCTCGTCGACGGAGTAGCGGTGGAAGCCGCCGCCGACGAGGTCGTACATCCCGCCGGCCGTCATACCGTCCAGCGTCTTCGCCGCCATCTCCGTCTCGTTGCGCCGGAGCAACAGCTCCAGGGCCGACGCCGGTGGGAACTTCGGAGCCCGGCCGAAGCCGCCCCACTCCGCGTCGAACAGCTCGCCCAGTCGCCGGGCCGCCGCGAAGAGCAGCGACTCGGTCAGCGGCTCCGAGGAGGGCGCCGCCGAGGCCGCCTGCTCGAGCGCCTCGACGAGCGCCTGGGTCCGCCGCCCAACGTCTTCGGGCCGCTCCCGGTAGAGGTCGGAGACCGTGGCGAGCACCTGCTGGAAGGACGGCAGCCCGTGCCGCGGCTCGGGCGGAAAGTAGGTCCCGCCGAGAAACGGCTCGCCCTCCGGCGTGAGGAAGACGGTCAGCGGCCAGCCTGCCTGGCCGGTCATTGCCACGACGGCGTCCATGTAGACACCGTCCAGGTCGGGGCGCTCCTCGCGGTCGACCTTGACCGAGACGAAGCGCTCGTTCATCAGAGCCGCCGTGGCCGGATCCTCGAACGACTCGTGCTCCATCACGTGGCACCAATGGCAGGCCGCGTAGCCGATCGAGAGCAGGATCGGCTTGTTCTCTTCACGCGCGCGCGTGAGCGCTTCCTCGCCCCAGGGGTACCAGTCGACAGGGTTGCCCGCATGCTGCAAGAGGTACGGGCTCGTCTCGTTGGCGAGCCGGTTCACGCTCTGTACGGTAACGGCGTGACCCTCCACGGCGGCACCGTCACGTTTCTCTTCACCGACATCGAAGGCTCGACGCGCCTGCTGCAGGAGCTCGGGGACGACTACGGCGAGGTGGTCGCCGACCACCGGCGGCTTCTGCGCGATGTCTTCCGGTCGGCGGAGGGCAGCGAGGTCGACACGCAGGGCGACGCGTTCTTCTACTCGTTCGCCCGCGCGCGTGACGCCGTGCGCGCCGCCGTCGAAGGGCAGCGTGCCCTCGCCGCGCACATGTGGCCGAACGGAGCCGAGGTCCGTGTCCGGATGGGCCTGCACACCGGCGAGCCGACCGTCGGCGAGGAGGGCTACGTCGGCCTCGACGTCGTGCGCGCGGCGCGCATCTGCTCGGCGGGCCACGGTGGCCAGATCCTCGTCTCGGAGACGACCCGTGCGCTCGTCGGCAACGATCTCCCGGACGGCGTCAGCGTCCGCGACCTCGGCAAGCAGCACCTGAAGGACGTCCAGCACGAGCACGTCTACGAGCTGTCCCTCGACGAGGGAGCGCGGGACTTCCCGCCGCTCAAGGTCCAGCGCGAAGGTCGCGCCGACGCGATGGCGGACGAGTTCGGCCGGCGGATCGAGGACTACGTCGAGAAGCAGCTCGAAGCCGCGTTCACCGGCTCGAACCCCTCGAGCCCGACGCGACTCGCGGCAGGCGGCCTCGGGTTGGCGGCAGGCGGCCTGCTGCTCCTCGTGCTCGCCGCGGGCGCAATCGTCGGAATCGTGCTCCTCGTCAAGCTCGCGTTCTAGCGTGACCGTCCTCGAAACCGACCGGCTTCTGCTGCGCCCACCCGTTCCGGAGGACGCGGAGGCCCTTGCGCCGCTGTACGCCGACCCGGAGGTGATGCGCTACCTCGGCGACGGTCGCACGCTCGAGCGCGAGGAGACGGAGCGCTCTGTGCGCCGGATGATCGAAGCGTGGAAGGCGGACGGCTTCGGCCTCTTCACGACGGTCCGCAAAAAGGACGAAGCCGTCGTCGGCCGGGTCGGCCTGATCGTCTGGAACCCGGAGACGTGGCAGACGACGCGCGCAGGCGCCGACGGCCCGACCGAGCTGGAGGTGGGCTACACGCTCGGACGGCCGTTCTGGGGCCGGGGGTACGCGACCGAGGCGGCGGCCGCGGCGCGCGACTTCGCCGTGGGCCGGCTCGGCGCCCGCCGGCTGATCGCGCTGATCATCTACGGCAACGACGCGTCGCAGAACGTGGCTCGGAAGCTCGGCTTCGAGTACGAGCGGGACATCGTCTTCGGCCGGCGTGACGCGCAGCTCTTCGGGTTCCAGGCGTGATCAGGCTCGAGACCGAGCGCCTCCTCCTGCGGCCGCCGGAAACCGGCGACGTGGAGGGCTACGCCGGCGTCTTCGGCGACCCAGCGGTCGTGGCCTTCCTGGGAATGACCCCGCAGACCCCCGAGGAGACCGCCGTCGGCATCGAGCGGATGCGCCGCCATTGGGACCGGCACGGGATCGGCCTCTTCAGCGCCGTGCGGAAGAAGGACGAGCGCCTCCTCGGGCGGGTCGGCTTCCTGCTCTGGGACCCGAAGCGCTGGGTGAGCGCGATGCGGGAAGACCTCGAGGGCGAGCTGGAGACCGAGATCGGCTGGACGCTCGGGAGCGAGCACTGGGGCAAGGGCTACGCGACCGAGGCCGCGATCGCCTGCCGCGACTGGGCGCTAGGCGAGCTCGGCCTCACCAGGCTCGTCTCGGTGATCGCACCGGCTAACACGCCCTCGATCCGCGTCGCCGAGAAGATCGGCGAGTCACTGGAGCGAGAGGACCTCCCGGGCCCGTTCGACCGGCGCGTCGACCTCTATTCGCTGGGGAACGGCCCGGCGCGGTAGACCTGGCCTTCGAGCTTGCGGCCGAGCACGGCCTCGAGCCACACCGAGATTCGCACGAGCGCGTCGAGGTCGACGCCGGCCTCGATCCCCTCGTGCTCGAGGAGGTAGACGAGGTCCTCGGTCGCGACGTTGCCGCTGGCCCGCGGCGCGTACGGGCAGCCGCCGAGCCCTCCGATCGAGGCGTCGAGCACCTGCGCGCCGGCCTCGAGCGCGGCGATTGCGTTCGCGTAGCCCGTGTTCCGCGTGTTGTGGCCGTGGAATCCCGAGGCCTTCGTGCGCCCGACCAGGTCGCGAACCTCGCGCGGAGCCGCGACCCCGATCGTGTCGGCGAGGACGACCTCCGCTTCCTCGAAGCGGGCTGCGAGCTCGGCGACGCGCCCCGGGTCGACGCGGCCCTCGAACGGGCACCCGAACGCGACGCTGATCGTCACGGTTGCGGGCGCGGCGGCCGCGGCCAGGATTCGCTCGACGCGGTCGACCGCCTCCGGTAACGACGCGTTCGCGTTGCGCCGGTTGAACGTCTCGGTCGCGGCGAGCGTGACATTCAGCCGGTCGAGCCCGGAGGTCGCGAAGCGCTCGTAGCCCTGGTCGTTGAGCACGAGCCCTGAATATTCGGTTCCGTCCCGGCCCGCGATGCCCGCGACGACCTCTTCGGCGCCCGCCATCTGCGGCACGCGGTCGGATCGGACGAAGCTGACCGCCTCCACCCGCGGGAGGCCGGCCGCAGCAAGGCGGTTGACGAGCTCGGCTCGTACCGCGGGCTCCAGGACTTCGGCCTCGTTCTGAAGTCCGTCCCGCGGGCCGACGTCGCAAAGCGTGAGGGCCAAGCTATTCGGCCACGCCGTGCAGGTCGACGCGCTCGGGAGTGATGCGGATGATCACCCGCTGCTCGCCGGGGCTGCGAAACGGATACTCATCGACGCCGAGGTACTTCTTCGCGAGCTTGTCGATGTGCTCGTCCGCGCCTTCGTCGACGAGCTCGGCCCTCCCGGTGACCGAGACGTAGCCTGACTGCTGGTCGTCCGAGGGAAGGACGTCGATCGCGACCCTGGGGTCGCGCTGGATGTTCCGCACCTTGCAGCGGCCGTAGGCGCTGTTGACGAGCACGTGCTCGCCGTCGTAGTCGACCCACACCGGCGTTACGTGCGGACTGCCGTCGGCGCGGAGATCGACCAGGTTGCCCCAATTGCGCGCAAGGAACAGCGCCGCAGCCTTCTCCGTCAACGTCATCGTGTTCTCCATCTCAAAATCTCCTTTCTGTCGTTAGGCTAGTCGCCGCATGGGAGTCGCTGTCCTCGTCGGCACGCGCAAAGGGCTTTTCGTGCTCACGAGCGACGAAACCCGTCGCGACTGGAAGGTCGAGGGCCCGCACCTGACCGGGTGGGAGGTCTTCCACGCGACCCGCGACCCTCGCGACCGCGCCCTCCACGCCGCCACGAACAACTGGGTGTACGGCGCGACGGCGCACCGCTCGAGCGACGAGGGCCAGACCTGGGAGCGCGCGGAGGGAATCGGCCTGCCCGAGGAGAGCGGGCTGACCTGGGAGAAGTCGTGGCACGTCGAGCCCGGTCACGCGGACGAGCCGGAGACGCTGTGGCTCGGCGGGACGCCCGCGGCACTGTTCAAGAGCACCGACGGCGGCGAGACCTGGAAGCCGGTCCAGTCGGTGCTCGAGCACCCGACGCGCGAGAAGTGGAACCCCGGCGCCGGAGGGCTCTGCTGCCACTCGATCCAGATCGATCCCTCCGACCCTCAGCGGATCTACATCGCGATCTCGGCGGCCGGCGGCTTCCGCAGCGAGGACGGCGGCGAGTCGTGGACGCCGATCAACTCCGGCGTCGCGGCCGACTTCTTCCCGGACGACCCGTTCCCGGAGGTCGGCCAGTGCGTGCACAAGCTGCTCCTGCATCCGGCACGGCCCGAGCGGCTCTGGCAGCAGAACCACTGCGGCGTCTACCGCTCCGACGACCGCGGCGAGAGCTGGGAGCGGCTCGAAGGAAACGGGCTGCCGTCCGGGTTCGGCTTCCCGATCGCGCTGGATCCGGCCGACCCGGATACGGCGTACGTCGTGCCGGAGGAGGGCGCCGAGAACCGCGTCACCCCCGACGGCCGCCTCGGCATCTACCGCACGCGGGACGGCGGCGCCTCGTGGGACCTCTTACAGGACGGTCTCCCGCAGCAGGCCTGGCAGTCGGTCATGCGGGAGGGGATGTCGTTCGACCGGCTCGACCCGGCGGGGGTCTACGTGGGGACGCAGAGCGGCTCGGTCTTCGCCTCGCCCGACGGCGGCGACTCGTGGGTCGAGGCGGCGCGCTACCTGCCGACGATCCTCTCGGTCGAAGCCGCGGAATGGCAGTAGTTCTGTTGCCCTCGCTGCTCGCCCGGGAGGCGGGCGGCGAAGGGCGGTTCGAGACGGACGCCGCGACCGTGCGCGAGGCCCTGCGCGGACTCCCGATCCGGGACCTGCTCTTCGACGAGCGCGGCACGCTCCGGCCGCTCGTCAACGTGTACGTCGATCGCACGCAGATCGACGACCTCGGGACGCCGCTCGAGGCCGAGACCGAGGTCCGGCTCGTCGCGGCGGTCGCCGGCGGCTGAAGAGGAAGCCAGCCGAGGCCGAGCCGCGCCCGGCCCCGGCTTCTTCGCCGTCAATCGCCGCCGGTGTCCTGGTCGGTTGCCAGCCTGGCCCAGAGGTTCTCGGCCATGTGCCGGATGGGCGGCTGCCAGATCGCCGCTGCGAAGGAGAAGGCGCCGGCCGCGAACACCTTCGCGCCGGCCCGGGTCTCGTAGTAGGACATGTTGGCGGAGATGCCGCGCCCGAAGATGTTCGGGATCACGGCGACGACCTTGGTCTGTGGAGGCGAGCTCGGCGCGACGGCGTCGATCTCGATTCCCGCGCTGCCGAACGGAGAGCCGTTCCGAAGGTCCGTGCCCGCGAACAGCCACGGCACGTCGGCGGCGTGGCGGACCTGCCAGCGACCGCGGTGCGTGCCCTCGTCGTTCGCCCGGTACTGAACGCCGATCAGCGCGCCCTCCGGCCGCCCGAGCTGGCGCCAACGCAGTGTCTTCGTCATCACGTCGCCGTGGATACGCACCTGCCAGAAGAAGTTGTTCGCCGACAGGAACATGAGGTTGCCGCCGCGGTTCCGGAAGCTCGTGACGACGTCGTACTCGTGCGTGGTCACGTACTCGTGGTGCCCGGGGAAGACGATCAGGGCATAGGCGCGTGCGAGCTCGCGTCCGGAAGGGACGCGGTTCAGCTCGGCGTCGGAGAGGTAGTCGACCTGCTTCCCGGTCGCCTCCAGCCAGCGCAGGAACGGCTCGTCGTAGTACTTGTAGTGAGGCGGGACGCCCCGGTTGAGGAAGGCGCGGCCGAGCCGAACCGTATGACGATGCCAGGCGGCGTACCAGGTGTCGCCGACGTGGTCGCCGTCCTCGTCACGGAAGTTGTACGCCTGCCAGGTCTGCGTCGGCAGGACGACGGCGACGCGGTGCTCGCCGAGCCGTCGCGGACGAAGGACGAAGGGCGCGAACCCCACACGGCCTCCCCGGGCGGTCAGTCGTGCGAAGTAGACGCCGCTCGGCCAGTTGCCGATGCGGACCGAGACCGTGCGGTGGGGCGACACATTGCCGAGCCGGCTGCGGGACGAGACGCTCGAGCCGTACATGACGTCGCTTGCCTTCATCCGCTTGGCCTCGGTACCGGCGCGGAAGAACTGGAGCGTGACGCCCTTTGCCTTCGAGATGAAGATCAGGTGGGCCTTCGAGCCTGGCCCGTAGCTCTCGCTGGGGAAGGACGCCACCACCTTCGGGCGCTTCGAGTCCATCTGCCGTGGATCCCTGCCGTCGAGCTCGTCGGCTTCGATCTCGCCGGCCCGAAGCGCTTGGTGGGACGGGCGCGGTGAGCTTCCGGGCCCGCCGGGAAGTGCAACGACAAGAGCGCTCCCGAGCGTGCCGAGGAGCAGAAGAACACTAGGGCCGCGGGGAATCCGCCGCGTATGTGGGTGCTGCGCTGAAGTAGTCATGGCCCGACCGTCAGCCGGGCCGCTAATCGCCTCTCAACCGCCGCCTAACCGGCGGCTAACGGGGTTTCAGGCTCGGCCTAGCGCCGGGCCGGAACTAGTCCGTAGAGCCTTCCCCAGCCGACCAGGTAGAGGCGGTCGGGATCAGCCACAGCCGGTGAGTACTTCCCGTCGGGCCAGGTCCAGAGTTGCCGTCCTGTGCGCGCGTCGAGGCCGTAGGTGCGCTCGTTGAAGGTCGAGAAGTAGACGACGCCTGCGAGCACGGTGGCCGATCCGGAGATCGGCCCGTTGGCCCGGAACCGCCAGCGCACGTCCCCGGTGGCGGCGTCGAGCGCGTAGAAGACGCGGTCGTAGGAACCCACGAGCACGAGTCCGCGCCAGACGGCCGGTGAGGCGTACACGTAGCCGCCGGTTCCCTGCGACCACCGCAGCCGTCCGCTCGCGGCGCCGTAAGAGTAGACCTTGCCGTCGGTGGAACCGATGTAGACGCGGCCGTACGCGAGCGCGGGCGTCGAGTAGAACGTGCCTCTCGATCCGAGCCGCGGTTGCACAGAAGCCCGCCACAGCAACCGTCCTCCGCGTGCACCGAGCGCGTACACGTGACCGTCGTAGGAGCCGACGTAGACGCGGCCGCCGGCGAGCGCGAGCGAGCCTTTGATCATGCCTCCGACGCGACGCACCCAGCGCGTCCGGCCCGTGCGGGCGTCCAGTGCCCACACCCGCCCGTCCCAGTCGCCGACGTAGACGGCGCCGCCTGCGACGAGCGGGGAAGACTCCGTCGGGCCGATTCGCCGCCGCCAGAGGGTCCTGCCGGTGCCGGCCTGGAAGGCGAAGACAGAGCCGTCGTCGCCGGGGACCTGGCGGTCGCAGGCATGGCCGATGAAGGTGACGTAGACGAGACGTCGCCAGACTGCGGGGGAGGCCCAGCCGCAACGACCGGTGCTGCGCCGCCAGATCGGCCGACCCGTTCGAGCATCGAGAGCGTAGAAGCGGCCGTCGAAGGTTGGCAGGTATACGCGTCCATATGCGACCGCTGGCGGGAACTCGAGCAGCGCCTGCCCGTGGAACGTCCAGATGCGCCGGAAGGGCGGCCGCAGGCGCGAGGCCGGATCGAAGCGCAGCCGCCGGGCATCGAAGCCATACGTCGGCCAGTAGACACCCTGGCGCACAGGCGCTTTGGCCGGCGCCTCGGCGGTCTGCGTTCGAACGAACTCCTCCCTCGACGAGCCGCGGATGTCGCGACCCTCGTGCCTGATCCACAAGGCGTATGCGCCGGCCGCCGCCGCCAGCAGCACGACAGCTCCACCGGCGACGATCAGTAGCCGCTTCACTGTGTTCCTGCCGTTTCGGCGAGTCGGGCCCAGAGGTTCTCGATCATGCGCTTGACCGGCGGCTGCCACACCGAACCGGCGAGCGTGAACGCGCCTGCTGCGAACACCTTCGCCCCGTCGTGTTGGTAGTACGTCATTTCCGCCGAGCGGCCATCACCGAAGATGTTCGGGATTCTGGCGAGCACCCGGACGTTTGCGGGCGAGTGTGCGTCAGTGGAGTCGGCTTCGATTCCTCCGCTCGCGAACCGTGAGGCGAATCCGAGGCCGCTCCCGGCGAAGATCCAGGGAGCCGCGCTCACGTTCCGGACGATCCACGGCCCGCGGCGACCCGTGGCGTGGTCCCAGTCGAAGTACTCGACGCCGATCAGCGCAGCTTCGGGTCGGCCGATATCGCGCCAGCGGGCAACGCGAGTCATTACGTCGCCGTGGATGCGGACCTGCCAGAAGAAGTTGTTCGCCGAGAGGAACATCAGGTTTCCGGAGTGGTTCCGGAAGCTCGTGACGACGTCGTACTCGTGGGTGGTCGCGTACTCGTGGTGCCCGGGGAAGACGATCAGGGCATAGTCGCGCGCCAGCTCGCGCCCGGACGAGACGCGGTTGAGCTCAGCGTCGGAGAGGTAGTCGACCTTCTTGCCGGTCGCCTGGAGCCAGCGAAGGAACGGCTCGTCGTAGTACTTGTAATGGGGTGGGACGCCCCGGTTGAGGAAGGCGCGGCCGAGCCGAACCGTGTCTCGGCTCGCATCCGCGTACCACGTGTCGCCGATGCGATCGCCGTTCTCGTCGCGGAAATTGTATGCCTGCCAGGTCTGCGTCGGCATGACGACGGCGATGCGGTGCTCGCCGAGCCGGCGCGGGCGGAGGACGAAGGGCGCGTAGCCGATGCGACCGCCTCGGGCGGTCAGGCGGGCAAAGTAGACACCGCTCGGCCAGTTCCCGATCCGGACCGAGACCTTCAGCCCCGCGGAGACGTTGCCCAGCGAGCGGCGCTCGGTCACGCTGGAGCCGAGCATCAGGTCGCTTGCCCGGATCCTCATGGCCTCTGTACCGGCGCGGAAGAACTGGAGAGTCACCCTCCTGGCGGGCGAGACGAAGATGAGGCGGGCCCTCGAGCCCGGCCCGTAGCTCTGGCGGGGGAACGATGCTTCCACCTTCGGACGTTTCGAGTCCATCTGCCTGGGATCCCGACCGTCGAGCTCGTCGGCTTCGATCTCGCCGGCCCGAAGGGTCTCGTAGGAGGGGCGCGCTGAGCTTGCGGGCCTGCTTGGAAGTGAGACGAGAAGGGCGCTCGCGAGCGTGCCGAGGAGCAGAAGAACACTGGGGCCGCGGCGAGTCCGCCGCGTATGTGGGTGCTGCGCTGAGGTGACCATGGCCCGAGCGTCAGCCGGGCCGCCAATGGCCCCCCAACCGCCGGCCAACGGCCGGCTCACGAGGTCGCACTCGGTCTAAGCCCGAGGCCGAGCCGGCGGTCCGAGGGGCCGGGTCACGGCCCGCCAACGGCTCACTAACGGCCTATGTTCAGGGCCGCACAATGGTGCTAGAACAGGCTGGTGGACGGCTTGCAATTCCGGCTGCTGGGCCCGCTCGAGGTGCGTAGCGAAGGAGTCGTCCTGCAGCTCGGAGGGCCGAAGCAGCGTGCATTGCTCGCGTTGCTCCTGGTCGACGCGGGTCGCGCGGTCTCCACCGACCGGCTGATCGACGCGCTCTGGGGCGAGAACCCGCCGCGCACGGCTACGACCTCGCTCCAGAACTTCGTCTCCCAGCTCCGGAAGCACCTCGGGCCTGACCTGCTCGTGACCAAGCCGCCGGGCTACCTGCTTCGAGTCGAGCCCCTCCAGCTCGACGTGAACCGTGTGCACGCATTGCTCGCCGAGGCGCGGGAAGCGTTACCGGGCGAGCGGGCGACAAAGCTCCGCGACGCTCTCGATCTTTGGCGCGGGCCGCCGCTCGAGGAATTCGGCTTCGAAGGATTCGCGCAGGGCGAGATCGCTCGCCTCCAGGAGCTTCGGCTGACGCTGCTCGAGGAGCGCATCGACGCCGACATCGAGGCGGGCCGGGCGGGAGAGGTCGTCGGCGAGCTCGAGGCCCTCGTCGGCGAGCACCCCCTCCGCGAACGGTTCCGGGAGCAGCTGATGCTCGCGCTGTACCGGTCGGGGCGGCAGGCCGAGGCGCTCGACGCCTTCCAGGAGGGTCGCCGGGTGCTCGTCGAGGAGCTCGGAATCGACCCGAGCCCTCGCTTGCAGCAGCTACACGCGGCGATCCTGCGCCAGGAAGTCGGGCTCGAGCCGGCCCGTGCCGCCCCCGCGCAGGACCATTTCGAGGACGTGGTCGGAACGATCCTCGAGGGTCGGGTCGTCCCGGTCTTCGGCGCCGACGTGGCGGACCTGACAATGCGGCTCGCTCAGCGCTTCGGCTATCCGGACGACGACGGGCGGGCGACCCTGTCGCGGGTCGCGCAGTACGTCGCGGTGATGAAGGGCTCGGGCCCGCTCTACGACGGGCTCCACGAGCTCCTCGCCGCCGACCTCCCTCCCACTTCAATTCACCGCTTCTTTGCTTCCCTGCCCCCGCTGCTCCGGGAGCGCGGCGCTCCCCACCAGCTCCTCGTGACGACGAGCTACGACACAGCGCTCGAGCAAGCTCTCGAGGAGGCCGACGAGACGTTCGAGGTCGTCTGCTATCTCGCGGCCGGCCGGAACCGCGGCCGCTTCTGCCACATCGCGCCGGACGGAACGGGCCGGGTGATCGAGCAGCCGAACACGTACGTGACCGAGCTCTCGCTCGACCGCAACACGGTGATCCTCAAGCTCCACGGCCAGGTCGAGCGAACGCCGGCACGCGAGTGGGAGAGCTTCGTCGTGACGGAGGACGACTACATCGACTACCTGGCGCAGACCGAGGTCGCCGCGGCCGTGCCCGTCTCCCTGGCCGCGACGCTCCGACGCAGCCACTTCCTCTTCCTCGGTTACACGATGGCCGACTGGAACCTTCGCGTGATCCTCCACCGGTTGTGGGGCGACCAGCCCCTCAGCTATCGCTCCTGGGCCGTCCAGCCGGAGCCGAAGCCGCTCGAGCGCGAGTTCTGGCATAGGCGCGACGTCGAGGTGGTCGAGCTCGCGTTCGAGCAGTACGCGGAGACCCTCGGCCGCTACGCGGCGGCGGAGCTGGCAAGGCCGGTCACGTGAGTATCTCTGCAGAAGCGCCGCCGACTCCGTACAAGGGGCTCGCGGCCTTCCAGGACACGGAGCTCGACGCACTTCTCTTCTACGGGCGCGAAAGAGAGCGGGAGGTCGTGGTCGCGAACCTGCTGGCCTCCCGTCTCACCGTGCTCTACGGGGCCAGCGGCGTTGGCAAGACCTCGCTGCTGGGCGCGGCCGTCGCCCATTCCATCCGCCGAGCCCACAATGCGGAGGTGGTCGTCTTCTCGTCCTGGTCCGGCGATCCCCGCGCCGGCCTCGCGGCCGCGATCGACGAGGCGGTCGGAATCGAGGCGAGCGGCACGCTCACCGAGAGGCTCCGCGCTGCAGCCGAGACGGTGGACGGTGATGTCTATGTCATCCTCGACCAGTTCGAGGAGTACTTCCTCTACCACGAGCAGGACGCGTTCGCCGACGAGCTCGCGAGCGCGAACAGCGAGCCCGGCCTGCGGGCCAACTTCCTCCTCGGCTTGCGTGAGGACGCCCTGGCCAAGCTCGACTCGTTCAAGGGTCGGATCCCGAACCTGTTCGCGAACTACCTGAGGCTCGACCACCTCGACCGCGGCGGCGCACGTGCAGCGATCCTCGGCCCCGTCGAGCGCTACAACGAGCTCACCGGCCGAGACGTAAGCGTCGAGCCCGGACTCGTCGAGGCCGTTCTCGATCAGGTCGCGGCCGGGAAGGTCGACGTCGGCCGGGCCGGCCGCGGCGGCGTCGAAGCGGACGAGGAGCGCATCGAAGCGCCGTACCTGCAACTTGTGCTGGAACGCCTCTGGGAAGCCGAGCGAGAGCGTGGATCGAGTGTGCTTCGCCTCGCGACTCTGCGCGAGCTCGGAGGTGCCGAGGCAATCGTTCGCGCTCATCTCGAGCGTGCGCTCGGCCGGCTCGAGCCCGCGGAGCAGGACGTCGCCGCGACGATGTTCGGCCACCTCGTCACGCCGTCGGGGTCGAAGATCGCCCACCAGCCCGGCGACCTGGCGCAGTACGCGCACGTCCGGGAGTCTGACGTCCTGCCGGTGCTCGACGTCCTCGGCCGCGAACGAATCGTGCGTGCGGTCGACGGGGCCGGTGGCGGCGGGGAGCGCTACGAGATCTTCCACGACGTGCTTGCCGACGGTGTGCTCGCCTGGCGGGCCCGACGGGAGCTCGAGCGGGATCGCGAGCAGGCGCGCGGCCGGCAGCGGCGTCTCGCCGTTGTGGCGGCGCTCGCGCTGCTTGCGCTCGCCGGGATGACGGCGGTGGCCGTATATGCGCTCACGGAGCGCTCGCACGCCCGCAGCTCGGCGCGCCGGGCCCGGGCGCGCGCGCTCGAGGCGACGGCGCTCGCAGAGCTTCCACAGGACCCGCAGCGCGCACTCGCCGACGCGGTCGACGCCGCCCGCGTAGCTCCGGGGAGCCGCGCTGCGGAGGTGCTCCGGCAGGCCATTGTCGAAGCCCGGCTGAGGCGGGTCCTTCCGGCGCGGGCACCAGTGTCGCTGGTCGCCTTCGCGCCGCGCGGCAGGCGGATGCTCACGGCCGGCAACGATGGGCGCGTTCGCGTCTACTCGCCCAACGGAAACCCCGGGGAAGTGTTGTCGGCCGGGGCTCCGGTCACCGCAGCCTCGTTCGCGCCGAACGGCCGTCTTGTCGCGGCGGCGGCCGGGCGAGCGGTGAGCGTGTGGGATGTGACGAGCGGGGCGCCAGTGAAGAAGCTGAACCTGCCGGGAAGCGCCACCTGGGCCACCTTCAGCCGGGACGGCCGACTGCTGCTCACGACCTCGAGCCGAGGCTCCATCGTCTGGCGCACGGCGACGTGGCGGCGCATCGCGACCCTGCGCCAGCGAGGCTCCGTGCTGACCGGGGCGTTCTCGCCTGACGGCCGTCTCGTCGCAACGATCGCCCGGATCGGCAAGGAGCGGGCCCGGGCCGGCGTCTTCGACACCCACAGCGGACGGCTGCGGCACGTGCTGGCGCCGCCGACCGGGCTCAGGACCGTCGAGTTCTCCCCGAGCGGGCGCCTGCTCGCGACCGCGAGTTACGGGGGCACGTATCTCTGGAACCCCCAGACGGGGCGGCGCGTAGACGTCCTCGACGACGGCCAGCCCGACCAGACGATGAACGACGCGGAGTTCAGCCCCGACGGCTCGCTGCTCGCAGCCGCGGGGGAGGACGGCGCCGTGCGTATCTGGAACGTAGCCCGCGGCGCCCGCCTCTTCTACTTCGCCGGCCACACGAGCTCGGTCGTTGCAGTGGCCTGGAGCCCGGACGGACGTTACGTCGCCGACGCCAGCCCCGACCGCACCGCCCAGGTCTGGGCAGTCGAGGGGATCGAGATCGGCCAGCGCGTCGCCGGCCTGATGGGCCATCGGAGCGGAGTGACCTCTGTCGCCTTCAGCCCCGACGGAGGCGCACTGCTCACGGGCAGCCTGGATCGCACAGCACGCCTCTGGAGCGCCCGCTTCGAGCAGGACCTGGAACCGCTGGGATCGCACCGCGGCAGCGCCGTAACGGCGGCCTTCGGCGCCGGTGGCCGCCTCGTCGTCTCGGCCGGCTCGGACGGGACCGCGCGGCTCTGGGACGTTGCCGGGCGGCGCCAGCTGCGTGCCCTTTCGCAACCGGGGCACGTGAACGATGCCCGGCTGAGCCCGGACGGCACCCTCGTCGCCACCGCAGGCTCGGACGGCTCGGCGCGGATCTGGGACGCCCGGACCCGAGCGCGTCTTCGCACGCTACGGGCGCGCGGCCCGGTGCTCGTCGCCAGGTTCAGCCCGGACGGAAGCGCGGTCGTGACCGGCGACGCGAGAGGTGACGTGCAGCTCTGGCGGACGCGCGACGGACGGCTGCTCGCGAGCGCCACGCAGAAGGGCGGCGTAGCGGACGCGGCGTTCGCGCCTGACGGCAAGTCCGTCGCGACGGCGGGGAGCGACGGCGCCAGCATCTGGTCGGTTCCGGCTGGGCGACGGGTCCGCTTGCTCAGGTCGCCCAAGGGCGTCTCGCGCGTAGCCTTTTCTCCCGACGGATCGTCAATCGCGGCCGCAGGACGAGACGGCATGGCCCCCCTCTGGGACGCTGCCAGCGGCAGAAGTCGCGCCACCCTGCGCGTGTCCAGGGCGCCGCTCACGGACGTCGTCTTCAGCCCGGACGGGCGGCTCCTCCTGACGACCGGGCTCCAGGCCAACCAGGAGACGTGGGACGTACGGACGGGCAAGCTCTTCCGTGTGCTCGTCGGCCAGTTCGGAGGCGTCCTCGGCGGCGCCTTCAGCCCCGACGGGCGCTGGCTCGTCACCGCGGGCCCGATCAGCGCCGTGCTCTGGCCGCGCGACGGCGAGCGACCGTACTTCTATCTCCGGGGCGGGCCTTCGCCACTCCGTCGCCTTACCGCGGTGTCCTTCAGCCCGGACGGGCGGCTCGTGCTCAGCTCGAGCGAGGACGGCAGCGTGCGGCTCTACACGTGCGAGGTCTGCGGCGACCTGAAGGCGCTCACGAGCATCGCGGAAGCCCGCCTGGCCGCGGCTCGGTAGCTACGCCAGTCCTTGGCCCTTGGTCTCGCGGCCGAAGGTGCCGGCCACGAGCCCTCCCGCGGCCATCACGATCGCGACGAACGTGAGCGACCACGTCGTGCTGCCGGTCGCGTCCTTGAGGTGCCCGAAGATGTACGGCCCCGCGATCGCCGCAGCCTTGCCGACGCCCTCCATCAACCCAAACGCGCTCGACCGCAGCCGCGTCGGGAAGAGCTCGGCCGTGTACGGGTAGACCGCGCCCCACGCGCCGAGGTTGAAGAAGCCGACGAAGAAGAGCGCCGTGATGTAAACGCCGCGGGTGTCCGCAGCCGAGAAGGCGTAGGCCGAGACGCCACCGAGGAACAGGAACGTCGCGAGCGTCGGCTTGCGCCCGATCCGTTCGACGAGCCAGATCGCCGCCCCGTAGCCCGGGAACTGCGAGAGCGCGCTCAGGGTGAGCAACAGGTACACGTCCACATGGAAGTGCTTCTCGCCCTGGATCACGAACGGCAGCCAGAGGAAAAGCCCGTAGTAGGAGACGTTGAGGGCGATCCAGATGAGCGCAGTCGTCGCCGTCCGCCCGCGTAGCGCCGGTGCCGCCAGCTCCCGCACCGACGACTCCGGCTCCTCGGGAGCGCTGAGCTCGGTCGACTCGACCCGCCGTCCCGTGATCTCCGTCAGCACGTCGGCGGCCTCGTGGCTGCGCCCGCGGCGGGCAAGGAAGTACGGGCTCTCGGGCAGCGTCCGGCGGACGACGAAAGCGAGGAACGCGGGGAACGCCGCAGCCAGGAAGAGGTAGCGCCAGCTCCAGTCGCCGAAGCGATTGAAGTGCGGCCCGAGGAAGAGGAACGACAGGCCCGTCGCAAACAGGAGCCCGACCGGCCACCAGAAGTCGAGAAAGACGAGCAGACGCCCGCGGCGCTGGGGCGGCAGGTACTCGGCGAGCATCGAGGGGTCGACCACGAGCATCCCGCCGAGACCGAGCCCTGCGAGGAAGCGGAAGGCCATCACCGACCAGGGCCCCCACGCGAGCGACGTCAGGGCCGTGAAGACCGCGTACCAGAGGATGGCGTACTGGAAGATCGCGCGCCTGCCGATCCGGTCGGCGAGGCGTCCCAGCGCGAGCGAGCCACAGAGCGAGCCGGCCAGCGCCGCGCTGTTGACGAGCCCCTGCATCCGGCCGTCCAGGTGCCAGAGCGCGGTGAAGGTCGGTGCGACGAAGCCGACGAGGAGGATCTCCATAGCGACGAACGTCCACGCCGCGCCGGTGACGAGGATCGCCTTCTTGTGGAACCGTGAAAGCCCACCTTCCCGGAGGACTTGCTCCACGTCCCGTCGCGGGACTGCGATGTCGGCTGTCGTCATCTTCCGCTAGGTTTACGACTATGAGGCGAAAACCTCGGCGGGAGTCTACCAGGCCGCGACCGGCTCACGTCACGCTTGCGGTCGTGCTCCAGGTCCGCGCCGGACGGCTGCAGGTGCTTCTGTGGCAGCGGGGCCGTGAGCCCTTCCTCGGAGCGTGGTCCCTCCCGGGCGGCTACCTCGAGCCGGGCGAGACTCTGGAGCAGTCGATCCGGCGCCACCTCGCGGTCAAGGTCGACGTGCGCGAGCTCGCCCACCTGGAACAGCTCGAGACACTGAGCGACCCAGGGCGCAACCCGCTCGAATGGGAGCTCGCCACCGCTTACCTCGGCCTCGTCCCCGCAGGCGTCGACCCGGCCATACCCGAGGACACCGGCTGGCACTCGGTCTCGCGCCTGCCCGAGCTCGCCTTCGACCACCGAGCGATCACCCTGTCCGGCCGTGAGCGGCTGCGCGCCAAGCTCTCATACACGAACGCCGGCTTCGCCCTCGCCCCGCCGGTGTTCTCGCTCTCGGAGCTCAGGGAGATCTACGTGGCGGCGCTCGGGCACACCGTCTCCGCCACGAACCTCCAGCGCGTCCTCCTGCGCCGCGGGGTGCTCGAGCCGACGGGCGAGCGGCGCGAACCGGGGCGCACCGGCGGCCGGCCCGCCGCGCTCTACCGCTTCCGCTCTCGGCGCCTCGAGATAACCGACCAGTTCGCCGTGCTCAGACCCCCGGTTGAGTGATGCCGCCGGGCGACCGGCGCCGTAGTCTCGAGGTCGTTGCCGGGGAAAAGGAGGTCGGGGTCGTGTGGCGCTCATTGCTCAGCGGGGTAGTGGTCCTGGGAGGCGTTGCCGTGGCATTCGTGGCCGTGGCGCTCACCCTCGCGCTGCATAGTTGACGAAGCTCGAAGACGCCGGGTGCGAGCGCGCGGCGTAGACTCCTCCCGTGGGCATCGGTTCCTGGTGGAAGAGGCTGATGAAGCGCGAGGACGACGCAGCGCTCGAGCGCGAGGTGGAGCGCGAGCACGAGACGCGCGAGGAGCAGCGAGCAACATCGGGCGACATGGAGGGGCTCCAGTCGGACGAGTTCGTCGCGCGCTCGATGCACGAGGGGAACATCGAGGACGCCGAGACCTTCGCCGACGAGGACGACGAGCTCCCGCCTCGGCTCTAGCCGACCGGGCGGAGAGCCTTGACGATCGCCAGCGCGCTGCCGGCGTCGAAGAACTGTCCCTCGCTTTCGGCGACCACCAGGACCCCGCCTCGGGTGAGCGCAGCGCGGGTGCCGCTGTCGATCACGACCCGTCCGGGCCGAGGACCCTGCTCGTACCAGAAGGGGTGGTCGCTGCCAAACTCCTGCAGCTTGACGGTCCCGTAGTCGAAGGTGACGAACCTGGCCGGGAGAAGGGTCGCGCCGGTCCGCGCCTTCATGCCTTCCGTCCCCACCTCGACCGACTCGAGCTTCGCGCCTTGGAAGCGCGGGCCGAGCCAGAGCGGCACGGCGCCGATCGCATCCCGCGCCGCGCGCAGGCTCGACGAGCTGCTCTCCGTGTCGGCCTGGGGCGACGGCGGAAAGGAGTGGAGCGCGCCCCCGCCCTCGGGCACGACGAACGAGACACCAGCTGCGGGCAGATCGGGAAGGAGCGTGTAGACCTCCTCGGTTGGTCCCAATGCCGAGCGCTTGGCGACCAACTCGTGTGTGACAGCGCCATAGGCCAGACGATCACCTTTCTGGACTCCCACGTTCGAGACGAGGCTCTTGACCCAGATCACGTCATGGCCGCGGAACCTGCCCCTGCCGAGCACACGGAACCTCTTCTCGTCGAGGGGCCACCGTAGCCCGTACCTTCCGAGGTCGAACGGCGGGGGCAGCGGAAAGCAGAACCTCGGCTTCGGTTGGCACGACTGACCCACCACGTCGGCCTGGACGCGACCCTCGTTTCTCAACACGACGCGATCGAGCCCGGTTCTCTCGTCCCACCACTCCTCGAGGACGAAGGACACGCGGCGCTCCGTCCCGCTCGCGAGGTCGATCACCGTCGGCCGGTACCGCGTGTACTGCTCGATCCGCGCGTGCGCGACCGGCCCCTTCGCCTTCACGAGGTGGAAGCCTTCGGGCACGGATGCCGGGCTTCCGCCGCCGCCCATCAGAGCGACGATCGCGTACACGCCACCGCCGGTCGCCAGCAAGAGTGCCGCCACTGCCGCGTAGATCAGCCTTCGGCGTCGCGCCCGCCGGCGCGCCTCCTTGATCAGGGCCTCGAGATCCTCTTGCGGCGGCGGCCTGGGGGGAGCGATCGTGCTCATCGGCAGATGAAACCATTATGGCTAGCACCATCGTCCAGCGTCAAGGTGTTCGCGCTCAGCCGGTGACGGTCACGGAGACCGTCTGGACCGCGTTGTTCGAGTAGCCGCCGAGATTCCACGGCACCTCGACCGGCTGCTCGTTTCCGGCCTCGTCGCGCGCCCGAGAGCAGAGGACGTAGGAGCCGGGCTCGGCGTGCCAGCGGAAGCGCCAGCCGCGCCAGGCCCAGCGCTCCTCCTGAAAGTCGAGCTCGGCCGGGGCCCAACTCTCACCGCCGTCGGTGCTGACCTCGACCGAAGAGATCGGCGCCAGGCCCGACCAGGCGCGTCCCTCGACCACCTGCTCGCCGGCCGTCACCGTGCGCTCGCGCGTGAAGAACTCCGGGATCCCGGGCGGGACGAACAGGGACCGCGGCACGATCCTCTGGACAGGCGTGCCCTCCTCGTCCTCGGTCTGGCGAAGCCGGTAGCCCTGGGACTGCTGGTACCCCTCGAAGGGCTCCTCGAGCAGGTCGATCTCGGCCAGCCACTTGACGCTCGTCATCCCGTACCACCCGGGCACGAGGAGGCGCACCGGGAAGCCGTGCTGCGGCGGGAGCGGCCCTCCGTTCATCTCGTAGGCGAGGAGCACCTCCTCGCGGAACGCATCCTCGAGGAGCAGACTCCGCTGGTAGCGCTGTTCGATCCCTCCCTCGATCCCGCGGTCGAGCCCGGTGAAGAGCACCTCGACGGCGCCTTCCCCCACGCCGGCCTCGTCGAGCAGCGGCCGGAGCGGCGTCCCGGCCCAGCGGGCCGTGCCGACGGCTTCGAGCAGCCACGGCTGGCTCACCGGACGCGGGTCGAGGCGGGCGCGTCCGTTGCCGGCGCATTCCATCGTCACGGTCAGCTCGGCCCGCGGCCGCTCTTTCAGCTCCGCGAGCCCGAGCGAGAGCTCGCGCTCGCCGCGCACCGTCAGGCTCCATTCGCCTGCGTCGACGTCGGGCACGTCGTAATGGATCAGCAGGTAGTGGAGGCCGACCGGTGTGATCGGATAGCGCAGCGCCTCCAGGGGCATTCCGTGGTTGCGCGCCGCGAGCTGGAGCTCCTCGAGGCTGATGCCCTCCACGGGATGAGCCTATCGCGCTAGGAGGGCTTGTCGGAACCTCGCTCGCCCGACGGCACAGACTAGGTTTCGCCAAGCCCTCCTCCAAGCGAGAGCTCGACGTCGGCGTGCTCGATCACGACCGGGTCGTGCGTCGCGCAGACGACTGCAGCGCTCGTGTCGCGGGCGAGCGTCGAGAGCAGGACCGCGAGCGTGCGGGCGTTTGCCTGGTCGAGCCGTGCGGTCGGCTCGTCGACGAGGAGGAGCCGCGGACGGGCGGCCAGTGCTCGCGCGATGGCCGCCCTGACCTGCTCGCCCGCGGAGAGCCGCGAGATCCGCTGCCCGGCCCGTTCGGCCAGGCCCACCGCGGCCAGGAGGTCGTGCGCCGAGTCATCGCTCCTGCCGCGAACGGTCGCGGTCAGCTCGAGGTTCTCCCGGGCGCTCAGGAACGGGATCAGGCCCGGCTGCTGCGCGACGAGCGCGACGTGACGGCGCCGCAGCTCGGCGCGACCCGTGCGGTCCAGCTTCCCCATGTCGACTCCGCAGATCTCGACCTCGCCGGAGTCGGGCAGGTCGAGACCGGCCAGGAGGTGGAGCAGCGTCGTCTTGCCGGACCCCGAGGGTCCGGTGACGACCATCAGCCGGCTGCTCTCAAATGCCGCGTCGAGACCGGCGAAGACATGGGCGGCTGCGGCTCCGGCCCCATGGGTCTTCGCGACGCCGCGCACAGCGGCCACCGTCTCCCCGGGAGCCTGGGCCGCCGGAGCGGCCGCACGCGCCTGCGCCTCGGCCACCGGCTCCTTGGGGCCGGCCGCAGCGACGACAATCCGGTCGTCCTCGAACGAGGCCGCCGCCCGGGAGCCGATACCAGCGCGGTCGAGAAGCTCCTGGGGCAGCTGCAGCCAGCCGCCGCGCCCGACCACGATCGAGCTTCCGCGTGCGCCGCGGACCGTCTCCTCGCTCACACGTCCGTCGCGGATGTGGACGACGCGGTCGGCGATCTCCGTCGACCCGGGATCGTGGCTGACGATCACGGCCGTGCAGCGCTCGGTGCGCACGAGCTCGGCGATCGCGCCGTAGACGACCCCCGCATTGGCGGCATCGAGCTCGCCGGTCGGCTCGTCGGCGAGGAGGAGCCGGGGCCTGTGCGCCAGCGCCGAGCAGAGCGCGACCCGC
>Ga0307277_10000160_pt1 | contig 21888 bp, 17 predicted proteins | sample ER_DNA_116_FD_194473 | JGI IMG/M metagenome (GOLD analysis project Ga0307277, IMG submission 194473) | Bulk soil microbial communities from the East River watershed near Crested Butte, Colorado, United States - ER_DNA_116 | ecosystem: Environmental > Terrestrial > Soil > Floodplain | place...
CGACCTCGATCGAGTGCGGCTCCGCCACGCCGTTGGCGTTGACGATCCAGACGAAGAGACCATCCGGTCCGCGTTGGATGGCGGCCGAGGGAACGACAACCGCGTTACTGCGGGTCGCGAGCAGCAGACGCGCGTTGACGAATTCGCCGGACCACAGCTTGTCGTCCTTGTTGGGAAACATCGCCTTGAGCCTAATGGTCGCGGTGGTCTGGTCGATGATGTTGTCGACCAGCAGGAGCTTGCCGGTGGCGAGCTCGAGCCGATTGTCCTGATCGTAGGCGATAACCTCGACTGGCCCACGCGCCATCGCGTCGCGGACGTCGTTGAGCGCGCGGGCCGGCAAGGTGAACATGACCGCTGACGGCCGCGTGAGCACCAGCGTCGCGAGCGCCTGCTGGTCGTTGGCATGGACGATGTTGCCGGGATCGACCAAGCGCACACCGATGCGCCCGTCGTTCGGCGCGGTGATGGTGGTGTACTCGAGATTGGTCTGCGCGGTTTGGATCATCGCCTCGTCGGCCTCGATCGACGCCTTGAGCCGATCGACCTTGCCCTGCTGCTGGTCGACGATCTGCTGCGAGGTGATGTTCGATTTCACTAGCGTCTTCGAACGCTCGAGGTCCTTACTCGCGGAGGTGAATTGCGCCACGTCCTGCGCCTTTTTGGCCTTGGCGTTGTCGAGCGCCGCCTGGAAGAGGCGCGGATCGATTAAGGCGAGCACATCGCCCTTCTTGACCTGCTGGCCTTCGGTGAACAGCACCTCCTGCAATTTGCCGTCCACCTGAGAATGGATGCCGACGGTCAAGGAACCTTGCACCGTCCCGAGCCCGGTGAGGTAGATCGGCACATCCTGCCGGCCCACGACCTCGACGCTCACCGAGACGGCCGCGCGTGCCGCAAGGCGGGGCGCACGCGCTCCTTCGGTCGCCTGCGCCCAACGCCAATATGCGACGCCGCCGCCGGCGAGGGCTGCGACGCAGATTATCATCAGGACGATACGGCGACCGCGTGACGCTCTAGTGTTCCCCTCTGGCATCACGATTTTCACCTCGCGATCATCCACCCGTTATGCAGATATCGCTATCTGAATATATCGGTGCAAAAACGACGCCAACAACTTACCGATTGGTAGGGTGGCGTTTACTGCGCGTTTACGCGGCTGCACGCGAGGTAGCCATCGTGTGCGCCAGAAAAGGCCGGCAAAGGCGCGGATCATGGTTGCGACGACGGGGTATCGATGCCGTTAAATCGCCGGGATGCGGCGACGGTTATCGATCTGCAGGCTGCCAAATCGCGGCGGAAAAGCATCGCTGGCACCCGGTGCCGTCCTGCGGCGGATGCGCGGCGTCGCGTGTTTCAGGGGCACGGCCGGGCGATTCCTGCCGATCAAAAGAGCAGTGCGCGGATTGTTCGACTGCGCTGAATGGTGCATCTGCCCGGCGGGCTGTTAATCCCGCGCGTCGGCCTCTCTATCTACCGATTGGAACGTATCTCGTCGTGCTCGAAGCGCGCCGAGGCGATCCTCGAGATAGAGGTTACATGAACGATTTCTATTCCCGCACGACTGGCAACGGGTCGGAATTTGCGCGCGACACCGACTCGGTCCTACCCAATGCCGTGGCCATGTCCGATGCCGAAGCCGTGGTCGCTGCGAGCGTCTTGCTCGGACTTGCGTTTCTTATTCTGACCTAGCCGCGCATCCTGAGATCATTTCGCAGCCGTCTTGCCGGATCGTTCTTTTGCGAGCCGCGGCTTCCAACGCGGGCGGTCAGCTCATCATCACGCGACGCTGTCGGGAACATTTGCGCCACGTCGCGCGTTTGCGAGCCTATTGCCCGGTAAAGAGGAAGAGTGCAGTTTACTTGGCATGCCGCTGACGGTGGGCGTCTCGCTCGGCTCCCTCGGCGAGCCGGAGTGGATCAGAATGACAATCAACGGGACCCGCCGTGCGGCGGTCATTGTCCTTGCAAGTTGCGCCGCCTCGGCGGCGCCCGCGCAGGTGAGCAGGCCGACGAACGGCGAATTCGTGGTACTCGACCGGCCGGCCGTCTTCGAGATGAATCCGAATACCGGAAGCCTCAAGGAAAGCGTGCAGAAGGGGCAGCAACTGGTCTGGCACGCGAAAGAGAAGTCGAACGAGCCTCGCTTTCAAGTCACCAATATCTCGCTCGCGTTCCTCCGCAGCGAAAGCGGCGGGCAAGTGAAGATGACGTTTACCGGCAACGTCTCCTCTCTCGGCTATTCAACCCCGGAAGAGGCGAAACTGAACGCGATCGTTCGCGCCAAAGGCGGCGCGTCGCTGCACTCGTGGAGCTTCGGCGTTTCGGTCAAATGCACCGACAAGGATCAGCCGCTGACGCCTCTGACCCACGACGTGCCCAACGAGCTCGCACAGAACATCTTCACGAATGTGAGCACGGTCGAAATTGCCGAACCGGCCGAGCCGAATTTCCCCGGGGTGAAGGTTCAGCGATGCAACTGATGGGGCATAGGCCTCCTAGTTCTCATTGTCGTCCCTTCCGCCCCAGATACCGACGCCCCTTGAGCGCGCCTGCTGCTCGAGCGCCCGCAGCTCCGGCGTCGCATTGCCGTTTGCTCGGCCGCCGCCATTGAATAGTACCGCGCGCGACAGGTCCTGATCGTCAACCCGACAGCGATACTCATTGCCGCCGCCGATCGGCTCGCACGCCACTTCGCGGCTTGCGAGGTAGCGCCTGAAATCACGTGTCGCGCGGCCGCGCACGCCCTCAACCCCGAACAGCCGCACCACGCGTCCTTGGATCTCCAATATCGCGGTATTTTGCACGACCGGCACGCCGCGGACGGCTGATGCACTCACCGCCGGCTTGGCATCGCCTGCGTCCGCCGCGGCGAGCGCCGTCATTCGTGGTTGCGGCCGAACGATCTTGGCCCGAACGGCGGCGGATTGGGTGACGAAGTCGTTCCAAATGCGTGCCGGCAGATCGCCGCCGGTCACGCCCCTTGTCGAGCTGTTGTCGTCGTTGCCGACCCAGACGCCGACGACGATGTCGTTGGTGAATCCGATGAACCATGCGTCCTTGTGCCCTTGGCTCGTCCCGGTTTTGCCCTCGGCGGGAATGTTGATCCTTGCTCCGCGAGCCGTGCCCTCTCGGACGACGCTCGCGAGCACATCGTGCATGGCCGCGCGGGCGGCTGGATTGCCGGCCGGCTGGAGCTGGCCTTTTTGCCGCGAATAGAGGACGCGATCGCCGTTGCGAACGGCGCGAATGGCGTAGGGCTCGACGCTTTCCGCATCGGCCGCGATCGCCGCAAAGGCGCGCGTCATCTCGAGCAGGGTGACTTCGCCTGCGCCGAGCGCAAGGCTGGGCACCGCCGGCAGTTCGGATTGCACGCCGAGCTTGCGTGCCGTGTCGATGACCGATTGGATCCCGATGGCATCGGCAAGCTGAACCGCTACTGAGTTGATCGAGTGGGCAAAGGCGGTGCGCAGTGTCACCACGCCGCGGAAGCGGCCGCTATAGTTCTCAGGCTCCCAATTGCCGATTTGCACGGGCCGATCGACCGCGGTCGCCTGCGGGTCGAGGCCTTTTTGGAAGGCGGTGAGATAGACGAACAGCTTGAACAGCGAGCCGGGCTGCCGCTTGGCTTGGGTGGCACGATTGAACTGGCTTTCGTTGTAGTCGCGGCCGCCCACCATTGCGAGGATGGCGCCATCGGGCGCCATCGCCAGCAGCGCAGCCTGATCGACTCGCTTGGCGCGGCCTTCCGCCTTGAGTCGACGCGCGATAACGTTTTCGGCAACGTTTTGCAGGTCGAGATCAAGGGTGGAGCGCACGGTCACATCGGTGGATGCGGAGCCAACGAGGCGCTTCGCATCGCCACCGAGCGTGTCGACGAAATAATTGGTTCCCGGCGGACTCTCTGGCGGCACCCGCAAGGTGGCGGGTTGTCGCCGCGCCTCATCGGCCTGCTGGCGGGAAATCGCGCCGGTCTCGACCATCGCCTTGAGCACCAGCGCCGCGCGCTGGCGAGCGCCTTCGAGATTGCGGGTGGGAGCGAGCGCCGAAGGCGCGCGTACGAGTCCCGCGAGCATCGCCGATTCGCTGAGCGACAGTTCTTTCGCGGTCTTGCCGAAGTAGCGTTTGGCGGCGGCGTCAACGCCATAGACGCCGGCCCCGAAATAGGCGGTGTTGAGGTAACGGCTGAGGATTTCCTCCTTGCCGAGCGTGCGCTCCATCCACATCGCAAAAATCGCCTCCTGGACTTTGCGCTTGATGGTGCGCTCGGGCGAGAGATAGGTCATGCGCGCGAGCTGCTGCGTAATCGTGCTCCCGCCTTCGCGCGTGCTTCCGGCAACAAAGTTGCGAATCACCGCCCGCAGCATGGAGGGGAGATAGAACCCGCCGTGCTCGTAAAAGTGGCGGTCCTCGATGGCAATGATGGCGCGCGACAGGTTGGCGGGGATGTCTTGCGCGGACAGCTTGTCGCCCTTGAACACGCCGCGCGCGGCGAAGACTTGGCCGTCGGCCGCCTCGACGATGAGCGCGCTCGGCGTCGGTTCGATCACCAAACCGCCGTTTTCCGGCAAGGTGGCCATGCAGTAGGCGATGTACCCGGCGGGAGCGATGATGATCGCAGCGAGCGCGGCGGCAATGACATGCGCCCGCCGCGGCCGGAGCGCGGAAGCCAAGCGCCACCGGCCGCGCAGGGGACTTGGAGTCTCCTCCCGAGAATGCGAGCCAAACCGAAATGCGGTGCGCATCCGCGTATCCACTAGCGCGGGGATGGCGGATCTACCCATCCGCGGCGGCGCGGCTGGTCGAGCCGGAAAATTTCAGAGCCCGCGGAAGGCGCCGCACCGTTGAGGCCAGGCGTTGCGGTGCTGGCGGTGAAGCCGCCGCTCTCGCCGCGCCCGACACTGTCGCCGCGCCCGCTCCAGGAAAAGCCTCGATTGTGACGGTGACGCCATCGGACCGTCTCGATCCCGCTGCTGGCGTGCAGAACCGCGGCCGAGGGCGGCGCGATGAGCGGTAACGCGGTGGCGTCCGCCGCACCGCTCAAGACGATGGCTGCAGCAAAAGCAACTTCGCGTGCCCGCATGGGGCCCCTCGCTGGCGCCGACACATGCAAGAACGCCAATGCCCCCAGTATGTTCCGCGCCGGGCGTCGGTCGCGCCCGCCCCGCTCTCACTTCTTGGGCGGATGCGCGCGGATGACCGCTTCGTTGACGGCCGTGCCCCAACCCGCGCCCGTGGGAAGGAGAAACTCGCCGTTCTCGATCAGGTATGGGTTGGTGAGGAGCTTCGCCTTCCACGGCACCTCGTCGACGTCGAATTCCATGATGCGGAAGTTGGGAATCGCCGCACAGAAATGCGCGCTCATGACATTGGCCAGCGGACCGTTGAAATTGTGCGAGGCGACGTTGACTTCGTAGGCGTCGGCCATGGCGGCCATCCTCGTCGCCTCCACGAGCCCGTTCCATTGCGCGTCGATGATGGCAACGTCGACCGCATAGTTTTCGAGGTAAGGCTTGAGATTGCGCCGGCCGAGAATCGTCTCCAGCGAGCCGATGGGCGTGGTGGTCGACTGCCGGATCAGACTCAGCGCCTTGGGCTCGAAGAGGTCCATTTCCAGCCACATCAGATCGAACGGCTCGACCGCCTTGGCGATGCGCCGCAGCCCCTCGGGCTTGTAGTTGAAGTTGAGGTCGAGCAATAGCCGCACGCCCTTTCCAGCGCCTTCGCGCAAAGCCGTGAGCTGGTCGACCAATGCGGCTAGCACCTCGTCGCCGAGATTGAGCTCGGGATGTCCCGCGCCGGCGCCGATCATGCCGGGAGCGAACTGCCGGCCGCCTTTGGCGTCGAACAGCAGCACGTTGGTTTTCAGCGCCTTGAAGCCGCGCTCGCGGGCCTCGTGCGCGGCGGCCTTGAGATCGTCGAGGCTGCGCACCGCCGGCCGATCGATCACCTTGCCGTCGAAAAGCTCGGCACAGCGGGCGCGCAGGACGCCGCAGCGCGACCAATAGACCGGCAGGCGCTCGCGCACGGCCCCGCCAAAAAGCTCGTAGACGGGAACGCCGAGCGCCTTGCCACGGATGTCGAGACAGGCATTCTCGATGGCGGCGATGGCGTGGGACGTAAGCCCGCCCGCGGTCGGACGGGAGCGGGCGTAGAGCGCTGCGTCGATGCGGGCGATCGCGCATGGGTCCTCCCCGATTAGCGTGGCGCCCAGTCCGTGGATCAGCGCGGTCATCCCCTTGCGACGGCTCTCGTTGAACTCGGACCAGCCGGTGATGCCTTCGTCGGTGGTGATCTTCAGGAAGGAATAGGTGTCCCAGCCGCCGTCGGCATGGAAGTCCTCGAGCTTGACGATCTTCATTCGCTGTCTCGCTTGGCGCTTGCACGCTTGCGACGCTGACAAGGCGCACGAAATTGTGCCATGCTTTGCGAGCGACACCAACCGCGGCACGGAGCTCGGTCGCATGCGATATCTCCGGCACTTTTCGCGTGCAAGCGCGGCCGGGATTGTGGCGCTGTTGATGTTCGTCGCTTGCGCGCCCGCCCAGCCGAGCAGCGTCGCCGACCTCGCCGGCTACCAGGGCGCCGACCGCGAGCAGCTGTTGATCGACGGCGCCAAGCGGGAGAAGGAGCTTACCTTCTACTCATCCATCCCGCCGGATGACATTTCTGCGCTCGTCTCCGCCTTCGACAGGAAATACGGCGTCAAGGTCAAGGTCTGGCGCGCGGATTCGGAAGGCTTCCTGCAACGCGTGGTGCGCGAGGCCAGGGCTCGGCGTTTCGAGGTCGACGTTGTGGCGGGGTCGAGCTCGGCGCTCGAGCCGCTTTACCGCGAGAACCTCCTGCAGGAGGTCAAGTCGCCATATCTCTCCGGCATCATTCCCGAGGCCATCGCTCCGCACCGGCAGTGGGTGGCGGTCTATCTGAGCACCATCGTCCAGGCTTACAACACCGAGCTCGTGCGCGAGGACAAGCTTCCCAAGACCTATTACGATCTGCTGCGCCCGCAATGGAAAGACAAGCTCGGTATCGAAGCGGAGGATTTCGATTGGTTCGCGCAAGTCGTCATGGAGATGGGCGAGGCGCAAGGCTTGCGGCTGTTCCGCGACATCGTGGCCTCGAACGGAATTTCCGTGCGCAAGGGCCACAGCCTCCTCACCAACCTAGTGGCCGCCGGTGAGGTGCCGCTGGCGCTCACGGTCTACGGCTTTCTGGCCGAGCAGGCCAAGCGCAAGGGCGCGCCGCTCGATTGGTTCGTGATTCCGCCGGTGATCGCCCGCCCCACGGCCGAAGGGCTCGCGCGAAACGCGCCGCATCCGCATGCGGCGGTGCTGTTCTTCGATTTTCTGATCAGCGAGGAAGGTCAGCAGATCCTGGCGAGCCGGCAGTTCGTCACCGTGAGCCGAAGCATCGAGACGCCTTTCAGTAAAGGTCCAATCAGGCTCATCGACTCGGCCGCGATCCTCAACCAGGCGCGTAAGTGGCAGGAGATTTACCAAAAGACCATAATTGCCCCGTCACGATGATCCGGACGGGGAGCATCCATGCGCTACATCGATGCATTCAACCATTTCTTTCCCAAGCGCATCTACGAATTGATGCTGCAATCGCCCGCAGGGAAGAAGGATCTCGGGAAACGGATGCAGGGAATCCCCGCGCTGTACGATGTCGAAGAGCGGCTACGGGTCGTCGATTCCTTCCCCGATTACACCCAGGTCATCTGTCTCGGCATGCCGGCCATCGACCGGCTCACCGGGCCCGACCGCTCGCCCGAATGGGCGCGGATCGGCAATGATGGGCTTGCCGAGCTGGTCGCCAAATATCCCGACCGCTTCGTCGGCTACGCCGCCTCGCTGCCGATGAACGCGCCGGCGGCGGCGGTCAAGGAAGCCGAGCGCGTTCTCTCGAACGGCGCCAACGCCATCCAGCTTCACACCAATGTCGACGGCGCCCCGATCGACCAGGAGCAGTTCCTGCCGATCTACGAGATCATCGAACGATCGGGCAAGCCGATCCTGCTGCACCCGATCCGCACACGGGAAATGGCCGATTACCGCACCGAGACGGTCTCGAAGTATGAAATCTGCAGCGTGATCGGCTGGCCGTTCGAGACCGGCGCCGCGCTGGCGCGACTCGTCTTTTCCGGGATTATGGACCGCTTCCCCGATCTGAAGGTGATCGCGCACCACCTCGGCGGCATCATTCCCTATTTCGAAGGCCGCGTTGCCCACAGCTGGGATCAGTTGGGGGCGCGCACGTCGGACGAGGATTATTCGCTCCTCCTGAAGAAGCTGAAGAAGCGGCCGTTCGACTACTTCAAGGACTTTTACGGCGACACCGCGCTCGCCGGTGCCCGCGCACCGACGATTTGCGGATTGTCGTTCTTCGGGCCCGATCGCGTGCTATTTGCCTCCGATTGTCCGTTCGACAAGGAGAAGGGCAGGGGCTACATCCGCTCTACGATCGCGGTCATGGAGTCGCTCGGACTTCCCGAGGACGACATGAAAAAGATCTGCCATGGCAACGCCGAAACGATGTTTGGGCTGTGGAAGGCTTGATCAATGCGGCGCTACCTCGCGGGTGCGCCTCGCGGCGCTCCTGTTCCGCGAGTTCGTTGTGGGAACTAGATCCGGGACCAAGCATTGAATGCGCCGGTGGGCGCGGTTAGCTTGGTGAGGACAGCGGAGGAAAAATGCTCGCGCGCTGGAGTGCGGCGGCGGTGCTCGCTACGGCGTTGGCGGTGGCCCCCGCACATGCCGATCCGGTTGCGAACTTCTACAAGCGAAGGCAGGTCGATCTCATTGTCGGCTCCGGGCCGGGCGGCGGCTACGACATCTATGCGCGGCTGCTTGCGCGCCACCTCGGCAAGTTCATTCCCGGCCATCCGCCTGTCATCGTGCAGAACATGCCAGGCGGCGGCAGCCTGCGCGCCGTCAATTTCCTCTACAACCTCGCCCCGAAGGATGGCACCGCGATCGGCACGTTTACCCGCAACATGCCGCTCATCGGTCTCCTCGGCGGCAATGCAAACGTCCAATTCGATCCGCGCAAGCTGACTTGGCTCGGTTCCGCATCGAGCTTCGTCAACGACGCCTATATTCTCATCGTGCGCAAGGACGCGCCGGTGAAATCGATCGATGAGGCGCGCCGCCCGGATCTTCCAGGCCTCGTGCTCGGCGCCACTGCCGAAGCCGTGACGGGCAACGACGTGCCGATCATACTGCGGGACACGATCGGCCTGCACGTCAAGCAGGTCGTGGGCTACTCGGATAGTGCTTCCGTTTTTCTCGCGATCGAGCGTGGCGAAATCCACGGGCGGACCGTCGATCTGTCGACCGTGAAGTCGGTGAAGCCCGAGTGGCTCAATCCCGACAGCGATTTTCGCGTGCTCGTCCAGTTCGCGCGCCCGACCCGGCATCCGGATTTCCCGGACGTGCCGACCGCGCGCGAGCTGGCAAAAAACGAGGCGGCGCGCGCGCTGATCGAGCTTGCCGAGCTTCCCTACGCGCTGTCACGGCCTTTTGCGGCTCCGCCCCAGGTGCCGGCGGCGCGCGCCAAGGCGCTGCAGCGCGCGTTTCTGGCGGTGCAGAACGATCCGCAATACCTGGAGGACGCCGCCAAGATCAGCGTCGACGTGAGTCCGATCGGAGCCGATGAGGTGCTGCGCGAGATCGATCGCATCGCCGTCGCGCCGCCGGAGCTTCTCGACTACGCGCGTAAGCTGCTCGCCGAGACCAGAGGCGGCGGCTGATACCCCGCGCGGGTGCGCATGTGCGTACTGCGCGCGCATGTCAGCGCCGATAGCCGTCGGCATCAGAGCGCGGAATGTTCGGCATCTTCCTGTAGCAAGTGCACATGCGGGCGGATGGCGCTTGGCCCCGCCAGCGCCTGCGCGAGGCGTTCTCCGGTGAGGTCGAGCGTCACAGGCTCGAGCGCGGCGCTGCGCGCGGCCACAAAGCCGATGAGATCGGCGCCGGCATATCCGCCCGCCCGCAGCGCCGCAACGCAACGCTCGGCTTGGGCGAGCGGAACCGCCGCCAGCAATCCGCCCGAGGTTTGCGGATCGAACAGCAGCGGATAGAGTGGGTGCCGCGCGGCCGCGGCGAGGTCTCGGATGGCGCGTCGCAGCCGCACATTCTGCGGCTGCAACGACGAGAAAATGCCGAGCGCCACCGTCTCCTGCGCGCCTTCGAGCAGCGGCACGCGCTCGATCGCCAGCGTCGCGTCGACCTCGGAGGCCCGCACCATCTCGATGAGATGGCCGAGCAGACCAAACCCGGTGACGTCGGTTGCAGCATGCACACCGTGCCGTCGCAGGATTTCCGCGGCGTTACGGTTCGACTGAACCATGTGCGCGATCGCCGCCATCACCCAACGGGCCTTGGCCTTGCCGCGCATGTCGGCCGCAAGCAGCGTGCCGGTGCCCAATGGCTTGGTCAGGATGAGGCCGTCTCCCGGCTTTAGCCCGCCCTTGCGCAACGCGGCCGCCGCCGGAACCAGCCCATTGACCGCAAAGCCGAGCGCGAGCTCGGCGCCTTCGCTGGTATGTCCGCCGACCAGCGCACAGCCGGCCTCGCGCAGCACCTCGTTTGCACCGGCCATCATCGCAGTGAGATCGGCTTCCACCTTGCTTTCGAGCCCGAAAGGCACGGTGGCGATCGCCAGCGCCGTCTGCGGAGTCCCGCCCATGGCGTAGACGTCGCCGAGCGCGTGGTTGGCCGCGATTTTCCCCAGCGTGTAGGGGTCATCGACGATGGCGCGGAAATAATCGACTGTCTGCAGCGAGAGCTGCTCGCCACCGACGTCGACCAGCGCTGCGTCATCGGGGGCATCGAGCCCCAGAACCACGTCGGCCCGCGCGGCAGGCTCGATGCCCGCAAGCGCGCGCGAGAGCACGCTGGCGCCGACTTTGGCGCCGCAGCCGCCGCAGCGCATGGCAATGGCGGAAATTTCCTTGAGCGCGTCGCGGTCGGCCAATGGCGGCAGCGCCGCGGGGGCTGCCGTCATCTCCGGCAGCTCGTTGAACTTGCGCATGAAGCGGCGATCGATCCAGTCCTTCCAGCGCCACACCCATGCGCCCTCGACCACGAGGCCGTTGCGGGTGCCGACCGCATGGCGTTCGCCGGTCGAGACCAGATAGAGCGCCTCCCGCTGCGGTCGGAACCGCCGCAAGGATCGGCCGGTCAGCGTGCGGCGGATGTTTTCGGCAAGCGCCGGCCCGGCGCGCACCGCGTAGACGCCCGACTTGGGCAACTCGCGGCCGGAAAACGCGATGGTGTCGCCGGCGGCAAAGACGTCATCATGGCCGATGACCCGCAGCGTCTCGTCCAGCCGGAGAAAGCCGCGGGCATCGAGCGGCAATCCGGCCTTGGCCAGCCAGCGCGCCGGCGCCGCCTCGGTGGTCCACAGAATTTCGTCCGCCGCGAGCGGACCATAGCCCGCAAGCATAAGCCGCCCGGGCTCGACGGCGGTAACCAGAGCGCCGGTGACGACGGCGATCCCACGCGCTGCCAAGATCCCGTGGAAGCGTGCGCGGAATGCCGCCGGAAAGCTGGGCAGGATGTTGGCGTTACCCGACACCAGCACGAACGACAATCCGCCGACGTCGAACCCGGCATGCCTCACCGCCTGGCGCAGGCGGTGCTCGACCGCGAGCAGGAGTTCGACGCCGCCAGCGCCGGCGCCGACCAGCGCCACGGCGCTGCGGCCTTCGCGCGCGAGCACGCGCTCCTGCAGCGCCTCGAAAAGGCGCAAGAATCCATCGATCGGCTTGACCGGAATGGCATGCTCGCTGGCGCCCGGCACGCCCGCGGTGTTCGGCGTAGAGCCGATATTGAGCGAAAGGAGATCGTAGGGGACCGGCGGGCGAGAGCGGCAGATCACGCGACGGCCGGCGAGATCGAGCTCGACCGCTTCATCCTGATAGAGCCGTGCTCCGGCGAACCGGGCAAGCGGACCGGTATCGATATGCGCGTCGTCGAATCCGTAATGGCCGGCGATGAGGCCGGGCAGCATCCCGGAATAGGGCGTGTGCACCTCGCGGGTGATCAGTGTCAGGCGTACCCCGGGGATCGGCTTCATGCCGAACATGCGCAGCACGGTGACGTGCGAGTGCCCGGCGCCGACCAGCACCACGTCCTTGAGCACGGGGCTCGACGCTTTCATGCGAGCCTTTCCTTGCCGACCGCCCGAGGCGATAGGAGCGCAAAACCGGACCGCATGGCATCACATGTTCGTCAGGTTCGTCACAGCCGACGTGCTCGCGCGCCGTCGCGAGCGGCGGCTCGCGCTCCGGGCCGGCAAGGATTTTGGCATGATTTCCTCAATGAGCCTTTTCCACTCGGCCTTTTCGCGCGCCGGTCGGAACAGAGGGGCGCGGCGCGCGATCGCACGCGTGAGCCGCTTGAGGAAAGCGCGATCCGTCTCGATGCGGATCAGCAACCGCGCCAGCGCTTCGGTGTCACCGACCGGAAAATAGCCCGGATAGTCGCGTCCGAGGAGTCCAAGTGAGCCGGCGATGCGCGTCGCCAATATCGGAACGCCGGCAGCCGCGGCCTCGGATATGACGTTTGCTCCGCCCTCGCTCAACGATGACAGAACCATCGCGCGTGCGCGCCCGAGCAGGCGACGGACATCGGCACGCGGCCTGTCGCCGCGCCAGACATAGCGCGGGTTGGCAGCCATCTCGGCCTTCGCTGCCGCTGCCCACCCCGGCGTCGCGGCCGCGCCGAGATGCACGATGCGAATCCGCGAGGTCGCCGGCAAGCGGCGCGCGGCTTGCGCGGCACGAAACGGATCTTTGACTTCGCGCAAATGGCCGATGACGGCCACGTCGAAGCTGCCGGTACGCTCGGTCCGGCGGCGGCGTACCGGCAGCGCCGATTGATGAACGATGCGAACTTTATGGCGAAACCGTGCCGGCACGCGCCGGCTCGCGAGCTCCTGCAGCGCGATTAGCCGATCGGCGCAGGCGAGCGAGCGCAAAACCGACGCTCGATCGCGATCGATGTAGTCGTAGATGTCAGTGCCGCTCAAGCCCACGATCAGTGGCCGATCCGGGTATCGCTCGCGAAAGGTGCGGATGCTATCCGCGCTGCGCCAAGCGTGCAGGGCAATCATCAGATCTGCGACGGCTCCGTCGTAGCGATGGGCAATGTGAACGCGATGTCCGAGCTGGCGCAAGATCCGCGCCCAGCGCATGCTCGTGGTCCTGTTTCCGGACCGTGACGATAAACGCGCCGGCGTGATAAGAACGATGTTCATGAACGAGGCTCTTTTATACCGGCCAACGAGCGGTGCTACGGCTGACGATCTCGTCGCTCAGCTTTGCGACGCGCGCAGCTGCACCCGTCGCCTCACCGATGATCTCACGGCGCAACAGTTGATGGGGCCGATGTTGCCGATCGTCAATCCCATACTGTGGGAGATCGGACATGTCGGCTGGTTCCATGAATACTGGACGCTTCGGCATGCGCACGGGCAAGCGCCGATTCTCGAGCGCGCCGACCGTTTGTGGAACTCGAGTGCGGTCGCCCATGCGACGCGATGGGATCTGGACTTGCCCGATCGCGAGGGCGTGTTCGGATACCTGGCGGACGTGCTCTCGCACCAGATCGACCGCCTTGGCGGCGGGGTCGATCACCCTGCCTGCTATTTCTACGAGCTTTCGATCCGCCACGAGGACATGCACGTTGAGGCGCTTGCCTATACGCGCCAGACGCTCGGATATGCGCGGCCGCAAGGGCTCGGCCGTCCGGCCGCCGATCGCGCGGGCGCGTGGGAAGGCGATGTCGCTGTGCCGGGCGGGTACTGGCAGCTCGGCTCGACGTCGGCTGATGGCTTCGTTTTCGACAACGAGAAGTGGGCGCACGACATCGAGACCGCGCCGTTCCACATCGCCAAAGCCGCCGTCACCAACGCCGAGTTCGCCGCGTTCGTGGACCAGGGTGGCTATCGTCGGCGAGAATTCTGGAGCGCGCCGGGCTGGGAATGGCGCGAGCGGGTGGCCGCCGAGCATCCGGTCTACTGGCTCCACAATCAGGGCGGCAGCTGGACGTGGCGCAGCCACGACAAGGAGGAAGCGCTGCCGCCGCACGCGCCGGTGACCTTTGTCAACTGGTACGAGGCGCAAGCCTACTGCCATTGGGCCAAGCGCCGGCTGCCCTCCGAGGCCGAGTGGGAGGCCGCGGCGCTGGGCGAAGCGAGCGCGGACGGCACGCGCTTGACCTCGGCCAAGCGCCGCTGGCCCTGGGGCGAGGCGGCACCGAATCGCGGGCGCGCCAACCTCGGCTTGGCCTGCGACGGTCCGCTCGATGTCGCCGCTTGCGCCGCGGGCGACAGCGCGTTCGGATGCAGGCAGATGAGCGGTAACGCGTGGGAGTGGACCGCTTCGGATTTTGCGCCGTTTGCCGGCTTTGTCGCGGACCCGTACGAGGATTATTCAAAGCCCTGGTTTCACACGCGCAAGGTCTTGCGCGGCGGAAGCTTTGCCACCAGCGCCCGCATCGCGCGGCCGCTCTACCGCAACTTCTTCACGCCCGAGCGCAACGACGTCATCGCCGGATTCCGTACATGCGCGCTGTGAGCGAGCCGGGGCTGAAGCCAAGCGGGAGGCTGCCAACGCTGGCTAGAACAGACAGCCTCGCAAGTATTGTGGGGGGGTGGCTGTCGCAATTCGAAGGAGCGCTCGCCGCCCCAGGCCGAGCTCGCCTCAAGGCGCTGTTTCATGCTGAGAGCTATTGGCGCGATGTGCTAGCCCTGACATGGCACCTCAAGAGTGTGAGCGGTTCGGATGCGATTTTCCGAGAGCTTGCAATGCATGCCGGTCGCGTCCGCCCGACTGGTTTCAAGATAGATCGGCATCGGACTGCGCCCCGCAACGTGACGCGCGCCGGCACCGATGCGATCGAAGCCATTTTTAGCTTTGAAACCTCGGAGGGTCGCGGCAGCGGCGTCCTACGACTCACGCCTACCGCCCATGAGGGCAAGGCATTCAAAGCATGGACGCTGCTGACGTCGCTTGATGAAATAAAGGGACAGGAGGAACGGCTCGGAAGATTACGGCCTCAAAGCAAGGCTTATTCCCGCGATTTTCGCGGGCCTAACTGGCTCGACCTACGCAAGGCCGCCGCTGAATATGCCGACCGCGACCCCTCAGTGCTCGTTGTCGGCGGGGGACAAGCGGGGTTGTCGATAGCCGCTCGCCTCACGCAATTAGACGTCGATACTCTGATCGCGGACCGTGAAGCGCGCATCGGCGACAACTGGCGCAAGCGGTATCACGCGCTGGTTCTGCACAACCAGGTGCACGTCAACCATCTGCCGTACATGCCGTTTCCGCCAAACTGGCCGACCTACATTCCCAAAGACAAACTGGCCGCTTGGTTCGAGGCCTATGTGGAGAGCATGGAATTGAACTATTGGACGGCCACCGAATTCGAAGGTGGTAGCTACGACGAAAAAGCGAAGCGATGGTCCGTTCTGTTGCGTCGGGCCGACGGCACAAGGCGGGAGATGCATCCGCGGCACGTCGTGATGGCCACCGGGGCAAGCGGCATTCCTAGCATTCCGGATATTCCTAGCTTGCGCGACTTCCATGGTGAAGTTCTGCACTCCAGCCGATACGACGATGGCGAGGCGTGGAAGGGCAAGAACGTTCTTGTCATCGGCTCGGGCAACAGCGGTCATGATATTGCGCAGGACCTCCATTCGGCCGGGGCGAAAGTGACGCTCGTGCAACGCGGCTCGACCATGATCGTCAATGTCGAGCCGAGTGCGCAACTGCAGTATGCGCTCTATGACGAAGGACCTTCGCTCGAGGATTGCGATCTCATCACGATGTCGATGCCGCTATCGCTGGTACGGAAGAGCCACATCGGATTGACCGAAACCGCGAGGGAGATCGACAAAGAATTGCTCGATGGGCTTGAGCACCGCGGCTTCAAGCTCGATTTCGGCGAGGACGGCACCGGCTGGCAGTTCAAATACCTCACCCGCGGCGGCGGCTACTACTTCAATGTCGGCTGTTCGGATCTGATCGTCAAAGGCGAGATCGGATTGGCGCAGTTCTCCGATATCGCCACTTTCGTGCCGGCGGGAGCGCTGATGCGGACCGGCGAAACGCTTCCCGCCGAGTTGATCGTGCTGGCGACAGGTTACAAGGGGCAGGAGTATTTGGTCGGCAAATTGTTTGGTGAGGATGTCGCCGATCGGGTCGGCCCGATTTGGGGATTCGGTGAAGGGCAGGAATTGCGCAACATGTTCACGCGCACCGCGCAACCAGGCCTTTGGTTCATCGCGGGCAGCTTCGCCCAATGTCGCATCTACTCGAAATATCTCGCCCTCCAGATTAAGGCCTCCGAAATAGGCCTCCTGCCATAGTTGTATAGGTGCCAGGAATCACGGACGCGACAATCGATGGTGGCAAGTCGTGTACCCGCGGCTATTCGGCACGAGGAACGCGTTCATCGTGCCATCACGATCGTGGTGCAGGCGCTTTCCAGCTTTGGCAGCTCGCGGCTCGTCGCCATCCTCACCTCGAGCTTGCGGCCGCCGCCGCGGACGACCGGACAGTAAGGATCCGGCGCATCGAGCGCGTCGAGCAGCCGCCGGCGCCCCGCGCAGCCGCCGCTGCAGGTCTCGACATAAGTGCAACTTCGACAGGGGGATGGCACGCCGCGTGCGTCGACGAACGTCTCGCTCTCGGCGATCTCAGCGCCCCGCTCGAGCAACAGATCAAGCGGCGCGCCGCCTCCGGGCCAATAGACGCACGGCTGGACCGTCGCGCGCGGCGTCACCCGCACGGTTGCCACTCCGCAACCGCCGCGGCGCGGCGGCAATCCCGCCATGGCCCGCACCAGCGGCTCGCCGATCGCGATCGCATCGGTGCCGGCAAACAGTGCCTCAAATCCCGACCAATATTCCTCATATGTGAGCGCAAAAGCGTCGGAACGCACGGACTGATACACGTTGATGCGCAACGGCGCGTCATATGCCTTGACGACGTTTGCGATCTCAGCGAGTCGATCAAAATTCGATCGCATCATGACGGCAATGAATGTCACCGACACGCCCAAGCTGCGGCAACGTGCGGCTTGTTCATGGATGAGGCGCCAGTTTCCGCGACCGCGTTGCCGATCCTGCTCCGCCGCAGTCGGATAATCGAGCGAGAATTCGACATCATGAAAGGCGGTCACCTCCAGGTCGTCCAGCGCCGCGATCGAATAGCCGTTCGAGGTGATCGTGAGCTTGATCGGCTCGCGGCGCAAATAGTTCACAAGGGCCCCGAACTCGGGATGCATGCCGTTCTCGCCGGTGCCGAGGTTGACTGACCGCACCGGCAAGCTGCGCATGACCGAGCGGACTTGTTCAACTGACAAGCGATCGACTCGCGTGGGATCGCGGTAGCAGAACGCGCACGCCAGATTGCATTCATTGGTGAGTCCGAGGCCGAGCGCGAATTTGCGCTCCACCGATGCGGCCGGACTCTCGCGGGATTGTGATGCAGAAATGACCATGGCGGCCTTCGTGCCAGACGCTGAGCAAAGCACCTCTGGGCCATTTCGCTGCCGAATGAATTTAGCCATGAAGCTGCGACGAGACCAGCGGCCCGAAATTTTATGCGATCACGTTACGGTGTATGGGTGCGTTTCGCGCCTCGCAAGCGCCCGCGCGTCCGCAATCGACCTTGACCTTCGTCTCAAGCAGTCCGTAGCGCCGCGCCAAGGCGACCCTTATCGGGTATGGTCACAGCGAGTATCCTCGACTCGACGCTGGCACGAAATCTCGCGTTTAGCGCATGCCACGGGAGAGAACCATGCCAAATCCGTTTAGTGATTTCTGGAATTTCGTGATCGGGAATACCGAGGACCACAACGCCCTCGGGTCGTGGAAATATCTTTTCGTCGCGCTGTTCTTGGCGCTCATCGTCGCGAGCATCGCGATTGCCATCAGAAACTGGCAGGAAGACCCATCGCAACGCACGGCCTCCCATTTCGGCACCTGGCTCGTTCGCGTGCTGGTGGGAGGAATGTGGTTCCAAGGAATGCTGTGGAAGCTGCCGCTGCCGGTCTCGGGCGGCCTACAATACTGGACCGAACAGATGGCGAGCCGCGCTGCGTTCGACGTTCATCGCGAGCTGGTGACGGCGGTCTATCTTCCCTACTTGTATGTCTTGAATCCCATCATCTTTCTTGCCGAACTCACCTTCGCGGTGTCGCTCATTCTCGGACTCGGGGTACGTCTCATTGGCGTGCTTGGCATCATATTCGTGCTGCACCTCTGGCTCGGTATTTACCGGCCGGGCAGCCCCGCCGAATGGCCCTGGCAATACATATTCCTCGCGATCGTCATGTTCTTCTTTGCCCTGCACGCCGCCGGTCGCAGCCTCGGTCTCGACGCCTGGCTGCGCCGCGACGTGCCGGCGGTGCGGGATGGGAAGGGCTTTTTCGGCGCGCTGCTCCGCATAGTGGGATGAGCGCACCGACTTTGCGGCACGCCCTGCGTACTATCTCCCGGCGCGCAGTCGTGCCAGCAGATCCGCCGTCGGCCATCCGTCGGCGGGCAGCCCGAACTTGATTTGCGAGTCGCGAATGGCAACGCGGCTCTTGAGGCCGAGCACGCCATCGATGCGGCCGACGTCATAGCCGCGCTTTTCCAGAAGCTGTTGCAATTCGCGAGTCTCTTCAAAGGTGATTTTCGGGATGTTCGGGCTGCCCTTGTTCATGGGCGGCGCGCCGTCGAGGCGGGTGGCGTAGTAAGCTGCGGTCAGAGAATAATTCAGCGACTGATTCCATCGCAGATAGGCCTGGAAGTTGTCATAGGCGAGGAAGCTCGGTCCGAACCGTCCTAGCGGCAGCACCACGGACGCCGGCATGGTGTCGTTCGGCAGCGGCTTGCCGTCGGCGTACGTAACGCCCCATGCCGCCCACTGCGAGCGCGGATGCTGCACCGAAAGGTCCGCCTCTTTCCACGGCAGGTTCGCGGGCACGCGCACCTCCTGCAGCCATGGCTCGCCGCGCTTCCAGCCCAGATGCACGAGGTATTTCCCGGTGGAACCGATCACGTCGGCCGCGCTGCGGATCAGGTTGCGCTTGCCGTCGCCGTCATAGTCGACGGCGTGCGCCATGTATTCCGACGGCATCATCTGAGTCTGCCCGAGTTCGCCCGCCCAGGAGCCGATCATTTCGTCGGCGCGCAGGTCGCCGCGCTCGATCAGGCGCAACGCGTCGAACAGGTGCCCGCGGAACATCTCCGAGCGGCGGCAGTCATAGGCGAGAGTAACCAGAGACTTTATCGCCTGATCCTTGCCCTGGCCGGCGCCGAAGTCGCTTTCCAGTCCCCAGAACGCGGTGATGACCGAGGCCGGCACGCCGAAATCCTTTTCCTCGCGCGCGAAGAGCGCCTGATGCTTCTTCATTTGCGCGGCTCCGTTCGGGAGACGCCCGCCGGCCAGCATCTTGTCGGATATTTCGAGGAAGTTCTGGGCAAAGAAGCGCTGCCCGCGGTCGATATTGATGATGCGCTGATCGAGCACGAGATACGGCGACGTCGCGGCAATGGTCGATTGCGAAATGCCCTTGGCTGCCGCCTCCTTTTTGAAATCGGCGAGCCACGGCTCGAACGCGCCGGAGTTGCGGCAATTCGCTTGACCGAAGGCGGCAGTCGGCGCGGCCATCGCCAGCAGCGCCGTCACTACCCATATTTGTCGTGTCGCTTGCATCGTCACTGTCCCACCTTGGGCCGGCCATAGTTGGCCGGGCTAGCTAGCCTTCGCGCGACCTTCGGCGACGGCGCTTCTTGCTCGTGCAACGGCAGCTCGCCTATGTTGACGAGGGCTCGCCTGAAATTGGCCCGGGTTATGACCTATTGGCGCATGGTCCAAAGACGAGGAATTTTCGACAACATCATGACGCCGCGATGGTCCAGCGGGGGCCGGGATATGCGACTTGATGTCTTCGCCGCGCTCAGCATCGGCTCGACGCTGGCGCTCGCCGGCGCCGCGCTGGGGCAACCGGCGCCGTCCCCTGCTGCTTCTCCTGCGCCACAGGCCGATTACGGGCCCCCGATCACCAACGAGCAGGCGAAGGCTGTAGCGACTGCCGCGTTTGCCGAGGCCAGGAAAAACAATTCACCGATGGCGGTCGCTATCGTCGGACCCGCCGGCGAGCTGGTCTATTTCGAGAAAATGGACGGCACCCAGCTCGCATCCATCGAGATTGCCCAGGGCAAGGCCCGCACCGCCGTGATGTTCCGGCGCCCGAGCAAAGTGTTCGCCGATCAGTACGCCGGACGCAATCGGGCGTTCACGACCTTCCCAGAAAAGCCCGTGGCGTCCGAAGGCGGCGTTCCGATCGTCGTGGACGGCAAGATCATCGGTGCGATCGGCGCAAGCGGTGGCAGCGACTAGCGAAGACGGCGCGACAGCGTCGCGACAATCCAGCTGGAGACAGGACCATGCGATTTGACGTCTTGATCGCGCTGAGCATCGGCTCCGCGCTGGCACTCGCCGGGACGGCGCTCGGGCAGCAACCGACGCCTTCCACTGCTCCTCCTGCCGGGCCGCCGGCCGATTATGGGGTGCCGATCACCAACGAGCAGGCGAAGGCTGTCGCCTCCGCCGCGTTTGCCGAGGCTAAGAAGAACAATTGGCGCATGGCGTTCGCGATCGTGGGCCCTGCAGGCGAGCTTGTCTATTTCGAGAAGATGGACGGCACGCAACTCGCCTCGGTTGAGATTTCTCAGGGCAAGGCGCGCACCGCCGTGATGTTCCGGCGCCCGAGCAAAGCGTTTGCCGATCAGTATGCCGCGGGCAACACGGCATTCATGACCTTTCCGGAGAAGCCGGTGGCATCCGAAGGCGGCGTTCCCATCACCGTGAACGGCAAGATCATCGGCGCGATTGGAGCAAGCGGCGGCACTGGCCAGCAAGACGGCCTGGCGGCGGCTGCGGGCGCAAGCGCGGCGAAGTAGCTGACGCTCGCGGCGGATCGCGCATCTACCTGAAGGACAGAGCGCGAATCGTCGACGACAGTGCTTGGGACACCGGCGCAAGACCGCTCGCCCGCTCGGCGCAGCGACGTTGGTCACCCGTCGGAGCCGCGCGGCAGCGAGGCAGGCGCCATGCTCGTGAGCGCGACCCCTAAGGTCATAGAAACGCTGGCTTTTTAGCGCCGCTGGCGCAGCCGCTTCACGATCCATAAATTATCCGCGAGCGGCAACCGCGCGCCGGTCGGTAACGTATAATGAAGGAACAATTGATACCCAAAAACGGTTTTCTCCCCACCTACGCCTGACGATTTCTCCAACCCAGGATTGGGCATGCCGCCCGCGACCTTGTTACCCCTCCCTCGTCGCCGCCGTGACGAAGGTGATCTCGCAACGCTCCCCCACGCCGCGCCGAACGATTCTCGGCTCCTATGGCTCGACGCCTTCCGCACCGTGCGCGCGGAGACCGAGCGCCGCGCCGCTCCGTTGAGCGCCGAGGATCAGATGGTGCAATCGATGGCGGATGCGAGCCCGACCAAGTGGCACCGGGCGCACACGACCTGGTTCTTCGAGCAGTTCCTCCTCGTCCCGCATTTTGCCGGCTATCGCCTTTTCGACGCGCAGTTCGCCTATCTCTTCAATTCGTACTATGTGGCGGCCGGCCCGCGCCACGCGCGGCCAAGGCGCGGGGTCCTCACGCGCCCAGACTGCGAACGCGTGGCGGCGTTTCGCGCCTACGTCGATGCGGGAGTCGAGCGGCTGCTGGCGAGCATCGAGGAGCCGCAACTCGCCGAGGTGCTGCGCATCCTGGAGATCGGGCTGCATCACGAGCAGCAGCACCAGGAGCTCATCCTCACCGATGTCCTGCATGCCTTCGCGCAGAATCCGCTCGCGCCTGCATACG
>Ga0307277_10000161_pt1 | contig 21872 bp, 16 predicted proteins | sample ER_DNA_116_FD_194473 | JGI IMG/M metagenome (GOLD analysis project Ga0307277, IMG submission 194473) | Bulk soil microbial communities from the East River watershed near Crested Butte, Colorado, United States - ER_DNA_116 | ecosystem: Environmental > Terrestrial > Soil > Floodplain | place...
CACGACCTCGGCAAGCCTCACCGCGCCCGACGCGCCCGATTGGCTCGCGCTCGAGCGCATCAACATCGGCCGGCGCACCGGTCGGACGGCGCTGCGCGCCCGGCTCGCGGTCCGACCGCAGGCCACGGCGCCGGTCGCGTCTGTCGCCGCGCCGGCACGGGTCGCGTACATCATGTCGCGCTTCCCGAAGCTGACCGAGACGTTCGTGCTCGGCGAGGTCCTGGCACTGCAGCGGCGCGGCGTCCAAGTCGACCTCTACCCCCTGCTCCGCGAACGCGCTCCGTTGGTGCATTCCGAAGCGGCGCCACTCGTCGCGCGCTCGCGGTACGAGGCCTTCCTGTCGCCGGCGATCGTCGTAAGCCAGCTCGTCTGGCTGCGGCGCCGTCCGGGCCCCTACCTGCGGGCTTGGCGCGACGTGCTGATCGGGACATGGGGCAGCCCGAACTTCTTCGTCGGCGCAATCGGCTGCTTCCCGAAGGTCGCCCACGCGGCGCGGCGGATGCAGGCCGAGGGCGTCACCCACGTCCACTGCCACTTCGCCAACCATCCCGCTGTGGCGGGCCTCATCGTCCACCGGCTCACGGAGATCCCGTTCAGTTTCACCGCCCACGGGTCGGATCTGCACAAGGACCGTCGCATGCTCGGGCGCAAGGTGGCCGAGGCGGCGTTCGTGGCGACCATCTCGCACGACAACCGCCGGCTGATCGTCGCGGAGTGCGGCGAGGAGGTCGCCGGGAAGGTCCACGTCCTGCGGGCCGGCGTCGACACGCACCTGTTCGCCCCGGCCACACTCAAACCCGCCGGGCAACGGCGCGACGCGCTGAGGATCGTCTGCGTCGGGACGCTGCACGAGGTCAAGGGGCAGCCGCACCTGATCGAGGCGTGCCGGCTCTTGGCCGGCCAGGGCATCGACGTGCGCTGCAGGCTGATCGGGGCCGGCCCGGACGAGAAGGCCCTCCGCGCCCAGGTCGAGGCAGCCGGCCTCACCGAGAGCGTCGTGGTCGCAGGCCCGCGCACGCGTCAGCAGATCGTCGAGGAGCTGTGGCGCGCCGACGCGCTCGTTGCGCCAAGCGTGCCGACCCGAGCGGGCCGCCGCGAGGGGATCCCGGTCGTGCTCATGGAGGCGATGAGCACCGGGCTGCCGGTCGTGGCCAGCGCGATCTCCGGCATCCCGGAGCTGGTCGAGGACGAGGTCAGCGGACTGCTCGTGCCGCCGCGCGATGCGTCGGCGATCGCGCGCGCGCTGCGGCGGCTCGCCGCCGAGCCGGCGCTGCGCGATCGTCTCGGGCGGGCCGCCCGCAACCGGGTCCTCGCGGAGTTCGACCTCGAAGACAGCGCCACCGAGCTGGCGCGACGATTCGGCGCCGAGGCCGTCGCGTGAGCCGCATCATCTTCTTCATCGCGTCGGGGCTCGTGGGCTACACCTACGTGCTCTTCCCCGGCCTCGTCCTGCTGCGGGCGCGGCTGCGGTCACGCCCGCATCTCAGCGCGCCGATCACGCCGCGGGTAAGCGTCATCGTCGCCGCCCGCAACGAGGCCCGGTCGATCGGCGCGAAGCTGGACAACCTCCTGAACCTCGACTATCCGCAGGACCGCCTTCAGGTGGTCGTCGCTGCCGACGGGTGCGACGACGGCACGGACGCCGCCGCCCGCGCGCGCGGCGACGGGCGCGTCCGCGTGCTGAACCTGCCCCGCGTCGGCAAGGCGAGCGCGCTGAACGCCGCCGTCGGCGTCGCGACGGGCGAGATCCTGGTGTTCTCGGACGCCAACAGCCTCTATGCCGGCGACGCGCTGCGAGCGCTCGTCGCGCCGTTCGCCGATCCGGACGTCGGGGCGGTCGCGGGCGACCAGCGCTACCTCGCCGATCACGCGGAGGCGGCGGTGGCGACCGGCGAGCGCCTGTACTGGGATCTCGATCGGGCGATCAAGCGCGCGGAGAGCCGCGGGGGCAACGCGATCTCGGCGACCGGCGCGATCTACGCCGTGCGCCGCGCGCTGTTCTCGCGCGTGCCGCCGGGCGTCACCGACGACTTCGCGACCTCGACGGCCGTCATCGCACAGGGCAAGCGGCTGGTCTTCGCGCCCGAGGCGATCGCGTTCGAGCCGGTGGCTCGATCCGGCCGAGATGAGTTCGCGCGCAAGGTGCGGGTGATGACGCGCGGGCTCAACGCGGTGGTGGCGCGGCACGAGCTCCTCGATCCGCGCCGGTACGGCTTCTACGCGCTCCAGCTGCTGTCGCACAAGGTGCTGCGGCGGCTGATGGCGCTACCGCTCGCCGCGCTCGCGCTGACCGCGGCGGTCGAGGCACGGCGGTCGCGGGCGTTCCGTGCGCTCGCCGCCGCTCAGGGCGCGCTGTACGGGCTCGGCACCGCCGGCCTGTTCCTCCGGCGGAGCGGCGGGTGGCGCTCGCGCGTCCTTGCGCTGCCCGCCTACTTCTGCCTGGTCAACGGCGCGTCGCTGGCCGCGCTCTGGAACGTCCTGCGGCGGCGGGAGATCGATCGTTGGGAGCCGCGGCGGAGCGCCTGATCCGGCCGTCGGCGCTCGAGGCCTTCGAGAACCGCCGCGACGTTCTCGGCCACCCACCGCTCGTCGGTGCGGCGCTGCGGGAAGCGCACGAGCGTGTGGTGGATCTCGCTGGCCCACCAGGCGATGCCGGCGATGTCGAGGAGAGCCCTCCGGGGCGTGACGTCGAGTGCCCACCAGTACGCCGCGGTGGCCGCGGTGAACGTGCTCGCGCGCCACGGAAGCTCGAGCACCGCCCGTCCGAGCGGCAGGCGTTGGCGCCGGCGCGCGTTGGTGCCGATGAGCTGCACGAGGTCGGCGCCAGGCACGCCGTGGCTGTGTGCGGCGTCCCAGTCGACGATGCCGGTCAGCCTCCCGCGGTCGACGAGGAGGTTGCCGGCCCAGAGGTCGCCGTGGCGCTGCACGGACGGGATGCCGTCAAGGCGCGACCACAGGCGGTCGGCCAGCCGCCGCAGGTCCGCGGCGTGCCGGGGCAGGGCGGCGGCCGCGCCGAGCAGGTCCTCGACGGGCGCAGTGGGAACGGAATCCGAGATCGGGAGGCGACCGAACGCTCGGGCGGCCTGGTGGACGAGATCCGGCGTGACGCGGCCGGGCCGGTGGCCCGGCAGCAGCTTCTCCGCACTCCACGACGCGCCGGCCACGACGCCTCGACCGAGCGTCCGCGGCGCCAGCGGCACACCCGCGGCTGCGAGGCGCTCGAGCGTCTCCGCCAGCGCGGCGGGGTCACCGGACGCGCCGGCGCGTGTCACCCGCAGGAGGCCGCGCGCGCCGCTCGCCATCCTGGCGCGGACGAGCACGGTGCCGCCGGCGCCCGCGTGGAGCGGCGGCTCGAGACGCTCGGCGCCCGCCACCTGAGTCACCGCGTCGAGGATCCGCGGGCCCGCGTCCGGCGGGGCGACCTCCACGACGACACCGGCCCGCAGGATGCCGCGCGCCCAACCGCGTACCCCGGTTCTCGCGCCGGGCGCGGGCAGCCGATGCACGGCGGCGACATGGAGGCGCCGTGGCAGCGCCGCCCTCAGCGCGCGAAGATCGAGCTCGCGCGCGGCCGCTTGGCGCAGCGGGTGCTGCGAGCCGTCTGGCAGCCGTCCCCACACGAGCGCGACGTCGGCGGGCAGCGTCCCGAGCGCGAAGCGGTGCTCGGCCGCGGCGTCCACCACCACACCGGTCAGACCGGGATCCGCGGGAAGGAACGCGTGGGCGAGCGCGGCGAAGGACGTGGCGGCGTCCTCCCTACCGCGCCGGCATGCGCTTCTCGGCGACGACCTCCTCGTACACCCGCTCGAGCGCGCGGCCGACTGCCGGCCAGTCGTAGCTGCCACGGACATAGTCGCCGCCGCGCTCGCCGAGGACCCGGGCCAGGTCCTCGTCTTGGAGCACGGAGCACAGATGCGCCGCCAGCTCCTCGTCGCTTGAGCCGACGAGGAACGTCCCCGACGCGAGATCAAGGCCCCGTCCGCCGACCGGTGTCACGACGGCCGGCGTGTTCGTGGCCATCGCCTCGAGCAGCTTCGTCTTGATCCCGGTGCCGATCGTGAACGGACCGGCCCAGACGGCGCTGGTCGTGATCCAGTGACGCATGTCGTCGACGCCGCCGACGACGCGGACGCCGGCGCGCGCCTCGAGCGCGCGGACCTCGGGCGCCGGGTCGCGGCCCACGATCACCAGGTGCGCGTCCGGGCGCCGTGCGCGGACGCGCGGCAGGACGTGGCGCGCGAGGCGCTCCGCGCACACCACGTTGGGGGCGTAGCTCATCGCGCCGTGGAAGATGATGCGGTCGCGGCGACGCCTTGCGGCCGGGTCGGGCGCGTAAGCGGAGGCGTCGAAGCCGATCGGCACGAGTGCCATCGGCAGCGTGTCGTCGAGCGCGAGCAGCTCGCGCATGTCGTCCTCGTTGCTCGGCACGACGCGGTCCCAGCCGCGATAGCGAGCAGCTTCGAAGCGCCGGATGCGCCGGGCATCTGCGCGCAGCAGCGGCCGCCGGACCCCTCGCGCCGCCTCGGCTCGCGCCTCGACGTTGAGGTGCCAGGCGTCCATCACACCGAGAACCGCAGGGCGCCCTTCGAGGTCGCCGAGCAGCCCGGACAGCTTGCCCGGCCCGACGTGCACGACGTCCGGGCGCAACCGCCGCAGCTCCTCGCGCAGGGGATCGCGCAGGCCACGCGTGAGCCGCGCGGCGCGCAGCGGACGGCGTAGCGTCATCGCCATCGCGAGGTCGGCCGCGTTGCCGGCGTGGCCGGGCCGCTCGTAGTCGACGATCCGCAGGTCGCCCTCGACCGACGGCGTTCGCGTCTGGTCGCGATGGCGGTAGCCGATCAGCCGCACGTCGTGGCGCCTGCCGAGCTCCGTGACGAGGCCGGTCAGCTGCCGCCGGTATCCGGTGTTGATCGGGTGCAGTGGCGCATCGGAAACGCACATCAGGATGCGCATCGAGGTCCTCCCCGTTGGCGTCGGACCGATGCTAGAGGCGGCCGCGCGCCGCGCCTACTGGCGCTTCGGGCGGCCCGGCGCTCCCGAAGCTGGCCGAACGGACAGGGTTATGCCGCCGCGAACGAACAGGGTTTCGCCGCCGGCGCGACCACGCGAGATCCAGCGCGTGCCCGCCACGTTGAACGTATAGAAGCCGAACAAGGGAGCGTGGCATGACGCGGGTCCTGGTGACGGGAGCGGGTGGGTTCATCGGACACCACCTCGTGACCTATCTCAAGGAGCGCGGATACTGGGTGCGCGGCGTCGACGTGAAGCTGCCGGAGTACACGGCGGTGGATGCCGACGAGTTCGAGATCGCGGACCTCCGCCTGCGGGAGGAGGCGCTGCGCGTGATGCACGGGACCGACGAGGTCTATGCGCTGGCCGCCGACATGGGCGGCATGGGGTTCATCTCGTCCAACCACGGCACGATCTTCCACGACAACCTGCTCATGAACCTCAACACGATCGAGGCGGCACGTGTGCACGGGACCGGGCGGTACCTCTTCAGCTCCACCGCCTGCGTCTATCCGGAGCACCTCCAGGACCACACCGACGTCGTGCCCCTGCGCGAAGAGGTCGCCTACCCCGCCAATCCGCAGGACGCCTACGGCTGGGAGAAGCTCGTCGCCGAGCGGCTCTGCCTCTACTACGCGGAGGAGTTCGGCCTCGAGACGCGGATCGTCCGCTTCCACAACGTCTACGGGCCCTACGGGACCTACGACGGCGGTCGTGAGAAGGTGCCCGCGGCGCTTTGCCGCAAGGTGGCGCTGGCCGAGCCCGGCGGATCGATCGAGGTCTGGGGCGACGGCGAGCAGACTCGATCGTTCTGCTACGTCGACGACTGCGTCGAGGGGATCCACCGGATCATGCGGTCGGGGTACTGCTCGCCCCTCAACCTCGGCACCGACCGGATGGTCAGCGTCAACCAGCTCGCACGGATCATCATCGACATCTCGGGCAAGCCGGGGATCGAGATCGAGCACATCGATGGGCCCCAGGGCGTGCGCGGGCGCAACTCGGACAACACCCGGCTGCGTGAGATCATCGGGTGGGAGCCGCGAGTCTCGCTCGAAGAGGGGCTCTTGCCGACCTACCGGTGGATCGAGGAGCAGGTGACGGGCCAGCGCGCGTCGGCACGGGCCCTGCCGAGCACGGTCGCCGCTTGACGGCCTCCGCCCCCCCGGAGGATCGCCTCGGGCTCCGTCCGCTCCTCCGCGAGGTCTTCATGGCGCTGGATCGCGCCGGCGTCCGTTGGTGTCTGTTGCGCGGGGCCGAGGGCCCGGATGTGCCGGGCGGCGACGTCGACCTGTTGGTGGCCCGCGACGACGCGGCACGCTTCACGGGCGCTATCGCGCCGCTCGGCTTCGCGCGCCTGCCCGCCTGGGGATACGGATCGCATCGCTTCCATCTCGGCTACGACGCGGCGACCGACCGCTGGCTGAAGCTCGACGTGGTGACCGAGCTCGCGTTCGGGCCGTGGTTTTCGCTGCCCAGCGAGACCGCGCCGCTCTGCCTCAGCCGCCGCCTGCGCCACGGCAGCGCGGTCGTGCTCGACGACAGTGATGCGTTCTGGTGCCTTCTGCTGCACCGCCTGCTCGACAAGGGCAGCGTCGGTGCGGCCGCCGCGGCGTTGGCACGGCTGGCCCGCACGCCCGGTTGCGCCGAGAGTCCGTTGGCGTACGAGATCGAACGGATCGCGCCGGGCTCGTGCACACCACTGTTGCTCGACGCGGCCAGGCGCTCGGCGTGGATCGAGCTCGAGGCGGCAGGTCCCGCGCTCGCTGCCGCCTGGCGGCGGCGACATCGGCTCGCGAGTCTGCGGCGGCGCGCGATCGGCAGGCTCGCGCGCTCGGCGGGCCTCTTCCTGCGCAGCCGCCGCGGGATGACCGTCGCGCTGGTCGGCCCCGACGGAGCCGGGAAGTCCTCCTCGGCGGCGGCGCTCGCGCGCTCGTTCCCGCTTGCCGTGCGCACCGTCTACATGAGTCCCGCGATGACGCCCCGCCGTGGCCCGTCGCCGCGCGGCGCGAGACTCGCCCTGCGGATCGGCGCGCAGCTCTGGCGATGGTGCCGCGCGCAGGCGCTCCGTCTCCGCGGGCGGCTCGTGCTCTTCGACCGCTACGCATACGACGCGCTGCTGCCCGCGCGCTGGCCGCTGGGGCCGCTCGGGCGCCTGCGGCGGTGGCTGCTCGGGCACGCCTGCCCAGCGCCGCAGCTGATCGTCGTGCTCGACGCCCCCGGCGAGCTGCTGCACGCGCGCACTGGCGAGCACGGCCCGGTGGTCCTCGAGGCCGAGCGACGCGCCTACCTGCGCCTCGCGCACGGCCGCGCCCGCGCAATCGTCGTCGACGCCACGCACGAGCCCGATCGCGTTCGCCGCGACGTCACCGGGGCGATCTGGGCCGCATACCAGTCCCGCTGGGCGTGCAAGCGGTTCTCGCTCAGCCGGCGGCGCCGCACAGCCGCATGAGTCCGGGCGCGTCCCGGCGCTGCAGGCACAGCCGCAGGAGCCGCGCGTAGCGGCCGTTTGCGAGGCGGTGGGGCTCCAGGCGCGCCGCCTCCTTCAGCGCCCGGTGCATCCAGCACGTGAAGAACAGGGGCCCGACGAGAGCGGCGTCCAGGTCGATCTGCCTGCAGTACCGCCCGACGTCGTCGGCGAGCACGCGGCTCAGAGGACCGTCTGCGAGGTAGTGCTCCGCGAAGGCGTCGAGCGAGCTGCGGGTGCCCATCGCCCGCGCGACCCCGATCCCGACGCTGCGCTCCGCGTAGAACAGGTCCCACAGCGGCATCCCACGTTGCTCTGCCGCCTCCCAGTCCAGGAAGGCCGGGCGCCCCTCCGGCGTGATCAGAAGGTTCCAGACACCGGGATCGCCGTGCTGGAACACGAGCGGGAACGGCCGCCGGCTCGCGGCGATCGCGTCGATCTGCTCGGCCAGCAGCTCCTGCTCCGCGACGCTCGGCCGGTAGAGGCGAACGAAGCGGTGGAGCAGGACGCGCAGCGCGGCCGCGGCCTGCCCAGGCTCGGCGATCGTCCGATCCGCCGTGCGGGCGCCGAGCTCCATCAGCCACGCGATCGCCGCGCGCGCAGAGGGACAGTCGTGCGTGCCGCGGGCGACTTGGCGGAATGGCACGCCGGAGATCGCGGTCTGGGCGAGCACCGCGAGACCGCCGTCGTGCCCGAAGAACGACGCGCGCGGCACGGTCGCCGCGTCCCCGATGCCTGCCGCGGCGAGCGCCCGCAACGCGCGGTCCTCGTTCTCGAGCCGACCGTTGAACACCGGGTCGCGCGCGATCTTGACGATGTACCGGGGCTCCGAGCCACCCGGCGGGAACACCGCGAGGATCGCCTTGCGCGACGGGTAATCGCCGGGCGCCGCCAACGCAACGCGACAGCCGTCGAGCGGCTCTCCCGCCGCCGCCGCGATCGCCCGAATGTAACCGGGGACCGGGGCGCCCGGGCCCCCCACGGGTCGCGTCGCGACGCTCAGGACGCCGATCCGCTCACCAACCCGCCGGTGCGGGCGGACGCGCCGCCCCAGCTCGCGGGGCCGCGGCCGGAACCGCGCGATCGGCTGTGCCGCGGGCGGACGCCGCAGGAACGCGACGGCCGCGTCGTCGTCCAGGCCCGCGGCGAGCCGGACGTCGCCTTCGACGACCCAGAGCCATAGGCGGACCACGGGCCGAGACGCCGGAAGCGGCAGTCCCTCCGCTCGTCCCGGCTGGCCGCCCTCGGCGTACACCGCGCCACTGGCCGACAACAGCGCCGCCAATCCGTGGTCGGCCGCGGCCCGCCGTAGCCACCACCGGCCCAGCACGACGGCGAGGTCCGCCTGGGGGAGGTCGCCGACGCGGGCGATGGAGACGACCCCGACGCTGCCCAACCCGGCCCGCTCGAGCCGGCGCCGGGCCCGGTGGCACGCCGGACCGTCTGCAGTCACGATCGTGACGGCGCGCGCGCGCCGCTGGAGCGCTCGCAGCGTCCGCCGGCGGGGCTGGCCGAGACAGGTGACGTGCCCCAGCTCGAGGCGGTCGAGGAGGAGCGTCCACGAGACCTCGGGAAGCCCGCCCCGGCGGTTCGTGCCCGGGACGAACGACGTGGCGAGCGTGCCCTCGAGGACGAGGCGCTCGCGAACGGCCATCAGCTCCTGCGCGATCGCGCGGTCAGGACGGCGCCGGCAAGCCGCGCCTGAACCAGGCGAAGGTTCTGGACCGCGCTCGTCACGTCACGACGCGGCGTCCGCTGCCGCTGAACCGCGAGCAGCGTCGCCTCGGCGACGCCTGCCCAGGCGAGGCCGGTCGGGGATCCCGCGCCGCCCGCCGCATGCAGCACAACAACATCCGATTCGGCGAGCAGCCGCGCCAGCACCGAGCGCGCTCCTTCCGAGCCGCGATCGCTCAGCCGCTGATCTCGGTCGCTGGCGCCGTCGTCCGGATCAACCACGGCGACCCTCGCCCCGCGGGCGCGCAGCGCGCCCACCAGGTTGTCCGCGACGAGGCTGCCCTTGGCGCCGTCGACGGAGACGACCGCGAGGCTGCGCGCGCCGAGCGCGTCCAGCTTGGCGGCGAGCAGCCGGTACTCGTCTGCGGCGCGTGAGTGCGGCGCGTGCTGCACAACCGGCGTTCGGCGCCGCCGAAGCGCGGCTCGCCCCACGCTCGCGAGGCACGGCACGCCGGCGACCGCCTCCAGCTCGCTCCCGTCGCGGATCGTGGTGCGCGAGCTTTCGGCCAGCGCGACGAGCGCGAGCGCTACTCCGAAGCCGACGAGGCCGGCGAGGATCGTGAGTGTGGTCGCATCGGGTCCCACCGCCGACCGGCTCGGCACCGCGGGGTCGATGACCTGCAGCCGGCCCGATGGGATCGCTCCCGATGCGCGGCGCGCGGCAAGCGCGAGGAGCGTGGCGGCGTGCGCATTCGCGATCCGGGCGGCACGCGCGGCGTCGGCGTCACGGGCCTCCACGGTCAACAGACGCGTCGTCTGGTTGGCACTCGTCGAGATGCGACTCGCCGCGCCGCGCTCGTGTAGCCGGCGATCTGTCGCGGCGAGCACCGGGCGGCTCCCGGCGAGCTCGGCATAGGTCTCGGCGAGCGGGCCCGACGCGCGCAAGGTGTCGATCCCGGCCTTGAGCGGGCCGACGAGCAGCACCGCCTTCGCCTCGTGGACCCGCGGGTGGTCGGCCACAGCGACATGGGCCGCGAGCGCGGCGCCCGCGGTGGCGAGCGCGACGATCCACGCGCGTCGCCAAATGCCGGGTGCGAACCGGGTCATGGCCGCCCACGCTACGCGCGCGCGCGCCGATTTTCGCCCCCGCGACCGCATAGTCTTGACGCCTCAGGCGGAGGTTGCGCTCGACGATCGTCCAGGCCTGGTCCAGGCCTGCTGTGAACCGGCGAGCGCGCGGATTACGCTTGCTGCTCGATGGGACGCGGGCGCGCATCGATCCTCGTCGCCGTCGTCGCACTGACCGGGTGCGCCGGTCTGCGCCCGGCCACTACGCCCCAGCCTCGACCAGCGATGGTCGAGCGCCCGGCGCCGCAGACCGCGCCCGCGCCGCGCAACGGGATCTGGATCAGCCCTGCCACGCTGCGGCACCTGCCAACGACCGGAGCGTCTTGGGACCGCCTCCTCGCCGACGCCGAAGCCGATCCCGGCACGGCGGACGTGGCCGACCAGGATTCGGGGCACGACGTGGCCACCCTCGCTGCCGCGCTGGTGTGCGCCCGGACGAACAGCCCGGAGCTGTGCGACAAGGCCCGGGCGGGCGTCGTCTCGCCGATTGGGACCGAGCGCGGCGGGCGCTGGCTGGCAGTCGGACGCAACCTCACGGCGTACGTCATCGCGGCCGACGTCATGGGCCTCCGCGCCGATGGCGATCCCGAGAGTGCCGGCACGCGCGTCGAGACATGGATCCGGGGCTTCGAGACCGAGCGGCTCGCCGACAACAACACGGGCGAGCCCATCCCGTTCATCCCATTCGCGTCGGGCAGCAACGCGAGCGCGCAGGAGGGCGCGGCGTACGCCGCGGTTGCCGCCTACCTCGGCGACCGCGCGGCGCTGGAGCGGGCATGGGACGCGTTTCGGACGTACCTCTGCGACCCGTCGGCGCCCGACCGGGAACGCATCGACCTGCACCGTGGCGTGAAGGCGGGCTGGGCATACGACGACCAGCATCCCTGCGCGGTGAACCCGGCCGGTGCGGCGAAGCAGGTCCCTCCGGGGCGACCGGGCGCCGGACAGGTGGTGGCGGTGGGCGGCGCCATCATCAACGACATGGCGCGCGGCGGCGACCTCGCGTGGCCTCCGGGCACGACCCAGTACCCCTGGGTGGCGCTCGAGGGAGTCGTCCCGGCCGCGGTGATCCTGCACCGTGCCGGGTATCCGGCGTTCGCGGTGGCCGACCGGGCCGTGCTGCGGGCGGTCGGCTACCTGCGCGACCTGCAGCTCTCCACCGGGAGCGGGAGCTGGTTCCAGGAACGGCGGTCCAACGAGATCATCCAGCTCGTGAACGTCGCCTACGAGACCCGCTTCCCGGTTGACCTCCCGACGGGGGCCGGGCGGACGGTCGGCTACACCGACTGGACGCACGCGACTTGGGGCGCCGGGCCCGCGGGCTGATTGCTCAGGGCCGAGCGATGGTCGCGACCGGGACGCGGACGTCGCGCACGGGCGGCACCGGCGGGCGTGGCGCCTCGCGGGCTGCCGCGGAAGGCTGCGGCTCGCCCACAGGCCTGGCGGCCTCGCGCCGAAGCATCCAGACGGTCGCGTTTGCGAGGGCGAGGAGGAACCAGAAGTAGCGCTGGTAGGACAGCTGGAGGAAGGCGGCGCTCGCCAGGTACGCCAGGAGGGCGAGAAGGAAGGCCTGGGCGAGCACGACGAGGTCCTCGCGCCCCAGCGCGGCCCACGCGCGCGCGACGCGCCACAGCTGCGCGAGCGTGACGGCGACGATGGCGAGGAACGCAACGAGGCCGACGATCCCGGTGTCGGCCGCGATCTCCAGGTACATGTTGTGCGCGCGGCGGTTCTTGCCAAGGAACCGCAGGCCGAGCTTGTTCGCCTCTTCCTGGGAGTAGCGCCGGAAGAATCCGCCGGGGCCCGCGCCAAGGACCGGGTGGTCGCGGAACGTCGCGAAGGCCGCGAGGTTCTCCGTGGCTCGGCCGCGGATCGAGGCGTCGGCGCGGCTATCCACGGCGGTGGCTGTGTCCGCGGCGCTCAGCGAGCGGACGCGCACCGCGTAATCGGGCACGACGGAGATCACGAGGACGGCGAGCGCGAGCGCGGTGGCGAGGAAGTAGCGCAGGCGTACGAAGCCAATGACAACCATCGCGACGGCGACCACGGCGAGCGCGACAGCCGCCCCGCGCGAGAACGACAGCACGATGCCGGCGAGGATCAGCACGGTCAGGGCCGCGGCGAGCGACCGCAGCGCGAGGCGCCGCTCGACGCGAATCCGCGAGACGGCGAGCGGCACGAGGACGAGCAGGATCTGCCCGTAGCGGTTTTGCTCGCCGATCGGTCCGGAGAGGCGGGGACGAAGCACCTTGCCGTTGACCGTGTCCGCCACCTTGAAGGCCGCGTCGTTGACCTGTGCGAACCCGAGCAGTGTCTGATGGTAGGCGTGCGTTGCCTCCTGCCACACGGAGATCGCCCCCATGGTGCCGCCGGCGATCAGCAACCCCCAGATGACCCACCGCATCATCGCGGGCGACCGCACGGCGTTGACGACGAGGACATACAGGAGAAGCCCTTCGGTGAGGAACGTCGTCATCGCCGCCGGGCCGGCATCGCCGCCATCGGCGCCGGCCGCGACCGAGGAGATGACGAGCACGACCAGCCACGCGATCATCAGCGCGAGTGCGGGCGTGACCACGAGCGGTTGGCGGCCGACCACGACCGCCAGTACGACCGGCACCGCGAGCAGCAACGCGAACGCCGAGGCGCTCCCGGTCGGCAGCCCTGCCGCGCCGGTCAAGACGACGGGCACGTTCAGGTAGAAGCCGACCACGAACGCGAGCGTGGCGAACACTGCCGGGTGCTTCATCGGACCGGCCGGTTCGCCCGGTAGACCCGTACCGGGTCGCGCTCGCGTCCGGTGCGCGCGGCGACCCCGGGGCGCACCGGGAGCACGCGAAGGTTGTAGCGCAGCCGATAGCGGAGGTAGCGCCAGAGCTTCCACCACCCCCCAGCGAACATCCGCCCCGATGTCCGCACGACCATCCGCCGGTCGCCCGAGTAGACGACGCGCGCACCGCGGCTCCTCGCGGCCGGGCCGACGTTCATCTCGTCGGCCAGGAGACCCTCGGCGTCGAGCCGCAGGAGCATGGGGACATGGACCGCGTAGCTGCCGCCGCGCGTCGTAGGGATGCCCAGCAGCACGCGTTTGCTCCAGCGCGCGGCGTGGTGGATCGCAATCCGCGCGTAGATCGACGGACGCCGGCGGACGCTGTGGTAACGCACGGGCGTGTAGGCGACGCCGTCGCCGCAGTGCAGCCGGTGCACGTACCAGTCGAGGAGGGACGTCGGATCGGGCACGCGGCAGTCCGCGTCGAGATGGATCGCATACGGCGTCGCCGCCTCGCGCATGCCGGCGATCCGCGCGGACAAGGCGACCGCCACGCCGGGTTCGCGCACACTCGGGACGGCCAGGACGCGAACGCCGTCCAGCGCTTCGAGCGCCGCGATCTCCGGCGGTCGGCGCTCCTGCGCGAAGTTGTTGACGACCAGCACGGTCTCGAACTCGTGCGGCCCCGCGTAGCGTCCGAGATCGTCGAGGAGCGTGAGGACGTTCTCGAGATCGCCCTGTGCGTTGACGGGGACGACGATCGAGGCATCCGGTGCAGTGATGACGGTCACCGTCTGGCCCGCTGCGCGGCGAGCCGTGCCAACTCGTCGGCGAACACGAAGAAGGCCGGACGCGCCCGTCCGGACGCGGCGAGGAGGCCCGACGTGAAGTACCCGTTCGGGTCATCCTGCCAGTTGTAGATGTAGACGCGGCGAACGCGCGCGGCATGGGCACGGGCGAGCGCGAACGCGTACCCCACGCCGTTGGCCGCCCGCTGCTCGTCGTAGGGGTGCGTCACGCGTCCTCTGCCGTTGCGCAGCTCGACGATGCCGCCGGTTTCGGTGAGCCACACTTGGCCTGCGACTGCGTGCAGGAGGCTCTCCAGGCCGTCGGCGACGTGGTGCGTCGTGTCGTGGTAGTTGTGCAGCCCCCAGACCTTGGGCTCCTCGGACAGCGCGGCGTGGTACGCGCCCAGCCAGGGCACCATGTTGCGCGTGTCGAGCACGTCGCCGGCGACGATCGTGCACGCCGGACAGGCCCGGCGGACCGCGCCGTAGTACGCCGCCGCCGCCTCTGGGTCGCGGAACGTCGGCTCGGACTGGTGGTTCGGCTCGTTCCACGGCGTGATGACGTGCACCCAGGGGTAGCGCGCGAGGAACCGGCCGACCGCCGCCTCGTAGGCGGCGACGTCCGGGAGCTCGCACGGATCGTGGGGGCACCGGCTGACGCGCGCGCGGTTGAAGGCCACGAGAGGCTCCACGCCCGCCGCCGCGGCGGCTCCGAGCCACGCGTCGAGCGATGCTGCCTCGGTGTCGATCGCGTTCCACGGCGCGACGAGGCGCGCCGTGGGGATGCCGAACGCCCGGAAGCACGGATCGGTGAACATCGCCATCCCCTGCTGGCTCACGCCCGGGACGATGTTCCGATAGCGCAAGCGGGCCGACGGCGGCACGCCGCAGCAGAGGGCGGTCCCCGGACGCGGCGCGAGGCGGCGCAGGTCGAACCGGATGCGAAGCAGGCGCGACGCCGACGGGCCTCGGCGCGGGTCCGCGACGACGTGGAGCTTGCGCAGCAGCACGCCGTCACGCCGCAAGAGGGCGTGCGAGGTCGCGTTCAGCTGCACACGGATCCGGAATGCGCGCCCTGGGCGCACCCTCACGACGCGTGGTGCGATCCCGGCGCGCCCGCGCGCGGACCGCACGCGAACGACGATGGCTCCGCGGGTCTTGCCCCGGCGGACGACCAGACCCTGCAGCGTGCCGCATCCTTTGTCGTCGACCGCGATGCGCTGGCGCTCGGGGCCGAGGATCCTGAGCGCCCCGCGGTCCGCGGCCGAGGATCGTGCGCCCCCTGCCGCTGACGCGACGAGCGGCGCCCCGAGCGCTCCGAGGACGAGCACCGCGCATACGGTGCGCCGCGACCGTCCGCCGCAGGTCATGGCGCTCCTCGTGCCCGTTGCGGCTTCCACGCGGTGTCGTCGGCGCCGCGGCCGCGGGCGAGCCGGCCGAGGGCCACCGCCGCGGCGGCGTGCGGCACGTCGAACCGATAGGGCGCCCGCAGGACCCGCCAGGCCCGGCTGCGGCGACGAGGCAGGGCGGCAACGACCAGCGCGACGCCGTGGAACGCGAGCTGGGCGACCATCGCGGCGCCATAGAAGCGGCCCCGGTGGCGCAGCGCCGCGCTCGCGGGCACGAGCGCGATCAGCGGGACGAACAGCAGCCGACGCAACAGCTTGTGCGACAGCAGCTGGAAGGCGAAGAACCCGTGACGCAGTGGGTTGAGCAGCTCACGGACTCCCCACACCGCCCGCAGCCACAGCGCGGTCAGGCGAACCCGCCGCCGGAACTGCACGGTGCGCGAGGCATCGGCGGCAAACGCCCCGGGAAGCGGCGAGACGACGGCGCCGGGTGCGTAGACCAGCCGCCGGCCGGCGACCAGAGCCCGGGCCGGGATGGCGAAGTCGTCGACGACGTCGGGCGGCAGCGGGCGATAGAGCTCGCGGCGCAGCGCGTAGAGATGGCCCTGCGCCCCCGACACGCTGCCAAGGCGGCTCAGCATCCGCCGCACCGTGCGCCGCGCTCGCCACGACGCGCGCGCCGCGCCCGTGCCGCCGTGATCGCGATCGCGCTTCTCCGCGGCCACCGCGCCGACCCGCGGATCCGCGAACGGCGCGACGAGCTGCCGCATCGCGTCCGGTGGCGTCACGACATCGGCGTCGGTGAAGACGAGTATCTCACCCGGGCTCGCGGCGACGGCATCATTGAGCGTCGGACCCTTGCCGCGGCGCGGCAGGTCGAGGAGGCGAACGCGGTCGGAACCGGCGGCTAGCACGCGGGCCGCGGTGTCGTCCGTCGAACCGTCGCTGGCGACCACGACCGCCAGGCGGTCGCGCGGGTAGTCGAGCGCAAGGACGTTCTCGAGCTTGCGGGAGATGACGGCGCCCTCGTTGTGCGCCGAGATCACGACACTCACCGTTGGCGTGGCGGCGTCGTCATAGCGTTCCTCGCGCCTCAGCAGGCCGCGAACCACGGCGATCACCGGGAAGCCGGCGTACGCGTAGCCGACGGAGGCGAGCGAGGCCCAGAACACCCACCAGGCCGGCGTGCGCGCCGGCGCGCGCTCGTGCGCCGGGGCGGTCATGGCGTCAACCTAGAACGACTTGGCGGGCGCGCACAGTCCAGCCCTCAGAACTCGACCTTCGGGGGGTCGCGCGCGTCACGTTACGAGGCGGCCGAGGATCGGGACGCGCACCAGCTCGGGGAACATGTCTCCGATGGCCAGCGAGCGCCTTGTGAGGCCGAGCACCCCACCGGACGCCACTGCCACCAGCGCCAGCGCCAGGACGGGCCCGGGCGAGAGCGCCCACTGCGCGGCGAGCAGCGCGGCGGTCGCGATCGCGATCACGACGTAGACACGGCTGTGGCGCCAGTCGAACACGCTGATCCCGGTCCCGCGGCGCAGCCCCGCTTGCTTGAGGACGTTGTGAGCGATCATGGTCACCGCTGTGGCGATCCCGGCTCCGATCGCGCCGTGCAACGGGATGAGCACGAGGTTCAGCGCGACGTTGACGGCCGCCGCGACGCCACTGATGACAACGACGTACCGCACGAGCCCGTAGACGCGCAGCGTCAGCCCGTTGAACCCGAGCGCGGCGTTGCAGTAGTAGCCGAGCGACAGCAGCGCAAGGATCGCCCCCGAGCCGTGGTAGCGCTCGCCGAACATGCCGACGGTCAGCGGCGAAGCCACCGCGAACGTCGCCGCGAACAAGGGAAACGAGCAGACGGCGATCCACACGGCGGTGCGCCAGTACAGCTCGTTCACGCCGTCCCGGTCCCCGCGCGCGTACAGCCGCGACGCGATGGGCATGAAAAGCAGCGTGAAGCTCGTCATGACCAGCATGTTGAGGCGGGCGGCCGGCTGAACGGCGCGGTAATCGGCGACGTCCGTCGACGACCCGAAGTGCGCGAGCATGACGACGTTCACGGTGTTCTGGAGCACGAAGAGAGCGTCGACGGCCAGCAGCGGCAGTGCGAAGCCGAAGATCTCGCGCCCCGGGAGCTCCACCTCGCTCCAGCGCACGCGCCTGAGCAGCCCGCCCCGTAGTGTTCGGACGAGCATCCAGCCGTACACGACCACGCCGAACGCGGCGGCGGCGACGGTCGCAACCGCGAGCGCGCGCACGTCGCCGCCGGCGAGGACCACCCCGCCGACCGCTGCCAGCCGAAGCCCGGGGCCGAGGACGTACTTGCGCAAGAAGATCGCGCGCGCTCGCGTGAACACCGCGAACACGCCCATGAGCAGCTCGTCGAGCGCCTGCAGGGGAACCAGCAGGAGGAGGATCAACAAGACCGCGACCGCGTCGTTGCTCTGGCCCACACCGCCCGCCACGAGGTCGCGAAGCGCCGCGACGCAGAGCACGAACGCGATCCCGGTGCCCGCGATCGTCGCGGTGACCATGAGCAGCGACCCAAGAAGCCGGCCATGCTCCCCGCGCTCGTCGTACGTCGGCAGGAAACGCGCGATGCTGCGGTCGAGCCCGAGCACGGCGATGCTCTGACCGGCGCCGGCGATCGCGAGCACGTACGCGAACATGCCGTAATCGGCCTTGCTCAGGTACCGCACGATCATGACCTGGATGCCGAAGTTCACTCCGACCGACAGCACCCGGCCGAGCAGGAGCAGGCTCGAGCCGCGTATCTGACGCCGCGACTCCGGCCGAAGGCGTCCGTCGTCGCGTGGCTCCGTCGCGGTCGGCGCGCGGAGCGCGGGAGCGACCGACATGGTTGCGAAGGTAGTCCGGCGGCGTGGAAATCGCGCCCCGCGCCCGCATAGTCTTCGCGCCGGCCGCCCGCCGATCGCACAGTCTCGGCACGACGATGGTTCAGAATCGCATCGCGGGGGCCGCACGGCACGCACACGCGCACGTATGGTCGTTGCCGAGGATCCTCGGGTGAGCGCACGCATCTCAAGCCAGCGCCGTCCCGGCGACTTCCCGGATCTACGGGCCGTCGCGTACGTTGCCCGGCGCGGCTGGTGGGCGATCCTGCTCGCGGCCGTAGCATGCGCCCTCCTCGCCGAGTCGGCCGGCTCGCGCGGCGAGGTCCGCTACGAGGCGACGACCCGCGTGCTGATCGGGCCGATACTCGGCGACCCGGCGCAAGTGCGCGCGGCCGAAGCGCGAGTCCCGACCTACGCGCAGCTCGCGACGAGCCAGCGCGTTGTCTGGGCCGCTCGCGCGCGCCTGCGGCTCCGCGAGAGCGTGGACGCTCTCCTCCCCGCCGTGACGGCGCGGTCGGAGGGCGCGGGCCGCCTGCTCACGATCACCGCGCAGGCCACGACCGCCGCCGGCGCGGCGCGGCTCGCGAACGCGATCGCCGCGGTCCTCGGCCCCGCCGTGCTCGGCGCACGGAGGTCTGTCGTGGGCGAGTTCCACCAGGTCGACCCGGCCGTCGCGCCCCGCGGGCCGATCGCGTCGCATCAACGTGTGCTCACCGCGTTTGCCGCCGTGGCTGGCGCGCTCGCCTGCCTGGCCCTCCTCCTCGTCATCGAGTACTTCCGCGGCCGAATCATCACCGGGCAGGAGCTGGCCGAGGTGACCCGGGCGCCGCTGCTGGCCACGCTGCGGACGGGCAGTGCGGCGGCGGGCTACGACGTGCTCGCCGCGCGGATCGGACTCGCCGGCGAGGGAACGCCCATGCGGACCATCCTCGTGGCCGGCGACGGCGTGACGGACGTCGCCGACCGCCTCGCCGACGCGGTCGAGGACGCGGCCCAGCCCGTCGTCCGCGTCACGCTGGCGCCGAGGGCGACGCCGGACGCGGTCCGAAGCGCGATCGAAGCCGCGCGCGACCGGCGGATCGTGATCGACGCCCCCGCGCCGGACCGCTTCCCCGCCGGACTGACCTGCGCCGGCAGTGCGGACGCGACGATCCTCGTCGCGCGCCAAGGCCGGAGCTCCCGCGAGAGCGTCGCGCAGTCGTCGACGAACTTGCGGCAGGCCGGGGGGATGCTGCTCGGCGTCGCCCTGCTCGTGAAACGCGGTCGGGTGCGCGCTGGGACGGCCCGTCTGGCGGCCACGGCCCACCCGTCACGCGCGGCCGAGGGCTCGCCGGAGCCGGCCTGAGCCGGGCTCGGTCGGGCTCGGTCCCGGGCCAAGGGCCCGAGCTGCATCCGACCGTCCGGCACCGAAGGCAGCGCCGCGCCGGCAAACCCTCGCAGGGCAGCCGGTGGCGGCCGCACGTCGCTCGGATGAAAGATCAACGGTGGTCGCTCGCACGCGAGGGCCATGCTTCGGCCTCGGCGCTGGCGGTCGCAAGCACCTCGCGGGCGATGCGCTGGAGGTCGCGCAGATACGCGAGATGCGTGTGCCAGCGCTCATCCTCAGCCACGTCCTCGGCCAGCCGGGCGGTGTCGTAATGAGCGTCGAGGAGCTCGTAGACCAGACGCGCCAGATCGTCGCACAGGCCGGCCGGGGGGTTCGCGTCGGTCATGTCAGGGTGAGAGCTGGCTGCGAGCGCCCGCCAGGACGACGTCATCAGGCGAGGGCGGGCGCCATCTCCCCCGCACGAAAAGCCGAAAGGTCGTCGGCCATATCAGCCGGGCATCCGAGGCCTCCGCCGCTCCTCGTCGGATCGCCATGACCGCGATCGTCCACCTCGCCCGTTGGCTGGGCGTTCGCGTGACGTTAGCTGGATGTTAGCCTCGCATTGACATCGGTTTAACGTCGATCTACGGTCGGTGTTCGGCCTTCGTCCGCCGGGGGAACAGTCGGTGAGTCCGGCCACGGCAGCAGCGCCCGATGTACCCGCGCTGGCTCATGCCAGGATCGTCCTCGCGTTGCGTTGTGCCGTCATGCTCCTCGTCGGCATCCTCGCGCTGGCACCCTCGGTGCGGGCCGCCGACGCGCCGACGCCCGACCCCTCCTTGGACGTCCGGCCCGATCCGGCGCCGGTGCAGTCGCAGGCCACGCCCGCCAAGCAGCGGCCCGCGCCCGTCCAACAGCAGGCTGCGCCGAGCGGTCCTGTGTACCTTGCGCCGACCAGCCGGATGACGCAGACGACGTCGCCGCAGTCCGCCACGACACATTCGAGCCGCCAGCGGACGTCGGCCGCGGCGCGGGCGAGACGGTCGCACGAGCGCGAGCGGCGCGCGAACCGCGCATCGGCGGCCGCGGCGCTTCAGCGGCTCTCCCCGGCGTTCGCGCCTGCGCGGCTGCTTCGCCCGCCAACCAGGGCAACTTCGCCGACCGACGACACCGGTGCTCGGGCGCTTCTGTTCGCCGGACTTGCGCTGCTGCTCTTCGCCGCGGCCAGCGCGTCGCTTGTTCGCCTGATAGCGCGCGATCTCCGTCGGGAGCCTCGCTCGTGAGACGGATCGCCCTCGCAACGGTGGTGAGCGCGGCGCTGTCGATGCCGGCGACTGCGAGCGCGGACCCCCAGCTGTCCTACAACTGCTACTCGCCGCCGCAGTCCACCACGCCGGTGAACTGCTACCAGTGGAAGACGTCCCCGGTGCTGCTCTCGTGGAGCTACGACCCTGGCAAGGCCCAGCCGATTCCGGCCGACAGCTGCCGCCCCCAGACCATCAGCACCGACACGGCGAGCCTTCGGGTCTCGTGCGAGATCCAGGATGTCCTCGACCAGAGCACGACAAAGAAGACGGCCGTGATCAGGCTTGACTCGGCGGCGCCGGCCATCACGGGCGTGGAGCCGGACCGACCGCCCGACTACGACGGTTGGTGGAACCATCCCGTCGCGTTCGTGTTCCAGGGCAGCGACCCGATCTCGGGGATCGCGGCATGCAGCAGCACCACGTATTCGGGGCCGGACAGCGCGGCCGCCCCGGTGAGTGGCACCTGCCGCGATGTCGCGGGAAACGCGAGCAGCGGCTCCTTCGCGATCGAGTACGACGCGACGCCGCCGACGCTGTCGGCGCTGAGGCCCGCGGCGCTCGTTGGGCGCATCGCGCTGAGCTGGCGCGAGTCGTCCGATGCGGTCCGAGTCGACGTCTCGCGATCGCCAGGCAGCGCTCGCGCTAGGAGGAGCGTCGTCTACTCGGGTCCCGCGAAGGCCTTCACGGATACAGCGGTGAAGACCGGCGTGAGGTACACGTACTCGGTCACCGTCTACGACGCGGCTGGAAACTCCGCGTCGCGGACGGCGAGGGCCCGACCGTCGGCGCTTGAACCAGGCGCCGGAGCGCGTCTCCGGGAGCCCCCGCTCCTGCGCTGGGAGAAGGAGCGACGCGCCCGCTACTACAACGTGCAGCTGTTCCGTGGACACACCAAGCTGCTCAGCGCGTGGCCGCCGCGTACCGAGCTCCAACTACGTCGCTCGTGGACGTACCGCGGTCGGCGGCACCGGCTTACCCGCGGCCACTACCGGTGGTACGTCTGGCCGGGGCTCGGCTCGCGCGCCGACCACCGCTTTGGCTCCCTCATCGGCCACAGCAGCTTCTCGATCGTCCGCCGGCGGTAACGGGCTCGTGCGGACCTCTGGTCCACGCCGGGTCGCCGCCGTCGCAGCGGCCGTCGTGTCGATCGCAGCGTGTGGCGGGTCTGAGCCGGGCCGGCCACTCGCGGTGCCGCCCGCCCCCGCTCTGCCC